>WNFT01002366.1_pt1 | contig 16163 bp, 14 predicted proteins | sample 5400191 | NCBI WGS metagenome assembly WNFT01 (sample SAMN13153359, study PRJNA577476) | soil metagenome | isolation source: 80 cm saprolite under Madrone tree | place: USA:California | collected 2016-06-14 | reverse complement strand
GGGCTCCCGAATATGCCGAGGTCAGCCTTTCCGATTGGCTGGCCCACACCCCGCCGGCCCTCGTTGCGCAGCATCTGAACATCGACCCGGCGGAAGTGGCGAAGTTCCAGAACGGTTGGGGCTTCATGCCCAAGTGAGTAGGGCGGCGGCGGCTGTCCGGCGCTGCCGCCAGTCTACGCGCTGCCGATGGCTTGGCTTGGCGATGCGCGTGCGACATGCCGCGGCCGAACTGCGGCCGTCGACGCGCGCGACCTCGCGCTGCAAGAGCATTGGGGAAATGTAAGCGCCCCGCGCCGGCCGCGGTCTGATGGCTTGCCTATGAACTGCCGATCAGGATGCCCGTGCCGAAGACAAGCAGTCCGCCGACCACGATCGCAATCCAGGAAAGCTACCGGCGCGTCTTCTGTCCCTCTCGCAACCGTGTCTGCAGCAGCGATGTCGATTTGGCCCGCAGCGCTATTGATATTCGGTCCGCCACGGAAAGACCGGGCTCCGGGCCAGCAGCAAGTCATCCGCGGCGTTGCGTGAATTGAAGAAGCTACGGACGGCCGAAGATGAACCCGACTCGCCGGCGCATATCCGCGACCGGACTCCTCTGAACAAGCGCCAACCCGTCAGACCGTCACCTCTTTGAGCCACCAGTCGTGCCGATTGCAGGTGCTCGTGACCATAACGCGACCTTTGTAACCCGCAGGCAAGGCATGCTCCGAGATCGGCTCATCTTTCCAGGTGAACGTCTTGCGGGCGAGGAATTTGCCGCCTTCGAGCACTACGGTGTGGCTGACGATGTAGTGCGGCTCACTCATCGGATGCGGCGTGCGCACCATCATCTTGTCGCCCTTGATGCTGACGATGGGCACGTGCAACGCTTCAACGTCTTTCCAATGGCCAGGCTGCTCTTTCGTGAACACGATGTTTTCCAAGGCGTCTTCGGGGGCCGCACTGGCCCGCTGGGGTACGGCGGCAATTCCGCCGATGGTGACGAGCGCGGAAGCGACGAATTCTCGACGTTGCATAGTGATCTCCCTGCTCTTGCGACGAACTGGGTGTCGTTGGAAGGCAAGGACAATGGTCGCGGATCGCGCGCCACCGCGGCCCGATCGCGCCAGTGCCTGGGATCGTCGGTAAAGTAGCTGCCAAAGCGGCCCTCCTGCATACACATGGTACGCCTTTTCGGGGGCGCTGGCAGCCGCTTATTGTGATGGCGGCATGGGTATAGCTGCGCGGCTTGTGCAAGCGCGGCGGGGAATACGCTTTCACCAAAGAGTCCCCGGCAAGGAGGGGGATCCCCGCCGCTCCAGCGAGGACAACCGGCTGTTCGTCGAAGCGGTGTAGTGGCTCGACTGTGCCGAGCTACAGATGCTCGACAAAGAATAACTACAGACCCTATTAGGTCGACGCGCGATGGAGACCATGCGCGGGAGCATGTGGGTTGCAGTAAAAGGTAGAGCGGACGGAGTGCTGCCGCGTGGGCGCGGCAATGCTGGCGCCTATGCTGATCCACCTGCATTGCACTCGAGGTATCATTGAAGAGCGTGTTCTGGGTTCCCGGGCAGATCACGAGCCGATCGCCCGTCCGCGTCAGCGATGCGGGAACGGAGCCACTCTGCAGCGATGTCGCGCTCGGGTTGGCGCCCTCCTGTGTCGCGGTAAGCGAGGAAGGCGGAGAACCCGACCTCGCGCTGGATTGCGGGAACTCCACGCGTGAGCCGCCCCTCCAAGTTGGCGCGTCCAATGGTTGTAGACGAAGGTTCATCGTCGCAGCGTGCGCAGCCGCGCCAGCAGTTCTTTGGAATTCGTGCATCCAACCAAGGACGCATCATGATCTTCGCTGGCGGCGTTCCGTTGCGGCGTGACGGCTTGGCTATTGGCGTGATCGGGCATTTCTGGGAAAATATGCTTATTTCTTTATTCTCTACCCTAAAGTACCGTCGACTTCAGCGGCTGCACGCATGCGCCCCAGCCAGCGCACCGCAGCCAGGCCCGACTCCGAAACCCTCGGAAGGGAGCCCGCATGTTCGGCTTGAGCGCGCTCGAGCTGGCGCGTATCCAGTTCGGTTTCACCATCTCCTTCCACATCATCTTCCCGGCGACCACAATCGGGCTCGCCAGTTATCTCGTTGTGCTGGAGGCGCTGTGGCTCTGGAAGCAGGAAACCGTCTACCGCAACCTCCATCTCTTCTGGGCGAGGATCTTTGCCGTAAATTTCGCCATGGGCGTTGTATCCGGGCTGGTGATGGCCTACCAGTTCGGCACCAACTGGAGCTACTACTCGGCTTTTGCCGGCAGCATCACCGGCCCGCTACTCACCTATGAGGTGATGACCGCCTTCTTCCTCGAGGCCGGCTTTCTCGGCGTCATGCTGTTCGGCTGGAACAAGGTCGGACCCGGCCTTCACTTCTTCGCGACCATGATGGTAGCGATCGGAACCCTCATCTCGGCGACCTGGATCCTCGCCTCGAATAGCTGGATGCAAACGCCGCAGGGCTTCGAGATCATCGACGGCCGCGTGGTGCCGGTCGATTGGTTGAAGGTCATCTTCAACCCGTCCTTTCCCTATCGCCTCGCCCATATGGTTGTCGCGGCCTATCTCGCCGTGGCGCTTTTCGTCGGGGCATCCGGGGCATGGCATCTGCTCAAGCGGCGCGACACGCGGGCGGTGCGTACGATGTTATCGATGGCCATGTGGATGTTGCTCATCGTTACGCCAGTCCAGATTGCCATCGGTGACCAACACGGGCTCATCGATCTTAAATATCAGCCTGCAAAAATCGCCGCGGTCGAGGGGCATTGGGAGAACAAGCCCGGTGAGAGCCTGCCGCTTATCCTCTTCGGCTTGCCCGATATGAACGCCGAGACCACGCGTTATGCGGTGCAGATTCCTCATTTGGGCAGCTTGGTTCTCACCCATAGCTGGAACGGCCAGATCCCTGGCCTGAAGGACTTCGCCCCCCAGGATCGGCCGAACTCGACGATCGTTTTCTGGACCTTCCGGACCATGGTCGGGCTGGGCTTCCTCATGCTGCTGCTTGGCCTTTGGGGTGCATGGGCACGCTGGCGCCATGAGCTCTACCGGTCGAAGCTCTTCCTGGGTTTCGCGGTGCTGATGGGCCCCGCTGGCCTGATCGCGATTGTGGCCGGATGGCTGACCACGGAGATCGGCCGCCAGCCCTGGGTGGTCTACGGCGTCATGCGCACCGCCGATGCCGTTTCCAACCATTCGGCGCTCGAGCTCACCACGTCGCTGCTCATTTTCATCGTCATGTATTTCGCGGTCTTCGGCACCGGCATCGCCTACATGCTGAGGCTCGTCGGCAAGGGACCCGACGATGAGGGCATCGCGCCGGATGGAGGTGAACTCCTCCACCCGCAGACGGCATACGCGCTGTCGGCTGCCCCCGATATCCAGGCGAGGAGCAACCTGGCCGCAGTCGGCAGGAGAGAGGACTGAGTCAGATGGGCATCGACCTCCCGGTCATCTGGGCCGTCATCATCGCCTTCGGTCTGATGATGTACGTGGTGATGGATGGCTTCGATCTCGGCATCGGCCTTCTCTTCCCCTTCGTTCCCGCGAGAGACGATCGGGACACCATGGTGAACACGGTGGCGCCGGTCTGGGACGGCAACGAGACCTGGCTGGCCTTCGGTGGCGCGGCACTGATGGCCACCTTTCCGCTCGCCTATTCGGTGTTGCTGAGCGCGCTCTACATTCCGCTCATCCTGATGCTTGCCGGCCTCATCTGGCGCGGTGTTGCTTTCGAGTTCCGCTTCAAGGCGGACGAGGCGCACAAACCATTCTGGGACAAGGCGTTTTCCTGGGGATCCTATATCGCGGCGTTCTCGCAAGGGGTCTCGCTCGGCGCCTTCATCAACGGCTTCCAGGTAACCGGCGCCTCCTATGGGGGCGGCGCCTTCGATTGGCTGACGCCATTCAGCCTGTTCACGGGCCTCGGCTTGCTCGTCGCTTATGCGCTGCTCGGCAGCACCTGGCTCATCATGAAGACGGAAGGAGGGTTGCAGCAGCGCATGATCGCGCTGGCGCGCCCGATCACCCTCGCCTTGCTGGTCGTCATCGGTCTCGTCAGCCTGTGGACGCCGCTCACGCATCCGGAGGTCGCCGCGCGTTGGTTCGCTCTGCCGAACCTCCTGTTCTTTTCCCCCGTGCCGGTCCTTGTGCTCGCGACGAGCTGGGCGATTCTTCGCGTTTTGCGGCGGGAGCCGCACGCCGCTCCCTTCCTTCTTTCTCTAGCGCTCCTGTTCTTAGGCTACAGCGGTCTCGCGATCAGCCTCTGGCCCAACATCATTCCGCCGGCGATCTCCCTCCGCGAGGCGGCGGGGCCGGCACAAAGCATGGGCTTCACGCTCGTGGGCGCCCTGTTCACCATCCCGATCATCCTGGCCTATACCGCATGGTCATACCACGTGTTCCGCGGCAAGGTGAAGGCAGGCGAAGGTTACCATCATTGATGCCGTCGGCGACGGACACCCGAAACAAATGGCTGCGCCGCGCCGGCTGGCTCGTATTGATCTGGACCGCGAGCGTCGCGGCCATGGGATTGGCTGCGTTCTTCTTCCGCCTGGTGATGCAGGCAAGCGGTCTCACGCTGTGAGGTGATGCCGCACGCCCTGCGCTACAATCGAGCGCTGGGCTCGGTGAACGCTGTCGCAGACGATTCCTGCAAGAAATGGTCGAGAATAGCAGCGGCGCCGACAGCGATCATGATGGCCGCAAAACTCGCAATGATAAAGGCGCGCATAATCTTCTCCAGCTTCTCTGTCGCTGCCGCTCACGCGGCGAGCGTGAAGGCCTCGGTTTCGATGTCCATGAAAATCCGCCCGACCGCGCCCACGCGCGCGTAGAAGTCGGCCGATTCGGCGCGCTCCAGATCGGAGAAGAAATGTCCGATCCAAGGCGCAAGATGCTCCTCGAAGAGCGCATGATCCGCTCCGGCGGGAGCCATAACATGGCCGCCCGCCAGGTTTGCCATGATCCCGCAGAGAATCCCGGCATGATCCTCGGGCTCCGAATGCCCCTCCGCCTTCTCGATGCCGAGGCTCTGGAGAGCCTCGCGCAACCGCGCCAGCGGGCGCCCGTAGAGGGAACCCCTCAAATAATATGACGCATAGGGCAAAAGCCCACCGCCCCCGAGTCCGGCGAACAGATCGAAATACTCCTGCTTCACGGTTTCGGCATTTGTCCGGACCGCGGCCTCCGCAAGGGCCGCATGCGCGCCGCCGAGCGGCGTTGCGTCGCCGCGCAGACGGGCCAGGTGTTCGATCATCTGCCCGTCGGGGCTGCCCAGCAGCAATGTAGCCAGCAGCGCATATTCCTGCGCCCGAGCGTGCTCGATCTCGTCGACGACACGTCGAGTATCTCCTTGTGACATCGAATCCTGCGATTGGTCCATGGCGGTCTCTAGGCCCTAATGTGGCAAAGCGCTGCCGTGCGGGCGGCGCCGGTGCCGCGGACGACTTTCCGCAGGAGCGTTCCCATCCCTCGCTGCTATAGCGGCTTTGCTGGTCTGCGCCGAACCGAGTATTTCGGCATTGTCCGCACCGACCGTGAATGCATGACCGGTTTGCTGAACCACGGTATCGGCCGTGGCGCACTGGGAATCCTGCGTTGCTGGCGGCGCTTCTTCGGCCGATACACTTGTGCCCTCGAACGCGTCGGAAGCCCTGTCAAATGTCCCAAGCGCTTGCGCGACAAGACCCGGCATATCATCCGACTCCAACAACGGCCCGAAACCCGGTATTGCGGTGGGGTCGGTAAAGTCCCACTGGTTCTCGGCGACACCGATGAAATCGCGGATCGCCGGCTCGCTCACCCAGGCACGGCGAAGCGCGGCCCGGGCCAATGTGGCCGGTACCCCGGCTTGCAAGAAGGCGCGGATATCCGTGCCGGCGGCAATCGAATCGATCGGCGGCAGGCTCGCCGGATCGAAGGTCCGAGAGGCTGACGCGTCGGTTCCGAGCGACGCAGCCTTCTCGCCGGCCGCGCCTGTCTCGACAGCGTGGGGCGACGAGGCGCCCGCTCCGGGTCTGATCTTGCGCTCCTTCTCCGCAGCGCGCTTCAATCGCGACCAGCGCGAAACGGGATTTTCAGGTTCGGTCATTCACCGCCCTCCCGCTCTTCTTCGCGGCGCCTGGCGCCTGGGATTCCGCTCGCTCGCGGCACCGCTTGACGAAAGTCCGTTCCACATGGTGCCTGGCGATGAAGTCGACGATCGCCTCGGCAATGGCCGCTGGCATCGGCACCGCTTCGACCAGGTCGCTGCCGGCGTCCGTGAAGGCTTCGCCCTCCGCCGGATCGGCCGTCACGGCGAGGAGCGCGGGGGCAGGCCCCGATGCGGTGGCACGCAGGACCACCCACAACGCGGGCGTGCCCGACGCGAGATTGCTTCGATAGTTGGCCGTCTCCGTCCGATACAACTCGATTACGGCCTCACCCGCATAGAACAAGGTCGTCTCCGCCTCAGCGCTTATCGCTGTCCAGGGCACGGCTGAGGGATTCCCGACTAGCACCGAGACCGGCCGCCAGAGGAAATCGAGCCACGGACTCTTCGCCTTGCGCCGCTCGACGACGACACCCACGGGAATCCGCGCGAGTGCCGTCGCGCTCAATTCGCCATCTCCATGTGCCGGAGCGGCAGGCCCATCACGAGGTTCTGTGGCTTCAACCGCAGCGTCTTGTCGGCCGTCATGGCGGCCATGAGATATATGGGCTCACCGCCTATCCGCTCGATCGCATCTGCCGGAGATGTGAAGGTAAGCCGGTAGAGGCCGACCACGTGCTCGAGTGCCGCCTCTTCGAGATCACGACCATGCCACAGCGCATCGCCGATGCGCGTGGCCTCGGCGTCCAGACCCACATACCATGTCAGCGGCACGTCACGCAGCTCGACCAGCGGCTCGATTGCAATGTCGATTGCAAGGAGATGCGCGAGCCAGCGCGTGAGAACCTCGCCGAGCGCGGCGAGCCCACGCTGGCCGGCGGTGAGATCGAGAGCCATGTCGAACAGGTCGCTGCGTTCCCAATAGCTGTCGGCATTGGCTTCGTTGAGCACGTCGAGTCCGGCTGGCGTCGGCAATCCTAGCAGCGAGACCAGCGGCGAGAGAGGCGGTGCGGCGAGGCTGGACGCGGCCTCCTCGTCAGCAGCCACGAGCGAACCCCCGTGCAGAGTCAACTTCTGCGGGCGGAAGAGCAGTTCGGCAGCGCGCAAGATGAAAGCATCATCGCAGCCATCCAGCGCGTTTCGCAGGATCACCTGCACCAACTGATGGATGAAGAGATGCGGAAACTTGCGGGCGTGCCGGACGATATCTAGATAGGCCGCCTCGAGCGTGCCGTGCCTGGCGAGATGATCGCGCCAGGTAATGATAAGCTCCCAGTTCTCGCGCGCATCGGCATCGGCGATCGCGGCGATCTGCGACGGGCCCACGGGTTGCCGTGGGTCGGCTAGCAAGGCATCATGCAGCCTACGTTCCGCCGGGCACGCCTCGGGCGGCGGTACGAGCTCCGCCCGCGCCAAATAGGCCTTCAGAAATTCGTCGGTGACGAGCAGCGAGCCGTCTGCATTGCGGTCGAGCAGATGATGGCCACAGGAACGCCAGAAATCGCGCCCTTCGCTATGCAGACTCGGGCTCAACGCTTGCCTGCTCCAGTCCGCTCCCGCTCCCGCGCATAGTCTTCCGTTGTGCGCACGGATCTGCCCGGGCCGGCGTGGGGATCGAAGTCTTCCTCGGAGATGAAGGCAACGCGGCAATCGTCGCACATCTTGATAACGTCGAGGCGCCGGGCCGATTCACTGTACATCCAGTGCGTGCCCTGGAGCATCGCCGTCACGCGCTCGATCGTGCTCTTCACGCCGAACGGCTTGCCACAGCGGATGCAGCAGAACGGCTCCTCCTCCTTGAGGATGCGTTCGGAGGCAGTCGCGATGCGGAAATCTAACTGCGGCTTGAGCGTGACGACCTTCTCCGGACAGGTCGCCCGGCACAATCCGCATTGCACGCAGGCATCCTCGACGAAGCGCAGCATCGGCCGCTCGGGATCATCGCGCAAGGCGCCCGTCGGACAGGCCGATACGCAGGACAGGCACAGCGTGCAACCGCCGGCATCGATCTCCACTGCGCCGATCGGTGCCTGCTCAGGCAGCGCGATCACGTCCACCGGGTTGGGCGAAGCACGTTGAAGCTCGCGCAGCGCCAGGCGCATCACGCCCGGTTTTCCTCCCATAGGAAGGAAGCTGGCCGGACGTGGCGCGGATGGCATGGTTGGGATCGCGCGCGACGCCTTGCCCAGAACATCCGGGTCATCCGTTTCGATGATCGCCACCCGGCCGGCGCCGAAGCCGAGCCCTGCCAGGATGGGATCGGCCAGCGCAATCGTCCGCAGCAATCCCGTGACATCATGGCGCGGCCTTGCCCGGAGAAGGAATCGCACCGCCGATGCGCCATAGGCGAAGGCAGCAGCGATGCTCTCCAACCCCACCTGCGTGACCTCATTGACCGCAAGCGGCAGCACATGTGCCGGCAGCCCGTCACCGAACCGAGACAGCGCGTCGATCAGTGGCGCACCGTGCTGCTCATCATGCAGCAGCAGGACTGCGCGTTCGCCGCCGGCTTCGCAATAGGCCATCAGCATCGCGCGCAACTTGCGCATCAGCGCATCCGCCGGTGGCATCGCGTAGGAAGCCGCGCCAGTCGGGCAGGCTGCGGCGCATTGACCGCAGCCGGCGCAGACGTGCGGATCGATCGTCACATGGTCGCCGGCCGGCGCGATCGCGCCGGTGGGGCAGAGATCGAGGCAGCGCGTGCAGCCCACGATCTGGGAGCGCGAATGGGCGCACAGCGCCGCATCGAAGGCGATATAGCGCGGCTTCTCGAAGGTGCCGACGAGATCGCGCGCCTTCAGTACGGCCTGCAGCATCGCGGCTGGATTGCCGGTATCGGCGCGCAGATAGCCGTCGCGCAGGTCGGCTGCGGGGAACAGCGCCGTTCCACCGGAAAGATCGAGAATGATATCGCAGCGCGACCGTGCGCCATCGCGCGACGGTCCAAACGACAACACGTTGCGTGAAGACGGCGCCGGCTGCGCGAACGCGTCGACCACGACATCAAACGCACCCAAATGGCCGGTAGCAGCCCGGATCTTCCCTTGTACCACCGGGAAATCAGTCCTGCGCGGCGGCAGGATGGCCGCGGGTGGCGCGATCAGCACGGTGACATCGAGATGATCCCTCAGCAGGTTGCCGGCCTCGACCGCCGCCTCGTCCCGGCCATAGATCAGAATGACGCCACCGCTCTCGACATCGACCAGCGGTACGTCCTGCACGCGCTCCGCTGCCGCCGCCAGAAGCGCCGCCATCTTCGGCCCGGTTGCGTCGGCTTCGTTGGACCAGCCCGCGGTCTCGCGGAGATTGGCGTATCTGACGGGATCTGACCGCCCGCTCTGCGCCGCCACCTCGCAGAACAGGGGCGCTTCCTGGGTGCAGCCGACAGTCAGCGGCACGGCCTCGCCGGCAACCGCCCGGAAACGATCAAGCTCGGCGCGGCAGAGTTGCTGCGCCGTTGTCACCTGTGCGCCGCGGCAACCGCGACGAACGGCGCCCACGTCGAGCGGCATTGTGCCTTCGCACGAGCAGATCAGGATATTGCCGGGGGGATTGGCCATCCTTCTCGTGCTTTCCCTGCGATCGAGCCTTGTGTCCTAGGCGTCGGGCTTGTTGATCGGCTTGTAACGCATGATCAACTCACTCCGCCGGCGTCGGCGAAGGTTGCCCCGGCGGGCTCGCCTGCCGCTCCTTCGCGACCTGTTCGGCGAGCCATTGATCGTGATGTTCCTTCGCCCAATTGAGGTCGACCTCGCCGGTGCCCATGGCCTCGAAAGCCCCCTCCATCCCGAGCGTGCCGATATAGATGTGGGCGATGATCACAGCCACGAACAGAATCGCCACGACGGCGTGCACCACCTGCGCGATCTGCATCCCGGCAATATTGGTGGCGTAGAAGGGGAACAGCAGCAGATAACCGGAAACAGCGACCGCCGCGCCTGCTCCGAGGGCGAGCCAGAACACCGCCTTCTCCCCGGCGTTGAAGCGCCCGGCGGGCGCATGCTTCGATTTGATGAAGCCGCCGCCCTGCTTCAGCCAGTCCATGTCCACCTTGCGCGGGATATTGTCCTTGATCCACATCATCACGATCAGGACGAGGCCGATCACGAAAGCGAAGCTTATGAAATTGTGCGTGTACTTTGCGGCTTGCGACAGGCTGCTGAACGCCTCCGGCCCGATCACCGGCAAGAGCAGGAGCTTGCCGAAGGTTATGTTGAGGCCGGTCAGGCCAAGCACGACAAAAGACCCCGCAGTCAGCCAATGCGAGAATCGCTCGAAGGCGCTGAACCGGCGTACCTTCTGTCCCGACCGTCCGGCCGAAATCCGCAGTCGCCCCATGATCAGATAGGCGCTGCCCAGGAGGGCAATCATGCCGAGGATCACGACCGCGCCGCCCCAGTGCAGCGTGACCTCGTGAAAGTGATCCCATTCCCGGCCGGCGGGCTGAATCAGCACGCTCGCCTTCGTGTCCGGAATGTCGATTCGCCCCTCGACGCGCGGCGCCTGTTGAAGCAGCGTCTGCTGGTTCTCGACGCTTGCAGTCGGATCGGGCGCGCCATCCGGGCCGCGCTGCTGAGCGAACACGGGGATGGTTCCGGCAATGGCAAGGAAGGCCAAAGCGCTGGCGACAACGCGGACGCGCGCAAGATATCTCGTCACGGTCACCCTCCCGCCATGTGGTTTGCCACCTCCAGCGTCCCGCTCAGACCGCGATATCGTCTTGGTAAGCGGTCGTCCAACCCCAGGCACCAGAGCCGTAGCCACGCTTCTCGACCCGCGCCTTGTAAATTTCGGCGATGATCTCCCCGTCGCCCGCGAGCAACGATTTGGTGGAGCACATCTCGGCGCACAGCGGCAGCTTGCCCTCGCCGAAACGGTTAGAGCCATACTTCCTGAACTCCTCGGCGCTGCCCGGCGCTTCAGGTCCGCCGCCGCCGGCGCAGTAGGTGCATTTATCCATCTTGCCGCGAGAGCCAAAATCGCCGACACGCGGATATTGCGGCGCCCCAAACGGGCAGGCGTAGAAGCAATACCCGCAGCCGATGCACAAATCCTTCGAATGAAGCACGATGCCGTCGTCGGTCGGGAAGATGCACTCGACCGGACAGACCGCCGCGCAGGGCGCGTCGGTGCAATGCATGCAGGCCATCGACACTGAGCGCTCGCCGGGCTTGCCGTCGTTGATGGTGACAACGCGCCGGCGGTTGATGCCCCATGGCACCTCGTTCTCGTTCTTGCAGGCGGTGACGCAGGCGTTGCAATCGATGCAGCGATCGGCGTCGCAGAGGAATTTCATTCGCGCCATGGTTGTGTCACCTCATACCGCTCTGATCTGGCAGAGCGTCGCCTTGGGTTCCTGCATGCCCGTCGCCGGGTCAAAGCCATAGGTCGTCAGCGTGTTCACGCTATCGCCCAGCACGACCGGATCGGCACCCTTCGGGTATTTGCTGCGCAGGTCGACGCCCTCGAACCAGCCGGCGAAGCTGTAGGGCATCCATGCGACCCCCTTGCCGACCCGCTCGGTCACGAGCGCTTTCATCCGCGTCTTCGAGCTGTTCTCGGGCCCAGTGACCCATACCCAATCGCCGTTCTTCACGCCGCGCTCGCTCGCGTCCGCCGGATTGATCTCGACATACATCTCCTGCTTCAGCTCGGCGAGCCACTTGTTGGAGCGCGACTCCTCGCCGCCACCCTCGTACTCGACCAGCCGGCCGGAGGTCAGGATCAGCGGGAACTGTTTGACGACGCCCCTGTCGACGGCGGATTTCTGGACGGTAAAGCCGATATTGGGCATGCGGAACTGGCGGGCATCCGGCAGGGTGGGATACTTGGCGACAAGGTCCGGCCGCGGCGTGTAGATCGGCTCGCGGTGAACCGGTATTGGATCGGGCAGGTTCCAGGCAATCATGCGCGCCTTGCCATTGCCGTAGGGCGAGCAGCCATGTTCGATGGCCACGCGCTGGATGCCACCCGAAAGATCGGTCGACCAGGACACGGTATCGGGGTTCGCGGGATTCACTCGCTGGATGATTTCCATTTCCTTCGCAGTGAGGTCCTTGTCCCACCCAAGCTTCTTGAGCACGCCGAGGGTGAACTCCGGATAGCCGTCCTTGATCTCGGACCCCACTGAATAGGAACCCTCAGCGAGAAGGTTGTCGTGCTCCTCTTTCTCGACCTCCTGCCCGTTTTCCATCACCTTGCGCTTGATCACGCGCTCGATGCCGAAACGGGCACGGAACGTGCCGCCGCCTTCCTTCACCGGCAGGTTGGTATTGTAGAGAATCGGCGTGCCTGGATGCCTGAACTCCGGCGTTCCCCAGCACGGCCACGGCAGGCCGTAAACTTCGCCGCCGACTTCCGGATCGTCCTTCGGCGCCCTCAGCGTCACCAGATCGAACTTGGCCTGATTGCGCATGTGGGCCTTGAGCCGTTCGGGCGATTGGCCGCAGTAGCCGGTCGACCAGCCGCCGCGATTGATTTCGCGCAGGATATCCTCGGCCGACACTGCGCCATTCTCGACCTTGATGTTCTTGAACATCTGCTCGGCGAAGCCGAGCTTGCGCACGAGCATGTACATCGTGTCGTAGTCGTTCTTCGATTCGAACACCGGCGCCGTGATCTGCTCGCCCCATTGCAGTGAGCGGTTGGATGCGGTGCGCGAGCCGTCCATCTCGAAGCTCGTGCAGGCCGGCAGCAGATATATGCCGTTCTTGCGTTCCGAGACCACCGACCAGGCCGTCGGATAGGGATCGCACACGACGAGCAGCTCCAGCTTCTCGATACCGCGCACCGCTTCCGGCATCCGGGTGATCGTGTTGACGCCATGCCCCATCACGAACATCGCTTGCAGCGTGTCGGGCTGGCTGACCTGATCCTTCGGCAGCAGCGTGGCATCGAACCAGCGCGTGCTGGTGATGCCGGGGCTTTCCATCAGCGTCTTGTTGGGGAAGCGGGAACGCATCCAGTCGTAGTCGATCTCCCACACGCGACACCAGTGTCGCCACGCCTCTTCGGAAAGGCCGTAATAGAGCGGCAACGTCGTCACATCGAGGCCAAGATCGGTGGCGCCCTGAACATTGGTATGGCCGCGGAAAATATTGGCGCCGCCGCCGGCATGACCCACATTGCCCGTGGCGAGCAGCAGGATGCAGCTCGCGCGGACATTCGCCGTGCCGGTGGTGAATTGGGTCTGCCCCATCGCCCAGATGAGCGTCGCCGGCTTCTCCTTGGCGAAGATTTCGGCGATGTGCTTGACTTGCGCTTCCGGCAGACCGGTGACACGCTCGATCTCGTCGGGCGGCCACTTGGCAGCCTCCTTGCGGATCTCATCGACGCCATAGACGCGCTGGCTCAAAAATTCCTTGTCTTCCCAGCCATTCTGGAAGATGTGCCAGAGCATCCCATAGATCGTCGCGATATGAGTGCCGGGGCGCACGCGCACATACTCGGTCGCATGCGCAGCGGTGCGCGTCATCCGCGGATCGACCACGATCATATTGGCGCGGTTGAGCTCCTGGCCCTCGAGGATATGCTGCAGCGAAACCGGGTGCGCCTCGGCCGGGTTGCCGCCCATGATCAGTATGGTCTTGGCATTGCGAATGTCGTTGTAGCTGTTGGTCATCGCGCCGTAGCCCCAGGTATTGGCTACGCCCGTGACCGTGGTGGAGTGGCAGATACGCGCCTGGTGATCGGAATTGTTGGTTCCCCAGAAGGCAGCCAGCTTGCGGTTGAGATAGGCGGCTTCGTTGGTGAACTTGGCCGAGCCGAGCCAATACACGGAATCGGGCCCCGACTTCCGGCGAATCTCCAGCAGCTTGTCCCCAATCTCGTCAATCGCCTGATCCCACGTGAGGCGGGTCCACCGGCCGTCCACGAGCTTCACCGGGTAGCGCAAGCGGCGTTCGTTCAGCACGTCGTCGCGCACCGCCGCCCCCTTGCAGCAATGCGAGCCGCGATTGATCGGACTGTCGTAGACCGGCTCCTGGCCGATCCACACACCGTTCGCGACTGTGGCAATGACCGAGCAGCCAACTGAGCAATGCGTGCAGATATTCTTCCGGTTCGTGACCGTCGCGCCTGCGGGCGGCGGCGGACCGGCTTCGGCTTTGCGCATGACGGCGAGCGGCAAGCTACCGAGTGCCGCCAGACTGCCGGCGGCAACGCCGGAGCGCCGCAGAAAGGTACGGCGATCCAAGCTATGACTTGATTGGACCGCTAGCCTCGCAGCGAGTTTTCCGCGGCCGACGCGAGATTCCGTTCTCTTGATCAGCACGGGCGTCTCCCTCACCGCGCGGGGTACCGGTTGACACGATAGAAGTTTTGAACCTCCGCAGAGTTGGCCTGGTAGCGCGCCTTGCGTTTATTATCGGTGCTGCTCACGGCTTTGGCCGCGGCAGGCGCGAGGGCGACCGCGTTCATCGCAGCAGCAGTCGTCATCATGGCAAGAAGCAGGCCGCGTCGACCGACCATCGTACTGTACGGCTCCTTCATAGTGACCCTCCGCGAAGTTACTTCGCACTCTAAAGCCACCTGGATCAGGTCTTCGGCATCAGCATCTGCGCAATGGGACGGTTCACGCCGCATCCTTGAGCAGCAGCCGCGTTGCCGCCGTAGAGGTTGGAGTCATCTTGCATTTCCTTGCTGCACACTTTTGATCCAACTGTCGAAGTCCTAAACGGAAGTCGCGCCGTGCGCCGCTTTGGCCCAGGCCCCATGTTCCATAGCCCGGCAGAATGTAAGAATGTGCAGCTCAGTGTTTGTTGTTAGACATACGACCACCCTAATCGCGCCACAGAGTGGACGCTGCACGCGCTTGGGCAGACAAACCGCAGCCGCGCATGGAATCCTTCATACGCGTTTACAAGAAATAAAGTAGGCACAAGCCCGCCAACAATGAACCTATACCTGAGTTTATTGTAGGGACACCACCCGTATAGTCCCGGCAATAAGGCGGCTCGCTTTGACTCTAGGTCCGCGACGCAGTTGAGCGTTTCCGGCCGATCCGGGCCGACGTCTCGCCGGTTCAGAAGCTCGTATTGGCTGGCCTAAACAACGCGTTTTCGGGCAGCGACATCCGCTCCCTGATCGACGAGATCGGGCTTGTGCCCGACGACGGCGAGTTGCCGATCGAGATTAAAGGCGAGCTCGCCGGCATCCTGGAGCTATGCCAGGAGGGCACGAAGAGAGAGCCCGGCGGTCTTTCGACGGCCGGGCTGGCTGAGCAGATCAAGATGGTTGCGGGGGGCGCGCAACCATCTTGATTTGCTCCTTTCGGCCGCGATCATTGCCACCCTGCCGCAGTCCAGAGGGGGCAAGTTCCGCAAGCAGTGGCCCATTTGCAGCGGTGATCATCCAGCGGTGATTGATTTCCTGGGCGGCCGGGCAGAGACGTTTTGCGCGAGCACCGCGCAAAACCGCGTAGCGGTTCGGCTGTCCCTTATTGGCCATTGACGCGCCGCCCGGTCCGCGCAGCTCACGCCACCCTTATACCTTACCTGCCCGCCACGCCACAGGCGCGAAGCGCCCGATGTTTGCGATAAAATCCGCCCCACCCACATCGGCGAATAACGGACGGCGAAGCTGCACCGGACGCCAGGGGATTCAGCGCCTCATATCGAAGAGCATCAAATAGGCCCAAGAAAACGTGGCGTTGATGCAGATCAATAGCGCTGCATCGCTCGTCCCGCAGGACTCAAACTCCGCCTGAGTCAACCGCGATCGAACTAGATCTCCAATGCATAGTCACCGCTCTTCTTGTTGCCGGCCCAAACGGGAGCAGGCGCCAGCGCAGTTCGACGAATTCGCCCTGGCTGTGGCGGATTTGCACGACGGGCGCGAGCCGAGTCGGCGCCATGTTGCATCGCACCCGCCACCAATGGCCGCGGTAATGGCGCTGCTCAACCATGCGCCTGTACGCGCCGAATGGCTTCCACTGCGTCTTCGCACGCAGTTAGACCGTCGGGTTGCCTCGCGGCCACGACGACTGTAAGCGCTGTGCCCGGCGATCAGCCAAGGTCGGACGAGGTCAGATAGTCGGAGCGGCCAGCG
>WNFT01007234.1_pt1 | contig 16165 bp, 14 predicted proteins | sample 5400191 | NCBI WGS metagenome assembly WNFT01 (sample SAMN13153359, study PRJNA577476) | soil metagenome | isolation source: 80 cm saprolite under Madrone tree | place: USA:California | collected 2016-06-14 | reverse complement strand
CAGATCCAAGCCGACATCTACGGCCGGGAAGTTAAGACAGTGGAAGCCGAAGAAGGCGCAGCTTACGGCGCGGCGCTATTAGCCGGAGTGGCCGCAGGCGCGTGGACTTCCGTTGACGCGGCCTGTGATGCCGTTGTGCGAATTGCTTCAACGATTGAACCAGACGCTAAGTCGGTAAGAATACTCAATCGTCAGTACGAGAGGTTTCGGATGATCTATCCGGCGTTGCGAGAGATCACGGGCTAGATTATTCTTCTTTCCCGCTGCCGCTGGCAGAGGCCGTTGCGGCGGAGAGGAACAGACTAGACTGTTTTATCTTGACTCAAGAGCGATTCGGGCCGCAGAATCCTGCCGCCATTGGTTCAGTCTTTACTTTGCTGTCCACGTGTCAGTACCGCGAGCGGTAGCGACCGGATCAATCAATCTACTTTGCGAACCAGCATCGTCGTCAATCAAGTGCGCCTCACAGTATCCGGTCGCTACCGCTCGCGGTACTGACACGTGGCTGCAAGACTGAAGTTTGGACGCTAAACATATTGATCGTCAGAGGAAACAAATGAAATCAAGAATAAGATTATCGCGCTTAGCCTACGTTTTCGTTTGCGGCTTATTGATTTTCGCGGCGCTGTTGTTGGGCGCTTGCAAGAACACTGGCGCGGGCAAACGTCACAAACTCGCCTTCGTCACCAATAACGCGTCCGACTTTTGGACGATTGCTCGCAAGGGCACCGAGAAAGCGGCGGGCGAACTTCCGAACGCGGATGTCGAGTTCCGCGCAGCAAGCGCTCGTAATTACCCAGGACAGTGACGCTCCGAGCAGCAATCGAGTTTGTTACATTGGCACTGATAACGTTGCTGCCGGACGCCAGGCCGGTGGCCTGGTTAAGGAAGCGTTGCCGCAGGGCGGGAAAATAATGGTTTTCGTCGGAACGCTTGATGCGGCAAACGCACAGCAACGATATCAAGGCCTCAAAGAGGCGCTGCAAGGCTCGAACATTCAAATCCTCGACGTTCGCACCGACAGTACAGATCGAGTGCGTGCGAAATCGAACGCCTCCGATACTCTGGTCAATCAACCGGACATCGCCGGCATGGTTGGACTTTGGTCCTACAACGGCCCGGCGATCGTCGGCGCGGTGCGCGATGCGGGCAAGACCGGCAAGGTGAAAATCGTCGCGTTCGATGAAGAGGACGAAACCCTGAACGGGATCAAGGACGAGTCTATTTACGCGACCGTGGTCCAGCAACCATTCGAGTTTGGTTATCAATCGATGAAGTTGATAGCCAGGATTCTCGAAGGCGATCGCTCAGGGATTCCGGCGAGCAAGCAGATATTCGTGCCCACGCTGGCGATCAAGAAAGCCGATGTCGACGCGTTCGCGAGCAAGGTAAAGGCTCTTCGTGGTCGCTAAGCTCTGGTTTTGATTTCATTTTCCATTTGTCATTTGACATTTTTCATTTGCCATTTGAAGTCGCCGGTTCACGGTTTAGAGTTCAAGCTTCAGCTTGCTTCCTTCGGGAATGGCAGCCTAAAGGCTGAACTCTGAACACTGTTGCCGAAAGAGTAATTGGGAAATGGAAAATGATCTTTCGTCTCAAAAAATGTCCAACTCACTTCTGCAAATGTCCGGTATCAGCAAGCGCTTTCCCGGCGTCGTCGCCCTGGAACAAGTAAATCTGGAAATCTACCAGAGCGAAGTTGTAGCGTTGATTGGCGAGAACGGCGCTGGCAAATCGACCCTGATGAAGATTCTCGGCGGAGTGATCCAGCGAGACGGCGGCGCCATTCGGCTCGATGGAGCTGAAATTGAAATTAACTCGCCGCGCGAAGCCAGCAGCCGTCGCATCGAGTTCATTCATCAGGAGCTCAGTGTGCTGGACAACCTGGATGTGGCGGCCAACATTTTTCTGCGGCGCGAACCAACCAGGGCTAGCTGGTTAAAGTTGATTGACCACCGGCGGCTTTACCGCGGAGCCGACGCGATACTCGAAAAGCTGGGCCTCGATATCTCGAGTCGAACACCGCTGGCCAGACTTTCACTGGCCCAGCAACAGTTAGTGGAAATCGCCAGGGCCATCTCAGCCGGCGCGCGCATTCTGATCATGGACGAGCCGACGTCGAGCCTCACGCTCACGGAAACGCGCCGGCTGCTCGAAATCGTCAAGGACCTCAAAGCCCACGAGGTCAGCATCATCTATATCTCTCACCGCCTGCACGAAGTCGAAGAGATTGCCGATCGCGCCGTCGTCCTCCGCGATGGCCGCACCGCGGGCAATCTAGCTCGTAGTGAGATAACGCATGGTCGTATGGTCCGCATGATGGTGGGCCGCGACCTGCAAGAGTTTTTCAAATCGGGCAATGGAAATGGCTCGAAAAAGAACGGCCACGATTGGTTTGCCGTTCGCAACTTACGCACGCTGAGATATCCTAACCACGCAGTTTCGTTCAATGTAAGTCGAGGCGAAGTGCTCGGCCTTGCCGGTTTAGTCGGGGCCGGACGCACGGAAGTTGCCCGAGCGATCTTCGGCATCGACACCACGACCGAAGTCGACATCTCGCTTGCGGGCAAGTCCCTGCAAGTAACTTCGCCACAACACGCCATCAAGCAAGGCATCTATCTCGTGCCCGAGGATCGCCGCTTGAGCGGTTTGATTGTTGATTTCAACATTCGCGAAAACATCTCCCTGCCGGGTTTGGATCGATACTCGACTGCGGGGTTGATCAATTCCGCGAAAGAGACTTTGGCGGCAAAGGACGCTTGCCGGTCGATCAATATCAAAGCACCATCTCTGGAGATGAAAGCAGCAAATCTTAGCGGCGGAAACCAACAGAAGGTGGTGCTGGCAAAATGGCTCGCGCTTTCGCCAAAGGTGCTAATCTTTGACGAGCCGACCCGCGGAATTGATGTGGGCGCCAAGTCGGAAATCTACACGCTGATTCGTAAACTGGCGAGCGAAGGCGTGTCGGTAATCGCAATCAGTAGCGAAATGGAAGAAGTGCTGGGCATCAGCGACCGGATTGCGGTGATGCACGAAGGAAGGATCACGGGTGTGCTCGAGCGGCCGCAATTCAGCGAGGAAGCCGTGATGCGGCTGGCAACCGGGAGTGAGGGTTAACTGCAAAAACATTGAAAATTGCAAATTGCAAATTTGAAGCCGGACGAACAATCGCTGGATAACACGCGCGCGCCAAGGCCGACGCGCAATTTACAATTTTCATTTTGCAATTTTCAATTTGCAATTCTGAATGTCTGGCGCCCCCGAAACTAAATTCATGAAAAAAGAACTCGGCATCTTCATTCTGCTCATCGTTCTTTGCATCATCGTTTCGGCGATCAATCCGAACTTTCTCTTAGCCATCAATCTGCAAAATCTCGCCCGGCAAATCGGGGCGTTCGGCATCTTCAGCATTGGCCTCGGACTAGTGATCATCACCGGCGGAATCGAACTCTCCGTCGGATCGATGATGGCATTACTCGGCGTGCTGCTGTCGATGATGCTGACCGAATGGAAACTCGGGGTGGTCATCGCCGTACTGGCTTGCGTCGGTATAGCGATGTTTCTTTCTTTAATCCATGGGCTGCTGATCACGCGCGTCAACATGCAGCCTTTCATTGTGACGCTGTGCGGTCTGCTGTTTTATCGCGGACTGGCGCGTTTCATTACCAAGGATGAGACGAAAGGATTCGGCACGGTCAGTGGTCTGGACTTCCTGCGATTTTTGGCAAATGGAAATCTTTTCGGTATTCCGATGCCCTTCGTGCTGCTGATTTTGATCAGCATGGTGACTTGGATTGTTCTGCACCGATCTGTCTATGGGCGATATCTGTTCGCCACGGGCAGAAATCCAGAAGCCGCGCGCTATGCCGGCATCAACACGCGTTGGATGATCACGATTGCGTATGTGATCTCGGTTGGCATCATCATCGGCGCGGCGCTGCTTCAGGTGCTGCGCAATCTGGTTAACCTGCTCGGCATTCCGAGTTCGCTCGATTTTGCGGTCATGGGCGCGGTGATCTTGATCGGGGTAATGGCGGATCAGATCTTTACCGAACGCAGGAATCGCCGGCAGGTCGCTTTGATGCGCGAGTCCGCTCGCGCTGATATGCGCGCGCCGAATCCAGCGGCCGCAGATCACTCCGGCGGCACGGGCGAGGGTAACTAATGTGGAGTGCGCCGGCAGAGCGCAGCGGCGACGGCGCTTTGGATTGGAGCTGTACATCCACCGAATGACGCGATCCACGACGGAATACCCAAAGCGCCGTCGCCGCTGCGCTCTGCCGGCGCACTCCAAAGGAAACCACTGATGACTTGGGAAGAGCGCTGGCATCCTCTGCGCGAAGAATGGGTGATCGTTGCGGCGCATCGCCAGGACCGGCCCTGGAGCGGCGAGACCATCAAACATGAAAGCGCGACGCGGCCACGCTACGTGGAGGATTGCTATCTTTGCCCCGGCAATCGGCGCGTGAGTGGTGAGGTCAATCCGGAGTACACGGGCGTCTTCGTTTTTGATAACGACCATCCGTGCGTCGGAATGAACGCGCCCACGCCGCCGGGCAATCTACCAGCCATCTATCAAAACCGTCCGGCGCGAGGAATCGCGCGCGTCGTCTGCTATTCTCCGCGACACGATTTATCGCTGGCCCAACTCGAGATCGATGAAATTGAAAATCTGATCTCCGCATGGCAAGGCGAGTACGTAGATCTGGGAAACCGCCCTGAGATCGATCATGTTCTGATCTTCGAGAACAAGGGTGAGGTCGTCGGCGTTTCAAATCCGCACCCGCATTGCCAGATTTACGCGACCAACTTTGTCTTCAAGACCATCGAGACCGAGGCAAAGGCCAGCGAAGATTATTCGTCTGACACTGGACGCATATTATTCCAGGACATCATTGCTGCGGAGCAAAGCGAAGGGAAGCGTATTGTTTGCGAGAACGAAACGGCGATCGCCTTCCTTCCTTACTTCGCCCGCTACGCCTACGAAGTCTTCGTTGCGCCTAAACGGACGCATCCGAGTGTTGCCTCGCTTAGCGACGCAGAGGCGCGCGATCTCGCAGAGGTTTTGAGAGAGACGCTGGTCCGCTTCGATAATTTATGGCAGATGCCGTTTCCTTACGTGATGCCTCTGCATCAGGCGCCGACGGATGGCGGCGATTATCGCAACTTTCATTTTCACATCGAGTTTCACCCGCCGTTGCGCCGCCCGAATCTCTTGAAGTATCTCGCCGGACCAGAGATTGGCGGCGGAAATTTTCTGAGCGATACCTCACCGGAAGAGAAGGCAGCGGAGTTGCGCGCGTTGCCGAATGTTCACTATATGAGCGCCGAGTCAACCTAGTCTGGTGAATCCCAATCGTTGTCTTGCGGATGGCTGGTCGCAAATACTTGCCGCAACCCTTAAGGACTAGTTAGTATCACACCTGTGAGTACCCTGAGGGAGATTGAAGCCGCGGTGGAATCGCTGCCGGTGGCGCAACAGGAAGCGTTGTTTCACTTTCTTGCTGCTCGTCTGGGCCAACTTGAGTCGCGCGAATCGCAAACAAGTCGAGCAGGTTCTGGGACGCGGCCGCACAGCGTGTTGGACATTCCAACAGTCCACGTGGGCCGCGTGTTACGTCCTAAGTCTTCAGATGAAGATGTTCTCGCTGAGATGCTGGAATCCCGCGCGCGATCTAAACGATGCCGGATTTTTTAATAATCAATGGAGGCACAAAACAGATGTCCACTGTAGAAGGGAAGATTATCGAGCGAGTTCATACCTTGACAACCGCCAAGCAGGAAGAAGTTCTACGCTTTGTTGAAAGCCTCACCGCACAGCGAAAGCCTCTCCTCGATGAAATCAGAGAGATGTACGAGGATGTGCCTGACTCTGAGTGGGAAAGGTTACCTTCGGATGCCTCGGAGAATCTGGACCATTACCTCTACGGAGCGCCCAAGAGATGAAGGCCATCTTCGTTGACGCAATCTACTGGGTGGCAATCATTAATACGAGGGATCAATGGCACGATCGAGCGGTCGAAGTTGGGCAGAAGTTGGAGGGAAGTGCCCTCGTAACAACTGAGTCGGTCTTGACCGAATTACTGAATTTCTTTGGCGAATACGGACCAAGCTTCCGCTTTAGGACAGGGCGTTTGGTGCAAACGCTGCTTGAACGCGAAGACATCGAAGTTGTTGAGCAGACGCATGCTGCTTTTCGGGCCGGCATTGAGTTGTACCAAGCACGTCCCGACAAAGGCTACAGCCTGACTGACTGCATCTCGATGAACCTGATGCGGGAATGCGGATTGACTGAAGTTCTTACTCATGATCATCACTTCACGCAGGAAGGCTTCTCGGTTCTGTTGTGACTCTTGGAGATTGCGCCGGCGGCGCCAATTGTGCTGATCGCTGAGGGGTTGCCAACCGGAAAACTTGTGCTGCCATTAGGAACGCCCGAAGAGAATGCAATCTGGCGAATCATTGTCGATCCGATCGATGGCACGCGTGGTTTGATGTATCAAAAACGCAGCGCCTGGGTGCTGACCGGCGTGGCGCCAAATCGCGGGGCGGCGACAAATCTAAGGGATATTGAGTTGGCGATTCAGACAGAGATTCCTTTGGTAAAGCAGAACCTTTCGGATTGCCTGTGGGCGATAAGAAGTGAAGGCGCGCACGCGGAACGCTTCAACCGGCTAACCAAAGAGAAGACGGAGGTCACTTTGCAGCCTTCGCGCGCTAAAAGCATCGCTCACGGTTACGCCGGGATCGCACGATTTTTTCCCGGAGCGCGTGACGAACTCGCAGCCATCGATGAGGAGATCGTTTACGGCGCGCTGGGACCGGCGTCGCCAGGCAAAGCACATTGCTTCGAAGATCAATATGCTTCGTCGGGTGGGCAGCTTTATGAGTTAATGGCCGGCCACGATCGTTTCGTCGCGGACCTGCGCCCATCGATGGAAGACGTTCTCTGCCAACGCGGCGCATCGCTTGGAATCTGTTGTCACCCGTACGACCTTTGCACCGAGTTGATTGCCCGGGAAGCGGGAGTTATCGTGACGGATGTTCGTGGTGAAAGACTAAGTGCGCCGCTTGCCGTTGAGGCAGACGTCGCCTGGGCTGGTTATGCTAACGAAAACATCCGGATGCAGATTGAACCCTTACTTCAAGCGGCATTGGCGCGGCGCGGCCTGTCAAAACCGGCTGCGGTAGCGGGCGGTTGATCGCTAGGTTCAAACGCGTCGTGTATCAAAGATCAACCGCCCGCAGGCGTCTGACTTCAATGATCGGTTCCACTGACAATCTGCGCGATACCGAAGACTTCATTGGGTCGCTCGACCAATCGTTGTCTTCCCTTCCCGCCGGATGGCGTGATTTCTTTGATACATCGCGTGATTTGATTGTCACTCGCGCTCCTGGACGGCTCGACTTGATGGGGGGCATCGCAGACTATTCCGGGTCGCTGGTTTTGCAGTGGCCAATTCAGAACGCCGTGCACGTTGCCCTGCAGCGTAACAAAAGTAATACGATGCGCATCGCCAGTTTGTCAGAAACGCAAACCCAGACTTCCCGCGTTGTCGAAATCAACCTGGAACAGTTTCTCGGCTTTGAATCCTCTGTCGACTATTCGACCTCGCGCGCCTGGTTCGCCGACGATCCAGCGAATCACTGGGCCACTTATGTCGCCGGCGCTTTCCCTGTTTTAAGGCGCGAAAGAAATGTTTCATTCAATGAAGGAGCTAACATCTTCATTAGGTCGACAGTGCCCGAAGGCAAAGGCGTCAGCTCCTCTGCGGCGCTCGAAGTCGCGTCGATGCAGGCGTTGGCGGCAGCTTATGAACTAGAAATCTCAGCAACGGAGTTGGCTCTACTCTGCCAAAAGGTTGAGAACTACATTGTGGACGCACCCTGCGGAGTTATGGATCAAATGACCGCAGCTTGTGGCGAGACGAATCGTCTGCTCGAACTTTTGTGCCAGCCAGCTGAATTAAAGGGCACAATTGCGTTGCCCGAAGAATTGGAGATTTGGGGTATCGATTCCGGTATTCGTCATTCGGTGGGTGGCTCGGATTATCGAACGGTGCGCACGGCCGCATTCATGGGATATCGCATCATCGCCGGAGTTGCCGGATTAAGCGTCAGTCAAGGTGAGCGTGATGGCCAGGTTCAGATTGATGATCCGAAATGGAAAGGTTATCTTGCCAATATTTCAACGGAGGAGTTCGAGCGCTGCTTTGTGACGCATGTTCCTGAGTTGTTTACGGGTGCGGACTTTTTGAAACAGTATGACGGCATTACCGACACGGCCACCTCGGTGGATGAGAAGGTGGTTTACCCGGTCGTGGCCGCGACACGGCATCCGATTTATGAACACGCTCGCGTCAGATCGTTCGCGGAAATTCTGATGGACTGGCGTGGCCTTAGCCAAGCGGGGAGTTTAGGTGCATTGATGTTTCAATCGCACGACAGCTACTCTCTCTGTGGATTGGGTTCAGACGGAACGGACGCGCTCGTGGCCCTGGTGCGAGAGTCGGCCGGCGATCATCTCTATGGCGCAAAGATTACTGGCGGAGGAAGCGGCGGCACTGTCGCCGTTCTCGGTCGTCGCGGCGCCGGCGATGCAGTCCAGAAAATTGCTAAACATTACCGCCAAAGGACGGGCTATCAATCGGCGATCATCTCAGGCTCTTCGCCTGGCGCGAGTGTTCTCGGGCCGTTGAGATTGACGCCAAGCTGACAAGAGAAAGACTATGAAAATGCGCTGCAGATTCTTGATTTTGCTACTGATGAGTATCGTGACCTTCGGGCTTAGCTTCGAGGCGAAAGGTCAAGCCAGAGTGACAAAGGAAAGTTTTGGCAAAACATCGGACGGACAGGACGTGGATGTCTACACGTTGACTAATAATTATGATGTCGAAGCCAGGATCATAAACTATGGCGGCATCGTTACGTCCCTCAAAGTCCCGGATCGCAGCGGCAAACTTGGCGACGTCGTGCTTGGCTTTGACAACCTCGACTCCTACTCGAACAACCAATCATATATTGGAGCGATCATCGGTCGCTACGGCAATCGCATCGCCAAGGGGCATTTCAAGCTTAACGGTGTGGAATACCAGCTGGCGGTCAACAACGGCGAGAATCATCTCCACGGCGGAACCAGAGGCTTCGGTAAAGTTGTATGGGAAGCCAGGCCGTTGAAAGTCCGGAACGGCGCCGCGCTGCAGTTGACTTACCTGAGCAAAGACGGCGAAGAAGGCTATCCCGGAAACCTCTCGGTCAAAGTGATCTACACTCTAACGAACGCAAACGAGTTACAGATTGATTATTCCGCCACCACCGACAAAGACACCATCGTCAATCTCGCTAATCATTCCTATTTCAATCTCGCTGGACAAGGGAACGGCGACATTCTCAATCATCAGATGTTCATTAACGCTGCTCGATTCACGCCCACAGATGCCGGATCGATTCCGACTGGAGAACTACGGAGCGTTCGCGGCACCCCGTTCGACTTTACCCGCCCAACAGCCATCGGCGCGCGCATCAATCAGGATTACGATCAATTGAAGTTAGGTAAAGGCTACGATCACAACTTCGTGCTGAATGGGCAAATGGGTACGTTGCGTCGGGCAGCGAGAGTCTACGAATCAACCAGTGGACGAGTGATGGAAGTTTGGACCACTGAACCCGGGATGCAGTTCTACACAGGAAATTTTCTCGATGGCACACTCACCGGTAAAGACGGCAAAGCCTACCAACAACGCTACGGGTTTTGTCTCGAGACGCAGCACTATCCCGATTCGCCAAATAAGCGAAGCTTCCCAACCGTGGTGTTGAGAAAAGGCGCACGCTACCACACGACCACGACTTTCAGGTTTTCAACCGCGAAGTCAGAACCGCCTGCGGTAGCGGGCGGTTGATCTTAGGTTGCCCGACGAGATCAATTTTTGAGATTAACCACCCGCTACCGCAGGCGGTTCTGACAGGGACATGAAGCTCGCCTGGGGATTGATCGGCTGTGGCGACATCGCGCGCAAACGCGTAGCACCGGCGCTGCGCGATCTGACGGAGTGCGATTTCGTGGCCGTCAGCCGCGGGCGCGGCGAACTTGCAGAATCATTTGCCACAGAGTTCGGCGCCAGAAAGTGGTACTCGAACTGGCAGGAATTATTACTGGACGATGAGATTGCTGCTGCATACATCGCCACGCCAGTCGATCTGCATGCCGCACAAACCATCGCCGCAGCGGAAGCAGGCAAACATGTGCTGTGTGAAAAGCCTCTCGCGCTCACCGTCGGTGAATGCAATCAAATGCTTGCCGCTTGCCGCGCCAACAATGTGAAGCTGGGCGTGGCTTACTATCGTCACTTTTACCCCGTCGTAGCACGCATCAAGAAAGTGATTGAATCAGGTGAGCTCGGAACGCCGGCAATGGCGCAAATCAATGCCTTCGAGTGGTTCAATCCCGCTTCCGATCATTCGCGTGCCTGGTTGCTCAACAAACAGCGCGCCGGCGGCGGACCGATGTTTGATTTCGGCTGTCATCGTATCGAAGTGCTGACGAATATCTTCGGACCGATTTCTGACGTGAAGGCGATGACCACCAACGTTCTGTTCGCGCGAGAAGTTGAAGACACCGCCACAGCCGTGTTTCAGTTTGAGCGCGGCACTTGCGCAGTGCTCACGGTGACTCACGCGGCCCATGAGCCGCAGGATACGCTCGACATCTTTGGCTCTCAGGGATCGATTCATGTGCCAGTCCTAAACGAAGGAACGTTGCGAGTCCTCAGCCCGCAAGGTGAGCGAATTGAATTGCATCCGCCCGCCGCAAATTGGCACGCGCCTTTAATTCAGGATTTCGTGGCCGCAGTCTCTGGCGATCGTGAGCCTGCGGTAAATGGCGAGACTGGACGATCAGTAGCGATGATCGAGGAGCAGATTTACAAGCGAACGAATAAACGCAGCCGTGACAAGAATTCGTAGGTGACTTTAATCTTCCCTCTCCCAAAGGAAAGGGACTTGTACAAATCCGAGTCGCAAGCGATGCGAGATAATCTGGATCTCACGGGCGCTTTTTCATTGGCTCCTGGTAAATCTTGATCAGGATCATGGTGAAGTCCTGGTTCGCGGTGCTGCGCTGGTGCGGCGTGCCACGCGGCACGACCACCAGATCGCCTTTCTTGATTTCAAAGGTTTTGCCATCGACGATACGCGGACTGCGCCACTCGCCGGGATCGGTCTCTTTTGGAACGTCAAGCTTGCCACCGAGTGTCAGCGTCGCGGACCCATCCAACACGTAGTAAACATCGTCGGAAGCGTCGTGCAATTCCGCCGCGGCTCCGGTCCTGTTTTTTTCATGCTGCACCGCGACGCGCAACTGCATGCCCGCGCTGTCGATCAACTCTTCGGTCTTGTTGTCGGGATGCAGCTTCTTCTGCAAATCGTCGAGTGATTGAGACGACATCACCACATAAGGTCGCGTGGACTCGCTCGGTTTTCGTTGGGCGGAGACGGTGACAGCAGCTAAAACGATGACCAGAGTGATAAGAATTAACCGCAGAGGGCGCGGAGGAATTCGCAGAGGAACGCGGAGGCATTCCTCTGCGCCGTTTGCGAAAACCTCAGCGTCCTCTGCGTTAAAATTCCGAGTTTGGTAAGTATTCAACTTAGGTTTCATCACCTCGACCTTTCAAACAAAAACAGTTCAAGTCTATGCTACTTCTTATGCTCATCGAGCCAGAGTAGATCTTCCAGCAAGTAATAGTTGCCATAAACCAAAGTCACATCGCTTGGCCGCGTGCTTGACCCGTGGCGGAGTACGCCGGGCGGTGTCTTGTCGCCGGTATTGACCGGCGTCAGATATCGATCAATCAGCGATTGCGCAATCCGTTCACCTTCGCCGCGATATCGTGTCTTCCTCGTCTGATCCGCCGTCAGCTCCGAGAGCCGCAACAACCCACCGGCAATGAGCGCCGCGGCGGAGGTGTCGCGATTGCGAAAATGCACGCCCTCGTCCACAAAGTCGTACCAGGGCACGCCGTCTTCAGGAAGATGCTCGATAACGTAACTCGCGATTTTTTCCGCAGTTCGAAGCAGACGCAGATCTTTTGTTTCTGCGTAACCCACCGAGAAACCATATAACGCCCAGGCCGCGCCCCGCGACCAGGTGGTATCGGCGGCGAATCCCTGATGCGTATGCGTGAACACTTTCTCGCCGGGCCGGGCAGTGTTCGGAAATCTCAACATGTTGTTTGCGCCCTGCGAGGAATAAAACTCCTGACGATTGTCGCCGGGGTTGTAATGAACCGATTGAGCCACCGAACCATCGGCCCGCACCAGCCATTCAGCCGACCTCAGCGCGTGTTTTAGACCAAGAGCGCGCCACTGCGGATCGTTTGTCTCGCGCGAGGCCCACCACCAGATTTGCAGATTCATCATCGTATCGATGATCGTGTCGTCGCCATTAACATCCCACGCGGCCACTAACTCAGTCTTCGGATTGTAAAGCTGCTTCAAACGCGCCGCCGCCCGCAGTCCACCCTCACGATATTTCGGATCCTTTGTCTGGCGATAAGCCATAACGGACGAGTAATAGTTGAGAAAACCCGTATCGTGATTCTCGGTCGCTTCTTTGCCCAACAGCCGGGAGTTCCACAGTTCAGCCCAGCGTCGAAAGCGTTCGTCTTTCGTCCTGCCGTAGAGCTGCCACAACTCGCCCACCCAAAAATTGCCGGTCCAGAAAAAACCTTTTTGCGTTTTCCACTCGCCGGTTTGATTGTCGCCTTCAGTGAAGAAGCCTTCGCCTTTGTCGCGCGTGACTTCTTCGGGAGCCGTCTTTGAAATTATCGGCGCCCACTTTTGGGCCGTGCGCTCGGCTGATTGTTGTAAGAGCGCGATCGCTTCGTCGTAGGTTTTCTTTCGCGCCGGTTGCAGAGTATCGAGCGGCGCGGATTGTGGCGCTGCTGCCGATGACAGGATTGCAACTCGAGCAGGCTGAGTAAGGCGACGACTCGTCTCGCGAACCATGTTCACGAAGTCGTCAAGGTTTTTTGGCGCCATCGCCGGCAAAGACAGCGAGCCGTAGCGAGCTTTCGCCTCCGCATTTTGGGCCGTCACGCTGAGGTTGTCGCTGTTCTCCTGGTCCCACACACCAGTGACGTACCAAGTTGCTCTTCCATTTTCGAACTGCGGTTGCACCAGCAGGTTGAGCGGGTCGGCGGCGATCGTTTTACTCCTGACTCCCGGCGCGATGATGGCCAAACCCAAATTTTGATCGGGCAGCATGTGAGTTGCAGTGGCGGGAGGTCCTTCTTCTTCAACCTGATGTCCCCACCAGGCGCGGACCAACGCCGGCTCGCCGGCGGTGGGCGTGAAAACTTTTTCCTGCAGACCCGGCTGCCGCACGATGCCGGTGACTAAGGTCAAACCGTCAGCGTTCTCAGCCGTTACTTGATGCTCGAAGCCATGCTTGCCCGCCCATTGCGTCAGGCGAGAGGTGAGATTTACTTCGCGGCCTCCAACTTTCCAACCCTTGTAAGCGAGCTCAACAATCACGCGCACCGGGCCGGCGCTGATGATCCGCCATTTGCGTTCGGCGACGTCGGAAACTTTGACGACTTTGCCGTCGACCAGCGCCGCCACGGCGCCGATTCCGATCGCGTCGCCAATGCGATAAATGTCGCGGCCGAGCGGCGACTCCCAATGGTAAACGTATTCCGGCGCGCCAAACATTTCGAGGTACAAACCTGGCCGCCGCTTGCCCCAAATATCGATCGCGTTGCGCTGATCAAAATAGATTCGCCACGCGGTCGCTTCCGACTCCCAGGCCAGCCCGTCGAACTTCATCGTAAACTTCGCCGCGGTGCGTTTCGGATAATCGCTTCGCAAGCGTTGCATTGTTGCCGCATCGCCGTAAGCAATCGTCACAATGCGTGTCTGCCTGGGTTTGAGTTCGATCTGAAAAGCGAGTTCGTCGTACTTGTTGTCGCCGTCCAGATCATCGGCCTGTGATGGAAGCTCGATCGTTTGCCACGTGCGCGCGTCTTCTTCCAGCGTCGACGCATCGCTGGTGGTCACGATCGCGTCGCCGGCTTTGAAGTCCGGAGCGACCTTCTTCAATTCAGCGACACTAACGACAATATTTTCGTGCAGGCGCGCCTCGTCGGTTGGATTTGTAACTGATAGTTTCAGCACCTTCACGCGTGGCGCGGCCAAAGCAGACGCTCCTGCCATCAGGAAAACCAAATAGAGAAGTCTCGCGAAATGTGTAGCGTTCAAGTATCGTCTCATCACTTCGGCAATGCTCCCCGCAGCTCTTGATAGTATCTCTGCATTACAAAGAAAGCCTTTTTCTTTTCTCCCTGATCGGAAATCAATCCCTTTCGGTTGTGGAAGTCCTGGATGCCGGGTAAAGGTCTGCGCGGAGAACGAAAGTCCATCAGGATCCAGGGACACGTGCCGCGTAAGAAAGGAATTCTCTTCAGCATGCTCACCTGGTGTTGGTATGCGTTCTCCTGGTATTCCTCGGTCCATCGCGTCAAGGGATCGCCATGATTTCCGTAGGGCGCTTCCGCGCCAAATTCAGTCATGATGAGCGGTTTCTGATACTTCATTTTCCATTCTACACGGTCAGCCTTTTCGGGCAGGCCATCGTACCAACCCACATATTCGTTACAGCCGAACACGTCAACATATTCTCCCAGCGGATCATCTATCATCTGTGTCGTCGTGTCGTTGAGATAGTGACGTTCCATCGCCGCCGAAATCAGTCGAGTTCCGTCCAGGCTTCTCGCGTGGTCGATCAGTTTCTTGAGGAATGACAGCCGCGCGTTGCTAAGCGGTGTCTCATTGGCCATCGACCAGATGATCACCGCGGCCCGGTTCTTGTCGCGCGTAATCATCTCGCGCAATTGATTCTGCGCGTTCTCGAGGGTCGCGGGGTTTTCCCAGAGTATGGTCCAGTAAACCGGAATCTCAGACCAGACCATGATGCCCAGTCGATCGGCCTCCCTTAACATGAATTCATTGTGGGGATAGTGGGCCAGGCGGACAAAATTAACTCCCAACTCTTTGGCCCAGTTCAGCAGAGTCAGAGCATCCTCGCGGCTGTAAGCACGACCCCCGCGGAAAGGTGCTTCTTCATGTATGCAAACCCCGCGGAGGAAAATAGGCCGGCCATTCAGCAGGATTTCCGTCCCCCTGGTTTCAATCGTGCGGAATCCAATCTGGTCCTGCACCTGATCCGTCTCCGCTTCGATCACCACATCGTAGAGTTTGGGATTGTCCGGCGACCACAACGTCAGATCGGCATCGAAAGTAATCTGCGCCGATCCATTCGCGTCCGTAGTAAAGGACTTGCTTATCCGGGCTTCGGGAATTCCTACCGTTACTTTTTGATTGAGCTTACTTCCATTCAATTTCACCCAGCCGCTGATCCGTTCACGCGAGCCTTTCTGCAATTGGATAAAATAGTCCTGTACAAAGGTAGCCGGCGTCTCAACCAGCTTGACCTGGCGCGTGAGTCCGCCATAGTTCCACCAATCCGTAATCAATGTTGGGACCGCGTCGCGCCGGCGTTTATTGTCAACTTTGACGATCAGAGAATTGCCGGTGTCGCGAACCAGTTTGGTTATCTCAAAATTGAACGGCGTGAATCCGCCTTCGTGCCGCCCGAGCTTTTCGCCATTGAGATAAACATCCGCGATGTAGTTTGCGGCGCCAAAGTAAACGAAGAGACGAGTGTTCTCTTTTCGTTGATAATCAAAAGATTTCTTGTACCAGATGGTGCCTTCGTAGAACAGCAAGCGCTCTTGCTGTGTGTTCCAGTCACCCGGCACCTTCAATGATTCGGAAGTGTCGAAATCATATTCGATCAGATCGCTTTTGGTCTTGGGCTTGGCGTCTTTGAAGTAGCCATCGGCGCTGGGTTGATAACGATAATCGTAATAGCCGGTTTCGTACGGATCGATGATGGTGCGCCATTGTCCATCAAGGCTGATGGTCTTTCGGCCATCCGTGTTTGCGATCAAGCCAATTTGCTGCGCTCGCGCGCACGGAACAACCGCGACAAGAGATATCAGAAGGATAAGCGCTTTCATCTTTTATAGACTCATCGAAGAAGAAGTTGCCGGGCTTTGCCGCTGTCAGCTACCGTAACCGGCGCCATTTTGCAGGCCGATGTAGAAAG
>WNFT01014663.1_pt1 | contig 16168 bp, 17 predicted proteins | sample 5400191 | NCBI WGS metagenome assembly WNFT01 (sample SAMN13153359, study PRJNA577476) | soil metagenome | isolation source: 80 cm saprolite under Madrone tree | place: USA:California | collected 2016-06-14 | reverse complement strand
AGAGTTTTTCAGGGCAATGGTTACGGGCCGCTTATGGACATCCTCATGGGCATCGGTGGCGGTGTTGTAGGCGGATTTTTGGCACGAGTCGCGGGGTTCGACGGCCGCGGTGGAACCATCATCACAAGCCTGGTTGCGGTGGTCAGCGCAGTAGTCCTGACTGCCCTCGCAGCTTACATCACGGAAGAAGGATTAACGCCCATCAGCTCTGAGAATCCCGGAATCGAATCGTGAGGCGTGCGGAGATTCGAACTCGCCGAAAAAAGTTAATTGTTCGATTTTGGAATAAATTGAATGGAGGTCAAGAAATGGCTTTGAATATCACTCCTCTACACGACCGCGTCGTCGTACGCAGGCTGGAAGAGAAAGAAACCGCGAAGGGCGGGATCATTATCCCGGATACGGCGAAAGAAAAGCCGCAAGAGGGCGAAGTAATGGCAGTCGGCGCCGGAAAAGTGGAAAAGGGACGGCGTATCCCTCTCGACGTGAAGGTGGGCGACCGGATCTTGTTCGGCAAATACACCGGAAGCGACATTAAAATCGACGACCAGGAGTATTTGATCCTCCGTGAGGAAGAAATTCTGGCGAAACTTAGCGGAATGGCCAAAGCGGCATCCGGCAAGAAGTAGTATTCCGGCCCCAAAATTTTGGACGCAGTCGAAAGTTCGCTCACCCAGGAGGGTGAAGTCTAATGGCAAAACAAATTGTAACTGGCGAGAATTCACGGCAAGCGATTTTGCGCGGTGTCAACACTCTGGCGGACGCTGTAAAGATCACGCTCGGTCCGAAGGGACGCAATGCGGTGATCGAGAAGAAGTTCGGCGCGCCCATCATCACAAAAGACGGCGTGACGGTGGCAAAGGAAATCGAACTGCCAGACCCGCTCGAAAACATGGGCGCACAGATGGTGCGAGAGGTTGCGTCCAAAACTTCGGATGTGGCCGGCGATGGCACTACGACTGCGACTGTGTTGGCGCAGGCGATCTTCCGCGAGGGCGTGCGAACAGTTGCAGCAGGCGCGAGCCCGATGGCGCTCAAGCGCGGCATCGATAAAGCCGTCGAAGTCGCCGTGGGAGAAATCAAACGACTCTCTCGCGAGGTGAAAGGCGACATGATTGCGCAGGTGGGCACCATCAGCGCGAACACCGACAAGCAGGTGGGCAGCATCATCGCCGAAGCGATGAAGAAGGTCGGCAAGGACGGCGTCATCACGGTCGAGGAATCCAAGACGATGGAGACGACCCTCGAAGTAGTCGAAGGCATGCAATTCGACCGCGGGTATCTCTCACCTTATTTTGTGACCGACCCAGAACGCATGGAATGCGTGCTCGAGGATGTGTACATCCTGATCCACGAGAAGAAGATCAGCTCGATGAAGGATCTACTGCCTCTGCTCGAGCAGACCGCAAAAATGAGCAAGCCGCTGTTGATCATCGCTGAAGACGTCGAAGGCGAAGCGTTGGCGACTCTCGTTGTGAACAAACTGCGTGGCACGCTGCAATGCGCTGCAGTGAAAGCTCCTGGCTTCGGCGATCGCCGCAAGGCAATGCTCGAAGACATCGCAGTTCTGACGGGCGGCAAGGCCATAACGGAGGATCTTGGAATCAAGCTCGAAAACGTGAAACTCGAGGATCTGGGACGCGCGAAGAAAGTAACCATCGACAAGGACAACACCACGATCGTCGCCGGGGCCGGCAAGGCCAGCGAGATCGAAGGCCGAATCAAACAGCTCCGGGTTCAGGTCGAAGACACCACATCCGATTACGACAAGGAAAAGCTGCAGGAGCGCCTGGCCAAGCTGGTTGGCGGCGTGGCAGTGATAAAAGTTGGCGCAGCCACAGAAACCGAGCTGAAAGAGAAGAAGGCTCGTGTCGAAGACGCAATGCACGCAACGCGCGCAGCAGTTGAGGAAGGCATTGTGTCCGGTGGCGGTACCGCTCTGCTCCGCTGCCTACCAGCACTGGAGAAGCTCAAGCTCCACGACGATGAAGCAACCGGCGTGAACATCGTAAAGCGTGCGCTCGAAGAACCCTTACGGCAGATTGCCCAAAACGCCGGGCACGAAGGCGCCCTGGTTGTTGGGCGCGTTCGCGAATCGAAAGATGACAACTTCGGCTTCAACGCAGAAACCGGCGAGTTCGGCGATTTGGTTAAAGCCGGTGTGATCGATCCAGCCAAGGTTACGCGTCTTGCACTTCAAAACGCCGCGTCTATCGTTTCGTTGATGTTAACAACCGAAGTCCTGATTGCAGAAGCTAAGGGAGAGGAAAAGGCCGCTGCGGCAGGCGGTGGAATGGGAGGTTCGTACTAAACTCCTGTCAAGTCGATCGTCAGCCCGTTGTTGTCTTTAGCTAATTCATGGGGATTGCTCCGGCTGCTCCGCGAACAAATATCTAATCGTTCGGAGAAGCTTTTTTGACGCAACTCTTCGACTACGGTTTTTTGAGTGGCAATGTGGAACTGACTTGCTCTCGCGATTAAAGATGCCTTGTCCCCGCGGCCGCCAAATCAAAATCTAGAACTGGAAACGAAGTATCGCGTTGTGCTTTAGGGATTCTTAAGGAGATAGCAATGAACATGACGGCAACTACGCGACAAAGAGGTAGCGTTACGATTGTGGACATTAGCGGTCGGATTGTACTCGGCGAAGAGAGCGCCGCTCTGCGCGATCTCGTTGGCGATCTGCTAAGCAAAGAGCATAAGCAGATATTGTTCAATCTCGCCGAAGTCAATTATATCGATAGTGCGGGCTTAGGCTCATTGGTTGCTGCTTTCACGAGCGTGCGAAAGCAGAAGGGCGAACTCAAACTGCTCAATCTCACAAATAAGGTCCACGACGTGATGCAAATTACAAAGCTGTATACCGTCTTCGACATCATGAATGACGAGACGGAGAGCGTGAAATCCTTCGCTCAATCGACAGCGGCAACGGCATGATCGTCGAGTTGGTCCACCGGGCGTAAGGGATGTATGGACAAAACTCATGACTACCAAATCATCAGCGATACAGCGCCAGCGATTCAAACAGCGCTTGCGGCACGAGCGGTAGAGGGCTGGCGGCCTATTCTTATGAGCACTGCAGCGGCAAGTACTGGAGAGCTGCAGGTGTTTATCGTTTTAGAGAAATCCATTCCAGCTCCTTACACAAAGTAATTTCTTGTAACTTAACCGGCTTGCGCTAGGCAATCTCGGGAAAGTGATTCTCCAATGGAGGTGCAGCAGTCAAGCTGGCCTCATCGACAAACCAACTATGGAGATGCGGTTCCGAAGAACAGGTTTTTTACCAGTTGCTGCGTAAGGGTGGAGCCTCCGCGAATGCGACCGCCTTCCATATCGTCTTCAGCAGCGATTTGCATCGCCTGCCAATCGAATCCATGATGCTGGTAGAAGCGAGCGTCTTCCGCGGCGATGACAGCATGCTGGAAATCAGGCGAGATTTGGCTCAGCGAATCGAATTCGTATCGTTCGTGATAGGGCCTGTGGTGAATCCATGCCTGCAAGCGGCGCTCCATGTGCACCGCTGTGGTCGGCGGGTCGATCCACCGGGTAGCCAAAAGGATCAGCGAAGCAAGCGACCAAAAAAGCGCCACTCCGATGAGAAACCATCTAACGATGGATCGGAGAGAAGCTTGCCGATGCGGGGTCTTGGGGGTTGTGTCGGGATTTGCAGTCACACCTCAGAATAATCGTTTGGGCTGGATTCACAATAGACGCCCGATTAGTCTAATCGGAAAAGTAAAAATCCACTTGATTTCATAACAATGCTGGCTCCATCGACCCGAGTAGACTTTGGTTGATTGACGACCAAAGGCTCGGGAAGAAGGAGCCAGACATGATCATTATAGGGGTAGATTATCACCCGAGCTTTCAGACGATTGCATTTTTGATGGAAGAGACTGGGGAGTATGGTGAACAGGAACTGAACCACAGCGATGGTGAAGCGGGGCGATTCTACAGGGAGCTAAAAGGAGAGAGGAGTCAGTGTGCGGGTGGGAATGGAGGCCACCGGGCATGCACGCTGGTTCGGCTACTCGCAGAGTTGGGCTTCGAGTTATGGATCGGGGACGCGGCGGAGATTAAGACCAAGCGAGTCCGGAAGCAGAATACCGACCGCGAGGACGCCCGACTTCTGCTGAGGTTGCTGCGGGAAAATCGCTTTCCGCGGATCTGGGTACCCAATCCGGAGAATCGTGATCTGCGACAACTGCTTTGGCACCGGCATCGCATGGTGCAGATGCGGACGCGGATCATGAATCAGCTGCAGGCGGTGGCGATGGACGAAGGCTATCGCTGGAAGAAAAAGCTGTTCAGCGAAAAGGGACGAGCACTGCTAGAGAAACTCTCGTTGGCTCCCTGGGCCAGTCGTCGCCGGAAAGAGTTACTGGAGCTGCTGGACCAGCTGGATCCAAAGCAGCAAGCAAGGCAACACTCTTGACAGCGGAGACTGCGGCAAAGTGCAAGCCGAAAGACATAAGTCCAGAGAACTTGGACGAGCGCTTACAACTCTTCGTCCACGCGACAGTTCGGAGCGGAACCGTGGCTAAGGGTTTTCGGCAAAGGACACATCCGCGTTTGCGGCGGCAGTGCCGGACTGCGGAAGATGAGGGGCGTCCGTCGCGAGTTGAGAATTGACTTGGTCGAGTTGGACACGGGGCAAACGGTGAGCGAGAGACTTGGCGTGGTTCGCGCCGGATTTGTCGCCGGCGGCGTTTGCGCGGGAATACCAGATATATGCGGCAAGAAGATCGCGAGGAACCCCGATGCCGTGCTCGCACAGGTACGCGTAGTTCATCGAGGCATGAGGCAGCCCCTGCGCGGCAGCGAGCTGCGCCCAATGCGCGGCCTGGGCGTAGTCGACGGGAACACCCATACCTTTGAAATAGAAAATGGCCAGATTGGCTTGCGCAAAGGCGAGGCCCTGGTCGGCGGCGGCACGAAACCATTGGGCGGCGCGGACCAGGTCAGGCGGCGTTGCGTAGCCGCGGTGGTAAAACGTACCGAGGTTGTACTGTCCCATGGCATTACCGTTCTGGGCGGCGGCGCTATACCACTTGAAAGCAAGACTGATGTCTTTTGGAACGCCACGGCCGTATTGATAGAGACCTCCGAGATTGTTTTCTGCTCCGGCATCGCCTTGTTGTGCCGCAGCCAGGTAGTTCTCAGCGGCTTTGCCGAAGTCGACGGCGACGCCCCGTCCGTGTTCGTAGACGTAGCCGAGAAGGAATTCGGCCGGAGCGAAGTGTTGAGATGCGGAAGAGCGCAGCAAGTGAATTGCGGAAACGTAATCGGGAGTGGAACGCATGTCGAAGAGAAGGAAATATGCGAGTTTGTATTGCGCTACGGCGTCTCCAGGGCTAGGCATGGCCGAAAGGTCGGCGGGGGATGCTTCTTTCCTCTCGGCCTGGGAGTGCGAAGAGGCGACGCAATATTGAGTTGCGGAAGTCCAGATGAATGCAAGGAACGCAAACGGTAACAGGCGAATAGAGGCGAGACATAGTGTAGCCACTGGGACCTCCCTTAGGACTCCGGTCATTCGTTCCGCCTTACCTGCAGCGAACCGTGATGCGCACGGTGCCGCCGGAGGAGGAGCGGGAGGCACACCACGACTGAGGCGTGGATGAGCGGGGTAACGAGCCCGCAGTGAAAGCGGGAACGAGGCACAGCCCTTCGAGGTACGCCTAAAGCGTGTTGCCCTGCTGGACCACTGCGCTCGCCGGGAGCGATATGTGGATAGACGAGGGAAGATGGAAATTAGTTTGGTGACAGAGTGAGAATTTACAAGTTGCCGAAGACAAATTGAGAACCATTGCTACCAACGCAAGTCTCCTAGCGCCTTGATCAGAAGCACACTCGCATCCGATCGGCGCCGAAGTTGCTTTGCCGGCACCAAATGGAATCTGAATCCCATCGGCTGCACTTTCGACAGCGTGACCAGTTCCACGAGCTACTTATTTATGTGGGCGGAACATCAGATCGAACCACGGCTTCCAGGTCTTGCCGCCGTCAGTTGAGGTGGAAGCGGTTTCGCGCACGCCACCGTCGACCGGCTTCCAAATGCCTCGAACGTTTCGTTCGTCTCCGGAAGTCGTGCGATCGATGCCACCGAGAACCATTGCGTCGCCTTGCAGATTGCCTTCGATGATCAGGAGCTGTCCGCGATTGGTGACCCAGGTCTGATGCCACGATTTGCGCGAGGCATCGTAAATGCTAAAGCTCTCGCCTTTGCGGCCGTCGATGCCTTGGTAGTCCTCGTGAATAACGCAGCCTTCGAGAATGCGACCGACCCGGACGCTGGCGTCTTTTGTGGACGAGATGACGTCGAAGGCGTCCCAATCCCGATCCAGAAGTCGAATTCGCGATATTTAGAGGCGCCGCAGGGAGCCGATGTTTTTGATTTAGCGCCGAGAGAAATCAGGGAGAGCGGGATTTCCCTTGCGATGAAGACAACTAAAAGAGAGCAAGCTGAATTTTATCTGCTGAACGTTGGCGTTCATTACCTGGATCGCATTTCTGAGGAGTTCCTTCTGCTGGTAGCGGTCAGCAGAGTGGCGCCGCGCGAGTAAATCCCGAGTGAATCCCGGAATGAATCATTGATGGGTGCAGGCAGAGGGGTGAATTGGGGTACGCCTTGCGATTGCCTGCACCCATCATCGACAAACCATGTCTCCTTCCGCGCGCAAATCCAAGATCGCGAGCATCCTAGAATATTGCTTTCTCCGCTTCACATTCATTTCTCGTCAATAATGTGCTACCGGGCCGAGCCGCCGTTCAATGTGCTTGCGGACCTTGTCCGGAAGAGTCGCTAACTGGCTTACGTTCGTGACAGCCTGCCCTGCCCCTGCTGTTCCGTCTAGGACCGGTATACCCAAGAAAGCAGGCGCCGCCTGCGTGTTTGGGTCAAATGACTCGCCCGTGATTTCACCGCGATCGTTGATGTCGTTCGCAAATAGCAGAAATTGCGAGCTCGGCGTCCTGGCTCCAAAGGAAGGCTTCGAAGTTTAGCGTTCCGTCTTGACCGGCAGGCAGCGAGAAACCCACCACTGTGCCGAAATTGTTGATTGCGGTGGGAGTATTCCATGCATGCCCTCCGAGGTTTGGTATCTCGATCGGCACACCGTTTTGCCAGAGCACGGAATGGGCAGCGCTGACGCTTCCGACCGCAACGCCGCAAGCACCGGAAATGCCGACGACTTGGCCCAGGTCATTGATCGCCGTGGCGGCGCTCGTGGAATCGCCGGGGAGCGGCGGGAGTTCCTTCATCGTGCCCTCTGGTTCCCAGATCACCGCTCGGAACTGCAAAGTCTGGACAGCTGGAGTGCAGGTCGGGTCCGCGACGCCGTTTTCTGCCCAGCCGACCATTTCACCACGGCTGTTCACCGCAGTGGCATAGCTGTTAAACCCACCTGGAAATGGCGGAAGCGCCGTCATCTCACCGTTCACCCAGCGAAAGCCCTTACATACTTTCCCCGTTTGCGATCCGGTAGCGAAGAAAGGGTAGCAAGAAAAATTATCCGCAGGCTGCTGCTCGGCATCCGTGTCGGAGATTCCTACAACCACTCCATTGTTGCTTTTGACCGGCCAAGCCACGGCGCTGTTGAAGCCTGGCCCTCCGAGAGCCCCCAAGTCGATTGCCTGTGGCCCGCCCACCCACAAGGCAGCATGCGAAACAGTGTCCCCTTGCTGGTTGGCAAACCCGGTTGCCCACCCGCGATCGTTGATACCGCTGCCTCCGCCATTCAATCCGCCGAGCGTATCAAGCGGAACTATCTTGTAAGCTGTCTGCGCGGTCTGCGCAGTGAGCCGAACAGGTGCCATTGCGAACGCCGCAAGCAAGGCTATGCCCGCCACGCGTGTCGATATCCTTGATTTCATGTTGCCTCCCTCGTTGTTAAGGCCGAGAGACCGAGCAGTTCGGTCTGCGGTCCTGTGTTGCGTCGGCGCTGATGGAGGATTCGGCAAGAAATACCTTAACGAATCCGGTGACACTCCCTAGGCCCGAGCACGAGAATAGAACGACAGGAAGAATGAGGTTGGACGTTTGCGGACCTGATTATCGAGAAATTCATAATTTTCTCCACCCTGAATCGCGCGTACAATCCAGGTCCGAAAACGTCTAGTAATCGCGCCCCGGTCCATTAGGCTTATCCACGAAGGACAAGAATTATGAATCTGGATTTAGGCCTGTGTTCGCGAGCAAGATTGGCGCGTGATGCGCGCTTTGACGGCAAGTTTTTTATCGGAGTGCTAACCACGAAAATTTATTGCCGTCCGATTTGCCGTTCGCGCACGGCAAAAGAGAGCAACGTCCGATATTTCTGGAGCGCCGCTGCCGCAGCAGAAGCTGGTTTTCGTCCATGCTTGCGTTGCCGCCCGGAATGCTCTCCTGGAACTCCCGCTTGGGCCGGCACGCAAAGCACTGTTTCGCGAGCATTGCGGCTAATCAGCGAGACAGGTTTAGAATACGGGGGCGTCGAAGCGCTGGCGGAGCATCTTGGAATCGGCTCGCGCCATCTTCGCCGTCTCTTTCTCCGTCACCTTGGAGCCACACCCAGCGCCGTTGCGCAGACGCCAGTGCGCCGATTCAACGCAGCGATCCGAAACCTCTACCAGCGAACGCCCAGTCAAATCCGCAGTCTGGCGCAAAAGATGTCGCGGCAGCCCGAAAATCACTATCTTTTTCACCTGAACTTTCGGCCGCCCTATGATTGGAAACGGACGTTGCAGTTCCTCGCGGTCCAAACCATGCCGGGCGTGGAAGTTGCCGAAGGCGGGTACTTTCGCCGTTCGATTCTTGTGGATGGGAATCGCGGATATTTTGAGGTCTCGCTGGACGCGAGTCGTAATGCATTCAACGTGCGCGTTCAGATTCGTGAGCCGCGTTCACTGTTCTTCATTATCGAGCGTATCCGTGCAATGTTCGATCTGGACGCGGACTGGCCGACGATCGCAAGAACCTTGGCAGCTGACCGAGCTTTGGCTGTGCATATAAGCTCCCATCCGGGACTGCGAGTTCCGGGCTGCTGGAACGGCTTTGAACTCGCAACGCGAACCATCTTAGGGCAGGAAATGGGCGGCGAGAGAGCCAACACACTTGCCGGCCGGATGGTCAGAACTTTCGGGCAGCCATTCTGCCCCGCCAATGGACTCACTCATCTTTTTCCGACACCTGAAGTTCTAGCTAATAGCGATCCGGAAAGCATTGGCGTGCCGCGACCGCAAGCGGACGCGATTCGGGCTCTCGCTCGCGCCGTTCGCGATGGACAAATTAGCTTCGAAAAAGTGGTTGACTCCAATGCCTTTCTCACGCGGCTCTCTGAAATTCCCGGAACTGGAAAATCGACCGCACAATGGGTGGCCGTGCGCAACCTTCGCGAGCCGGACGCGTTTCCATCCGCTGACCCCGCTCTCGGGCACGCTCTCGGGCTCGGCAGTTTGAGTGAACTGGAGCATCGCTCGCTGGATTGGCGCCCGTGGCGTGCTTACGCGGCGATATATCTCTGGACTTTCGCCGGCGAAATCCGGAGACGCGAAAGGTGCGAACCTTCCGCGCGCAAGAAAGGGGATCCTGGAAAAACTGACCTCCACCCCCGAATCTCGGCGGCCGTACGACAACACACTTCATAATACTAATCATCTCCTTGTGCATCCTTCCATGAGTGTTCATCGAGGATTGCGTGCGGATGACATGGCTCGTGACTCGTGCGACATTCGAGGGGAACAACGTTAGAAAAGCAAAAGGAACGGCGCAAAACTCACAAGCACAACTGAAGCAACGACTTAGGTTGAACTGAGACTCCTTATCCAGCCAGGTGCTCTCAATGAGTTTTCAGTCAGAATTTCAAGGCCCAAGCGATCCCCCTCGCACTGCGCTCGAATCTAGATACTGACTCTTGCACAAGCCCTCGCATGGGTGGACAATCCGGGCATGACCAAGAATCGCATCTACGCCGATAGTGGCAACTCACCGGGCGTTGGATCTGTGACCGAAAAACTTGGTTCGGGCATTCAGTGCTGCGAGCTTGCGTTGTCATCAGGCAGCGCTAGAACATGGGAGCACAAAATCAAGAATGCACAGAAAGCCCGCGATATTGCCTTGCGCTTCGTACATCGTTTCGAGCTTTCCGAGCATGAGGCTCGGCGCGTCAATCAACGACTTACCCACCTGAAGACCCTTCTGGAAGAACTTCGGTAATCTTCGTCAGCGCTCCGGTTGTTAGGCGGCTAACCAGTGGCCATCAGCTGAAAACTGTGGCTTGGACGCGTTGAAGTCCCCAGGACTAGTGGAAATGCCTGGCGATCACCTGGCGAGGGAAGGCGACTGGCCGCCCGCGCCGTAAGGGCGCCGGGTTGTGGCGTTCATCGGAGCGCAGCGAAGACCCTTTACAGAAGAAGCGGGCGGATCAGGCGCAGTGTTTGGCCAGGAAGGGCGGGTTTAGCTTTATGGGGAGAGACGGCAAGGAAGGTGCGAGGTCGGCTCAGGAAAAATTCGAACAGCCGATTCTTTCTTGAATTGTTTTGCTGCGTTGTTTCTGAAGCGCCATAACATTTTGAGCCATAGCGCTCATGGACAAGGCACACCGAGGCAGCGTGTTAACAGGGTTTACCACTATCTGCTCACCGAATATGGGCCATCCGCCGCCAGGCGATAGTCCCAGTAGGTGAAGATTCTTTCGACGGTGAGACTCTTGAGGAAAAGGATTCTGGCGCTTCCTCGCACTTCCAGACGTTGTGGCACCCAGACCGCGTCACCAACGTTCGTCTGCTCCAGGACGATGCGCGAGCCTCGCTGTACGCGGGCCACGAATAATCCCATCGAGAACGACTGGGTTACCTGACCTTCGACCTTGATCCAGCCGAAATCCAATTTGTCGATCCAAAGCTTGCCTTCCACCTTGGAGAACATTTTGCCGTACTTGCCGCGCGCGTGATATCCAGGGTGCGGCGTGACCTGCAGCACATAGGTTGGCCGACCGCCAAGTACCTCTTCACCAAGAAGACGGAAGTCGAAGCCCTCGAGCAGGTCGCGGAGAACAGACCTGTTTTCCTGCTCTTTCCCGAGCCGTGCAGTCCGCTCTTCCGGCGTTTCGTGCTTCAGTTTCTCGAAATCCTGATCAAGTTTTTTCTGTTCTTCGGCGGATGGAAGCTGTCCGTTGCGCTCCACGAGCTGCTCGAAGCGTGCGCCGTTGACCAGAATCATTCTTGTAACATCGATTTTTTCCGATTTCAACTGTCCCTGTGAGTCCAGGCGCCGATCATGGTCACGCTCGACGAAGGTGTATCGATCACGCGCTTCTAGACTCCGCTCGGTGGCCACGACCGATTGGCCGATGATGTGGCGGGCGTCCGGGATGCTGGCATGATCCTGAAGTTGCTCCGGCCCGCGATTTTGAGCGAAGAGCGCAGATGAAGCCGCAACCACAGCCAGTACCGTTGCGATCCGAGATTTAGCCAGGAATTTCATTTTGATTCAAAGGAAGCTGAAGGCTCTGGAAAATCAGGGCCCAAGACAAGAACAGAGTAACGCTTCGAGAATCGAACGTCTGTGCGAATTGGAACAAGCCTAGGAGTGTCCATTATGGAACAGACAGGCGAAGGCCAACCTTAGTAACCTGATTTCGATTTCGTTTTTAGCAATCCGGTTTCTCGCAAAGAGAGCCTGATCCCCAATCCATGGCGCTTGCGAAGGAATTTGGACGCCGAGGCGAAGTCCGTTCCTTCGACTCCGGGGTGGAAGGCAAGAATTAGAACGGCCGAGAAATCTCGTGATACACAAACGCTTTATTCTGCTGCTCGGAATGTTTATGGGCAGCCAAGCAGCAGCGGGACAAATGTCCGCACTCCGGATCGCCCCAGCGCAAAAACCGGTTGCGCCGGTCATCACGGTGTTCAGGGCGGAATCGAAAACTTTGTTGGCACCATCCTTCCTGCTTTCGCAGGATCGGGAAAATACTCTCGCCCATATAAGCCTGCGCTTCTCAGGACTGGACGAGCGTGACCAAGTGCTGGAGCGCCTTTTGCCGGTGATCAAGGTCAAGACCTTGATTCTCACCCAAGTGAGCCTACCGCTTTTCGAACTCTGGAACGGAAAGCTCGAGCTGGGCGCGTTTCAGAGTACGCTGCGCACTCAAAATGTGCAGCTTGGGGCTTTAGGCCACGCCGCGATGCCGGACTTTCCTCTTCCTCAACAAAATTTTCCGGGTGGATTGCGTGCCATCCATCTCTCCGGGCTCAGTCTGAACTTTCATTTTGGCCGGGTTGAGGGGACGCGACGCCCGACGCAGGCATGGAGGTGTGTGCCGCGAATTGTGGCTGCCCTGCTAAATTAAAGTGTATGGGTGCGGCCTCGAAATCAATGCGTCGTTGCGGGCCGGGACGAATTGTCGGGGGTGGCTGACCAGCGGAAGAATCGCAGATCGCATCGTTCGCAACGAAACGGCCTGACGAACAATATAGCCAGGACTCTTTCAATGATCCCTCTGCGTCTTGATTGATGGATGCGCTTACTTGTGCATTGTGGGCAATTCACGATAACGATGCTCTTTAGGATTGAGCCGGAAGATAATTTCGCCGGAATATCTGATAAAGCAGACTCGGCACCTGTCTCGTTTTTGGACACGGTGAGCTGATGGTGTCAGTCCTTCGCGAACCTGGAATTTCTAAATTCTAGCTGTTCTTTTGTCCAAAAATCATAGTGTCATGTAAGGGTGAAGTGTGGGGTGAAGTGCGTTGCTTCGCGATTGCGGACGCCGGCGCGGAAACTCCATTGCACTGAACCTGTTGGATGATCAACGAAAATTTCTGAGCAGCCCATGTTCTGTTCCCCCAGTGTCATGTGAAATGCGGCTAATTGAGCGTAAATGCGAGAAAAGGGAAGCGCGAAGAAATATTCGGGCTGAAATCACGTTTGATCAGGATTTGCTTGGTTTGCTCAAAGTTCAGAGGCTTGCGCTCAACTCTCGGCTGCGTCTTGGCGGCGGCGCGATGGTAAGCACGGCGGCGATGAAGAAGCTGATGCCTAGGGGGCCGTCGGGCACGTCGTAAAAGCGATACGTTGGCCAATTAGGACGACGAAAAGACAGGAACGGCCCTCCGGGTTTGCACTGGAGAGCGGTTCCGTTTTTACGCAGCATTGTTTGCACAGCACAATTAGCCGAACTGCGAGCTACACCAGCGCTGGATACTTCGCGGGAGCGCGGCGTTTCGCTTCTCTCTGCAAGCGCGCGAGCCAATGCAATTCAGTTTCCAACTGCGCGATTATCAGCCGCAGCATCCACACCGCCTCGTGGTACGGGTGACCCACTTCTTCCAGCACGCTGCGCAGCGTTTCCTGCTCGCGCGCCAGCTCAGTTTGCAAAAACTCTTGCCGCCTGCTCAGCTGCCGCGCAAACACTGCTTTGCGCGCTTGCCACGAGAGCGCCATCCAGGTGAGAAACAACGGCTTCTCTCTCTGTGTCGTCCAGGTGTCGCGTTCCAAAGCATCGGCGAGAGCCGCGATGCCGGCGCGGGTCACGGTGAAAACCTGCCGCTCGGGCCCTTCGGCCTGGTTGTTGTCCGCCGCCGCTCGCAGCAATCCAAGCCGCGCCAGCTTTTGCATTGAGTAGTACACCTGCGGTCGCGAAATCCCCGCCCAGTCTTCCACCTCGCGGCGAACCAGCTCCGCATTGGCCTGGTAGCCGTGCATCGGTTTTTCCGCCAGCAGGCTGAGCAGCACCAGATCGGCGGTCGTAAGGCCTGGTCGGTTCATCGCTGGGTTGCTTTCGGGTTTTGCTGCTTGCGCTTTCTGCTCCACCACCACCATTGGCACTGTGCGGCGGGCAGGCGCGGGTTGCGGGCCTGTGCCACTGCGGCGGCGAAGGTGTCCAGCACGCAAATGTCCTGATGTCGGCGGGCAACGCGGCCGAGTTTTCCGTAAAGCTTACGCGGGTCCTGCTTCGCGAGTTGCGCAACACTGCGAATTCCTAGGGTCTCAAAATCGCGCAGCATCGCCGGTCCAATGGAGATCAAATCCTTTAATTCCCGCGGCTGGTGTTTCATGGCAGCCTCCTTGACAGCCCTGCATTGCTATACTAGTCTAAGTAAGACTAGCTGCAGATGCAATACGCGCGCAAGGAAACTGCCATGCCCGTGAAAGAACTGACTCCCATCCTCTTCGTGGAAAAGATCGAGCCGGTGCTGCCGTTCTGGGCGCAGTGCCGGACGGCGGCAAGCTGGCATTCGTTATTCTCCAGCAGGGAAGCGCGGAAGTGATGTACCAGTCGTATACCAGCGTGGGGGACACGCCGGCGATTTTGCGGCCTTCGTTCTTATATCTAGAAGTGGACGACCTGAACGTGATCAAAAGCCGCGGTCAGCAACGCGGAAGTCTACACGCCCGAACGAACAACGTTTTACGGCTCGCGCGAAATCGGAGTCAAAGATCCCACCGGGCATTTCATCATATTCGCGCATTTTGCGGCGCCGGCTCCTGCCTGATTTGGCCCGTGTGGCGGGACTTCGCGGATTGCAGTTTGAGGTGACCGGAAAGCGGCCCGGCGTTAAAATGAGTTTTTCCCGCCAGCCGCGAGGTGCCGCATGCCGACCGCTGTATTGAATCGCCGCTCTTTCCTGAAAGTCAGTTCGATCGCAGGTGGAGGCGTCCTCGTCTCCTGTTACCTGGAGCCGGCCGCCATGGCCAGGGCGCTGGCGCAAGCGCCATCCGGTGCGGCCGCGTCGCCGGCGCCGGCTTTTGATGCGGCGGCGTTCATTCGAGTGGCGCCGGACGGCGTCGTGACCATCATGTCCAAAAATCCCGAAGTCGGTCAGGGCGTGAAAACCCATTTGCCGATGATTCTTGCCGACGAGCTGGATGTGGACTGGAAAGATGTCCGCGTCGAACAGGCCGATCTGGATGAAACGAAGTTTGGTCCGCAGCGCGCCGGAGGCAGCACGTCGACTCCCACGAATTGGGATCCCTTGCGCAAAGCCGGCGCCGCGGTGCGCCAGATGTTCGTCACCGCGGCGGCGCAGAACTGGTCGGTCCCGGCCGGCGAGTGCACGACGGCATCGGGCCGCGTGCTGCACGGTGCTTCGAACCGTTCGGCCGGCTATGGCGAGCTCGCGGCCAAAGTTGCCACGATGGCGCCGCCCGATCCGCAAACCGTGAAGCCCAAGGACCCGAAAGACTACAAAATTATCGGCAAACCGATTCGCAGCGTGGACAATCCCAAAATCGTCCGCGGCAAACAGGTTTACAGCATTGATACTAAAGTTCCCGGCATGCTGTACGCGGTGTTTGATAAGTGTCCGGTGTTCGCTGGAAAGATTGCCTCGGTCAACGTGGACGAAATCAAGACCATGCCCGGCGTGCGCCACTGCTTCGTGGTGGATGGGACGCAGGAGCTGCTGGGGCTGCATTGTGGCATCGCGGTGGTGGCCGATACCTGGTGGCAGGCGAATTCCGCGCGCAAAAAACTGCGCGTCACCTGGAACGAAGGTTCGACAGCGGAACAGAGCAGCGCCGGCTTCGCACAAAAAGCCGATGAACTTTCCAAGCAGCCGCCGGGTTTTGCGGTCCGCGCCGATGGCAACGCTGACAAAGCGCTGCAATCGGCCGCCAAGATCGTCGAAGCCTCTTATTCCTATCCGTTCATCGCGCATGCGCCGTTGGAGCCGCAGAACTGCCTGGCGCATTACAGGGACGGCAAACTGGAATTCTGGTCGCCCAGCCAGACGCCATCCCGCGGACGCGCGCAAGTGGCGCAGCTGCTGAAAATGCCGGAGAGCGATATCACGATTCACATTTGCCGCATCGGCGGAGGATTCGGCCGGCGCCTGACCAACGATTACATGCTGGAAGCCGCCGCGATCGCCAAGGAAGTTGGCGTGCCGGTGAAATTGCTGTGGACGCGCGAAGATGATTTTCACCACGACCATTATCGCCCGATCGGTTTTCACTACCTCAAGGCCGGCATCGATACTTCCGGCAAAGTGACCGCTTGGCGCAACCACTTCGTCAGCCTGGGACAGGACAAGCAGTTCGCGCCGACGGCGGGTATCGGTCCCGGAGAATTTCCCGCTAGCTTTGTGCCGGACTATCTTTTTGCCGCTACGCTGATGCCTTGCGGTGTTCCGACGTTTGCGTTGCGCGCTCCGGGCAGCAATGCGTATGCGTTTGTCTTCCAGTCCTTTC
>WNFT01008064.1_pt1 | contig 16170 bp, 12 predicted proteins | sample 5400191 | NCBI WGS metagenome assembly WNFT01 (sample SAMN13153359, study PRJNA577476) | soil metagenome | isolation source: 80 cm saprolite under Madrone tree | place: USA:California | collected 2016-06-14 | reverse complement strand
TAACCCTTTCAGGGTTTGAGAGACTTTTTGCAGCCGCACCAGGGTCGCTCGTTCCTCGCAACCCTGGGCTTTAGGACTCAAAACCTTTGGGTTTGAAGGAGGAAACATGAGGGGCCAACCGCTGGGCTGAGTGATTCAATCCCTTTGGGATTGCAAAGAGAAGGGCGGCGGGGAAGGCGGTTGGTGGCATATATTTCCAGGGCAGGGTAGGGGTGGATACAGGGACCACGTTGTCGGCAATAGGGTGTCCTGACCATTAACATTCATGTCAAAAGTAGATGGCAAATTCGAACCGGAGGATGCCGTTGGGATCAATCAGGAGCGAATGCGGTATGGCCCAACCTAGAAGAGGTTAAGAGAAACGGCGACAGCGGACGGACCAAAACAACACCAATCTTTTGTATTCTGGCCCGCAGCGCGCTACACTGCGCCCGTCATGAGCCCAATGGAAAAGATCGACAGGCCAGCGACGTTCTACGACACGCACGCGCATTTGGATTATCCGGAGTTCGCTCAGGAACTGCCTGAAGTGATCGCCCGGGCCGGGCTAGCAGGCATTACCAAAATCATCAGCATCGGGACCGATCTCGAAAGCAGCAAGCGCGCCATTAAGCTGGCTGAACAATTTTCGAACGTCTTCGCTGTGGTTGGCTGGCATCCTTCCAACGCGATGGAAGCACCGGCTAAAGGTCGTGGCTCTGGGGGAAACCGGTTTGGATTATCATCGGCTTCCGTCGGCCAGCCGCGACTCTAAACGTCAAAGTCCACATGCGCCCTCCGCGCCTAATGCGCAAGGCCAAGAGGAGGAAGAGCGCTACAAGCAGAAGCAGGCAGAGTTGTTTCGGCAGCACTTGGAAGTTGCCGCAGAACTACGTCTCAATTGTGTGATTCATCAACGCGATTCACTGGAGGACACGATTGCGCAATTACGGCCATTTGCCGATCGCGTGCGGGGAGTGTTTCATTGCTTTGCCAACGACGCGCCAGCTATGCAACAAATCGTGGCCTTGGGTTCGCTAGTGAGTTTCACAGGAATTTTGACCTTTAAGAATGGACAAAACATTCGTGACGCACTGGCCGCTACGCCCCTGGACCAATTCATGTTGGAAACCGATTGTCCGTATTTGGCGCCGGTTCCTTATCGTGGCAAACGGTGTGAGCCGGCCTATGTGAAAGAGATTTCACACGTCGCGGCGCAGGTTAAAGGATGTTCGCTGGAGGAATTAAGTCGCGCAACCTGCGCCACGGCGGAAAAGTTTTTTCAGAGGCTTTAATGCGCCAGTTCTCAAGGTGCGCCAGAAAAGGCAAGGGCCTCCTCTCCCCAGCCCTCTCCTCCAGAGGAGGAGAGGGAGAGAAACCTCAGAGTGCATCTGCCAGGATCTCCGCCATATGCCTTGGCTTGACTGGAGCCAGGTGCTCGATCTGATGCCGGCAACTTGCTCCAGAGGCGATCACCACTGTGCCAAACGGTTGCCCGCGCACTTTTTGCGTGAGGGGTTCAGCCACCTTCAAAGACAGCTCGTATTTGTCCTTTAATGCGCCAAAAGCCCCGGCCATGCCGCAACATCCCGTATCGAGCAGGCTGACGTTGCGTTCGGGCAATCGTTGCGCGAGACGCAGCATAAAGTCCGGTTTCATCAAAGATTTTACATGGCAATGGGCATGGATCACCACTTTGCCAGCCTTGGCTCGGAAATGAAGCGCGTCCGGATCTTGCTCCAAGACGTCCTCGATAAATTGATCGAAAAGAAAGGAGCGTCGCGCAACAAGGTCCGCACCCGGCACTTTCAATTCCTTGTAATCTTCAGCGAACATTGAATAGCAGGACGGTTCCAGGAATAATATTGGCGCGCCGTCCACGTCTGCGTTGAGCAATCCCAGATTATGCCGGGCCAGCCGGGTCGCTTCCTCCAGGTTTCCCTGGCTGAAAGCCGGGCGCCCGCAACATTTCCTTCCGCGAGCCAGGGTCACATCATAACCGGCGGCTTCAAGCACCTTCACCGCCGCAATTCCGATGTGCGGCTCATGGTAGCGGACGAAGGTATCGTCCCATAGCACTACACGCCCCCTCTGACCTGGCTTGCGAGATGTACGCCAAAACCAGCGATCAAACCGCTGCCTTGTGTAGTGCGGCAGTGGCCGTTGCCAGGCAATCCCAAGTGTTTTCGCCAGCACGCTGCGAACGAACAACGAATCCAGGGCCAGGTTGGCCAGGCGCGGCATCCGGCAACCAAGTTTACCCAGAACATCCAGCGAGCTGAACAGCCGTTCACGCAACGAGAGGCCATCGCGTTTGATCCGCGCGTGCAGCAGCTCGGCCTTGAGCAGCGCCATATTTACATTCGAGGGGCATTCCGTCGTACAGGCTTTGCACGAAAGACAATTGCTCAACGCCGCCTCCAATTCCACGCAGCGCAAGGCATCACCATTGGCCGCTCCGCGCCCTTCCAGGGCCGCGCGAATCGCGTTGGCTCGGCCGCGCGTGGACATGATCTCCTCGCCCGTCACCAGAAACGTCGGGCACATCGTGGGTGTTTCTTTGCGGCATCCACCGCAGCCATTGCACTGTTCCAGGTTGCGCGTGAAAGAACCGTCCTTGGCGGCGAAAGCCAGCACCGGCGTGAACGGCAGCTTCAGCTCGTAGCCTGCACCCAGGCGCAAGTCCGCGTCGATTTTGAATCTTCCGTCAGGAATGATTTTTCCGGGATTAAAAATATTATCCGGATCGAAAGCCGATTTGATGTCGCGCATCACTCCCAACAAACCTTCGCCCATTTGCTCGGCCATGAATTCGGTCCGCGCAATGCCCACGCCATGCTCGGCGGCCATTGAGCCTTTGAATTGGCGCACCAGCGCCGAGACTTCATTCGCTAACTGCCGGAATTTCTTGAGATCCTCCGCCGAGTGCAAATCGAGCACCGGGCGAACGTGCAATAATCCTGCGGCAGCATGTCCATAAAAACAGGCCTCCAACCCGAGCGGCCCCAGAAGGGATTGCAGCCCGGCGACGTAAGCGGGCAATTGCTCCGGGCGCACGGCAGTATCCTCGATGCCTGTGACTGGCTTGGCGTCTCCTGGCCTTCCGGCCAGCAGCGAAAGCCCGGCTTTGCGCAAGGACCAGACCAGGGTTGCTTCCGCATTGGTTTTGAGAATGGTGTGGCGCAAACCTATATTGCGCTGCGCAAGCGCCTCTAATCTTTCCTCTGCATTGTCGAAAAACTCGACCACCAGCATCGATTGGCAAGGCTTATGATCGAGTTGCATCAGATCGCGCGCGGCCTGAAATTCGAGCTGTCCCTTGGTTTGATCGAGCACCACTCGGTCGAGGTGTTCGATGGCTGCCGGCTTTAGGTCCAGCAACTCCACCGTGGCTTGCATGGCGTAGGCAACGGAGGCGAAGAAGAGCAGACCGAGACCTTTTTTTTCAGGCAACGGAACAATCTTCATTTCCGCCGAAGTGATGGCGGCCAAAGTCCCTTCGCTGCCACACAACAGATGATTGAGATTATTCGGTTCGCGCGCGCAACGGTCTAAAGCGTAACCAGGCCTGCGTTTCAAAAGGCCCGGCGGCAGACGCTCTTCAATCTCCAACGAATGGAAATAAATCAAATCTGAGACGAGCTGCCGTTGCTTTCGCAACGTATCGTGTCCCGGCCCGACCGCCACCACGCGGCCATTGGCCAATACGATTTCCAGTTCGTTGATATGGTCAACCGTGGTGCCGTAAACTGGGGTTCGCGCGCCGCTCGAATTATTGGCGATCATGCCGCCCAGCGTTGCGCGCGAACTGGTTGCCACGTCCGGCCCGAAGCAAAATCCGTGCGGACGCAAAAACTTGTTTAAATCATCCAGCACAACGCCGGGCCCTACCCGAACCGTACGCCGCTCCAGATCGAGATCGACAATTTCGCGATTGTACCGTGAGAAATCGATCACCAGCCCGTCTCCGATGGCACCCCCGACCAGACCGGTTCCCGCGCCGCGCGGAATCACACTGACTCCCGCTTGCGCGGCAGCTTCGACTAGACTGCTGGCCTGGCGTGCATTCCGAGGAAACGCGACAGCGACTGGTTCGATTTGGTAGATCGAGGCATCCGTGGCATAGAGTTGCCGCGTCAGGTTATCGAAGGCAATGGGGCAGTTCGCGCCAGCCAAGGTCGCCAATTGTTGGGCTGAAGTCATCGCGCCAAAACATCATACCCGCTCCCAGCGCCGAGGAACAGTAATTTGCGTTCCTGGTAATCGGATAATGGGTCAATGACGGCAGGCGCAGGGGGTCAGTCCTCACTTTTTTCGCCAACACAGCCTCCAAAAAAATGCAGGACTGGCCCAGCGTCCGCTGTCAGTCTTCCTTAGACCGCGAGATGTTGATCGGCTATGCTCTGAGCGAGACTTTAGTGGAGTAAACGAGACTGGTTAGGTCCGTCCTATTGTGTCTGGAGAAACAAAAGACCGTATCGGAAATCTTTCGTCCGATACGGTCTGTGTTGGGAACCAAACAACCGTTACGCGGATAACACTGGTTTGGTGAAGCCCAACCATGCACTTGCAGATAGAGCAGGCGTTCGGCCATGACACGTTGCACAAATTCTGATCCGCTTGTCAGTAGGAGTCCTACATTGGTGGTGTTTAGTGATCATAGTGAGCGGAGTCGCTGAAGGGATTTACCTGCAAAAATGCCTCGAACTTGGAGCGTGGCGTGTTTTTGACAAACTCACACAGATCGAAGACCTCATTCGAGCCCTCAAATCGCTGTAAGACTCGGCCGAACAGCCTTTGCGAACCCTGCACTGACCTGGCAAACGAGGCGCTACGCTGCCTTTCCTTGCATTATCCGTCCCTGACGCGTCAGCGCTTGTTTTGTGAGCAGTTTGGCTTTGGTGATCCCAATAGTTACCTCGCCCCCAATGACCAAGTTTCTGGTCCAGTTGCCGGGCTTAGCTTTCGCCACCCAAAATGACTCGCCTGCGCTGACCACCGGCGGCTCTGCGGACCCACTTGCCGTCCGCGCACGGGTGAATTACATATTTTGCCGGTCGCGACCAAAAAGGTGGATCGCGTCACCATCGGTAATGGGGAAGCATCGGTTTGTGACGTTAGCCGCCGGCGTAAGGAGAGGGGAGGCCCGCACCGGCGGGCCTGGTGTCCGCCTCCTTACGTCGGCGGCTCTTACTGAGAGCCTCAGCGTCCAGGTCCACAGCTCGTCGCAAAAGTGATGAGCGGCTTGAAAGAGACGACTTTTCCAACAGCTATTCTCAAGGGCTTGCCGCGACCGAGTTTCTGGCGGATGAGCGCCAATTCCTCACCGATCACTCGGCGCACTCGGTTGTTCAAATGCCGAGCAAAACTGTTTTGTATCATGCCTCCGAATACAGCAGTGACTTGGCCAGCCTCTATGCTTGAACTTCTGATTCTTCTGTCATCCACAGTCCTACAAACAAAGAGCCCATGTCAGGAATCTGAGCCGAAATTTGGGGCGGAGCGGCTTTGATGGGTTTTTTCGCCTCTTTTCTTGAAACAAACCTGGAGGCTGCCGGGTATTCAAATCGAACGACAATGAAAACGATTTCAATACAAAGCGAAACAATGGATAATCCTCAAGGATTACTCACAGCCGCAGGCGTTTGGAGCCTGCGTCCACACCGCGCGCCGGCGCAGTGGCTCCCGGCACCACCACCCGCGCCGCGTTATGTGGATGAGGCGAGGCGCAAACGCGCGGCGACAAAGACAACCGGCTTTTGGATACAATTGCCCGCCGAGGCTGCCTTGGAAAAGGGGCTATTGGGTTTGCTCACGCTCGCGGGCGTGATTGGCATCGGGTACGGCTTTTCCTGCCTGGTGGACCTGGTCCAAAACTGGGCTTTAGTTAACTCCTCCATCGGTCGCATGATCAACTGAAAGATATGCCTCGAGGCACTTCCATGTATGACGGAACAGTTTTGCATTCAGCAGCATTTAAGCGATAGCCTGCCAGCCGGGCACTGGCGGCGAGCCGATGACAGACGCACAACAGTTCGAGGCGTTCATGAAGAACTACCAAAACATGGTATTTAGTACCGCTATGCGTTTAGTCGCCAACCAATCCGAAGCAGAGGATATTTCGCAAGAGGTCTTTCTTAAGGCGTATCAACGATTTTCTGAGCTGCGCGAGAGTCCGACGGTGGGCGGCTGGCTGAAAACTGTCGCCACCAATATGAGTCTGAATCATCTCTCCCGTTACCGGGCGCGATGGAGCTTCTTCTCGGAGTTGTTCCACCGCAGCGGCGAGGACGAAGAACAGGAGATCGAGTTCCAGGCTCCGGAAAATCTGCAGGAAGATCTGGAGCGAGCGGATCGACATGAATTGGTGGAGCAGGCGCTCCAGAAGTTGGCCCCCGCCCACCGTGTCCCGCTCGTGCTCTATCATCTGGAAGGGCTGACATATGAAGAGATTTCAACCAAGCTCAAGATCTCGTTGGGGAAAGTGAAGACGGATATTTTTCGCGGACGAGAAGCCTTGCGCCAGAAGCTGCGGCTCCAGTTGGCGGAAGAAGTCGCATAGGGATCAAACCGCTAAAACTTAAGAATTACAAATGAGTTTGGAATACGAAAAAAGACTGGAAAGCGAGATCGATAAAGAGCTAAGGGCACTTCCTGAATTGATTGCGCCGCACTCGCTTTTCTTGCGGGTAATGGCGGCAATTGAGAGTCGCCTCAATCTGCCGTGGTACCGGCAATCCTGGCAGGGATGGCCGCTTGCGCTGCGCGCTGTGTCACTCGTCATTCTGCTGGCACTCTTCGGCGGGCTATGCTTTGCGACCTGGAAATTTTCTGCGATCCTGCACGCCGTCAGCGTTGTTCTCGGCAGCCTGGTGCTGGCAGTGAAGCAACTTAGCACTGCAGTTATTATTTGCTGCCTCGTCGCGCTGGGTTTTGGCTATGCCATGTGTGTGGGACTTGGGACCGTATATCTGCGTCTAGCCCTTTCGCGGCGTTAACATCATTTTATGAACCCAACAAATTACCTCATCTCGCACTTCAGAAAGCCCGTGAAACATAACAACCCCTGCGTGGCTATTGCGCTGGCAATTGTTTGCAGTGTGTTCATGCCGGTCTGGTTGCGAGCGCAAGATGCCGGTGCTGGGGACCAAAAGCCGGAACCAAAATCTGAAATTGTCACCAATGGCGGGGCAGGGGACCAGGTGGCTGCCGAAGCATCCGACACTGCGACTAACGAGCCCGATTCTGACGTAGCCAAAGGGCGGCACTTCCGGATGAGGCATCGCGGCGGGATGAATCGGGGTCCGAAGGTCGTAATTGGTCACGATGTGGAAGTCAAGGAAGGGGAGACGGCCGACGCTGTCGTCGTCATCGTCGGTTCGGCAAAGATCCACGGCAAAGTGAACGATGCCGTCGTCGCGATCGGCGGAAATATCGAAGTTGACGGTGAGGTCGGCGACGCAGTCGTGGCCGTGTTGGGCAATGTCAGGGCAGGGGAGGGCGCCACGATTCATGGAGAGGTGGTTGCCGTGGGTGGCACCGCGGATATCGCGAAGGGTGCAAAAGTTGAAGGCGAAACTCAGGAAGTGGACTTCGGCGGAGGGCTTCCGCATGTCGAATGGCTAAAGAAATGGGTTGTTCATTGCCTGCTGAAATTGCGCCCATTGGCTCCGCAGGTCGGCTGGGTGTGGGGAGTGTACGGGATCTTTTTGCTGATCTATTTGCTGATAGCCGCCGCATTTCCAAAACCGGTCCAGGCATGCGTAGAAGAACTGACTCGCCGACCAGCCACGACATTTTTGATGGGGTTACTGACCAAACTATTGCTGCCGATTATACTGGTCATCCTGGCCATCACCGTGATTGGCGTTGTTGTGATTCCATTTGTGCTGGCGGCTCTGGTGCTTGGATTCATCGTGGGTAAAGTCGCCATTCTGGAATGGCTCGGGTTCAAGATCGGTAGCCAGTTCAGTGGCGGTGCATTTCAAAAGCCTTTGGCGGCGTTTTTCCTGGGGACGACCATCATCACTCTGCTTTATAACATCCCCGTTATCGGGATGGTCACTTTTGGGATTGTTAGTGTGTGGGGATTAGGCACCGCCGTCATGGCCGCTTTCGGACGCTTCCGCCGGGAACAGCCGGAAAAGCCAGCGGCTCCTCCTTCACCGTCCCATGCTGTTCCGCCGGTCGCACCAGTAGCTCCAGCGACTCTGGAATCGACTCCGGCTTCCTCGGCCGCGAGTTTTGCTGCTGCCCAGGAGCCGCAACCCGCGACCTCTGCAACTCCTCCGCCGACGCAATCTACAGCGGAACCACCTTTCGGTACGCCAACACCACCATTGGCTGGTTCGAGCGGTGCAAGTGGCGCCGCGGTGGCTGGCCTTCCCGATGCCTGGGCATTTCCCAAGGCCAGTTTTTGGGAACGCATGGGCGCTGCCTTTCTGGATGTGGTCCTGGTCAGCATCCTGGGTGGACTCGTCGGCGGCCCGCCCCAGGGCTTTCTGGTCGCGCTGGCTTATTTCGCCGGCATGTGGGCGTGGAAATCCACGACCATCGGAGGAATTGTGCTCGGTCTCAAAGTAGCTCGAATGGACGGCCAACCGCTTACGTTTACAGTCGCTTTGGTCCGTGGACTGGCGGCCGCTTTCTCAGTTATTGTAATGTTCCTTGGCTTTCTCTGGATCATTTGGGACAACGACAAGCAAGGCTGGCATGATAAAATCGCGGGGACTGTCGTCGTAAAGCTGCCACGCGGAACACCGCTGGTGTGCTTGTAGAAGATCCGTCGCGCGGAGCGCAGAGTTCCAGCTCTAACGCCACTAGGATTTCAAACTGAGAAAGCCATTTAAGATCACAAACCTCCTGTCCCGGAGGGACATGCGACAATAGCCCAACGTTTCAACGACGTTTCAACGTTGGGTTGATCTGGCCGAAACCATCGAGTCCCGAAGGGACGGCTGAAACGGCGCGGCGATCCCTCAGCCGTCCCTTCGGGACTGACCTCCATTTTTCTGGTTCTCCCCAATGTTGAAACATTGGGCTATTGTCGCGCATCCCTCCGGGATGAGGAACAAATTCTACTGGTATTGGAGCTGGCGCTCTCCGCTCCGCTCACATCACAGTTCGGCAGCAAATCTTCTTTTATTCCCTTGAGATCAGCGTATCTTCTCGTCGCCATAGGCAGGCCCCAGGGTCGAATGATAAACCGACGCGGACGCGTCGCCCGTCAACCCCTCACTTGTCACGGCATTGTAGAAGATGGACGCAGCGCACATTAGAAATTTCAGCATCATTGCCCACATTGACCATGGGAAGACGACCCTTTCGGATAGGTTGCTGCATCGCACCGGCACGATCACGACCAGGGATATGGAGGATCAATTGCTCGACTCGATGGATCTCGAGAAAGAGCGTGGGATCACCATCAAGGCCCACCCGGTCACGATGCTTTACCAGGCGAAGAGTGGCGAAACCTACGAGTTAAACCTCATCGACACGCCCGGTCACGTTGACTTTTCCTATGAGGTCTCTCGCAGCCTCAGCGCGTGTGAAGGCGCGTTGCTAATTATTGACGCAGCCCAGGGCGTCGAAGCCCAGACCGTTGCCAATGTCCATCTGGCGATGAAACAGAACCTCGCCATCATTCCGGTCATCAATAAGATCGATTTGCCCCATGCCGACGTTCCGCTGACAAAGCAGCAGTTGGAAGACATCCTCGCAATTCCCGGTGATTCGGCCATCCTCGCAAGCGCCAAGGAAGGCATTGGCATCGATGAGATTCTCGAAGCCATCGTCGAGCGGATTCCCGCCCCCAAACCCACCGGCGCGCCCTCGGTGCAGGCGCTTGGATTCGATTCATATTTCGACACTTACAAGGGCGTCGTGACGCATGTGCGCGTGTTTAACGGAGAATTAAAGCCTGGCATGCACGTCAAGCTGCTGCACTCGGGCAAAAACGTCGAGGTGAAGGAGGTCGGCAGTTTCAATCCGAAGCCGTATGTCCGGGACCGGCTCGAAGTCGGCGAAACCGGCTACATGACGGCGAATATCAAAAGCCCCATGGAAGTGAAGATGGGTGACACGATTACAGACTCGAGGAACCCTTCGCCGGTTCTGCCGGGATTCCAGGAAATTCATCCGATGGTGTTCAGTGGGATTTATCCGATTAACACGGCGGACTATGAACATCTCAAGGCGAACCTTGGCAAACTGCAATTGAATGATTCGGCTTTCGTCTATCAGGCGGAAACTTCGGTCGCCCTCGGCTTCGGGTTCCGCTGCGGATTTCTCGGTTTGTTGCACCTGGAGATCGTTCAGGAACGGCTGCGCCGGGAGTACGGCATGGATATCATCGCGACCTATCCGAGCGTCATTTACCGCGTCACGTTGACCGATAAGACCGTCAAGGAAGTGGACAATCCCGCTTACCTGCCGGAGCCAACTTATATCGAGAAAATCGAGGAACCGATGGTCAAAGCGTTCGTGATTTGTCCAAACGAATATATAGGAGACATGATGGCGTTGATTTCGGAAAAAAGAGGGCTCGTGGAACACACCGAAACTCTTGACTCGCGGCGCGTGATGCTCACGACTCCTTTGCCGTTAAATGAAATTTTGATTGATTTCCATGACCGCATCAAGAGCATCACCCGAGGTTATGGCTCAATGGATTACGAACTCGCCGGTTACCAGGTCTCGGACATGGCCAAGCTCGACATGCTCGTGAATGGCGAGGCGGTGGACGCTTTTTCCTGTATCGTGCATCGGGATAAAGCGGAGGGCAGGGGACGCGCTCTGGCCGCCAAGCTCAAGGAAGTCATCCCGCGCCAGCAATACGTTGTCGCCATTCAGGCCGCCATCGGCGGCAAAGTTGTTGCGCGTGAAACCGTCGGCGCTTTGCGCAAGGACGTGACCGCGAAATGTTATGGCGGCGATATCACGCGCAAGCGCAAGCTGCTCGAGAAACAAAAAGAAGGCAAAAAACGAATGAAATCATTCGGCTCGGTGAACATCCCGCAGGAAGCGTTTATAGAGGTGTTAAAAGCGTGAGAATGAGGGTTGAAGGTGGAGAGTTGAGGGCCGAAGCGCAAAGCGCGGCGTGTTTGTGCTTGTTCACGCATCTCGCATCACGTTTCACGTTTCACGTTTCACGTTTTACGACATGACCTCTCAATGGTTCATTTCCAAGACGGTTCGCCAGGCCACCGCCATGCGCAAGCATGTCGAGAAGCTCCTGAATCATCAGCGGGATGTCCTTTCGCCACAAGCGGTGGAAGCGGTCCGAACGGCGCTGGCCGAGATTCAGAAGACAGTGGCCGAGAATAGCGACCCAGAGCCGATCGAGAAGCAGATGGAGAACCTGGAGAAGGTCGCTAACAAATGGCTAAAGCCGTATCCGAACGCCGCCTGGCGCGAGAACATCGAAGTATTGCTCGTAGCGCTCGCCGTAGCGATGGGCATTCGCACATTTTTTCTTCAGCCGTTCAAAATTCCCACAGGTTCGATGCAGCCTACGCTATATGGCGTGACCTCATCACCGGATGCGAATCGTGGATTCGAGGAATCTTCGCCAGCCGCCAGCGCAACAAATTTTGTTATTCCTACCGGCTGGCAACGAATCCGCGATTGGTTCGGAGGCGTTTCTTACCTCGATGTCCGCGCCAAAGTGGATGGTGAGCTCGAAAGCGTAAACCCTCCTTTCAAGATTCTGATTTTCAATATCTATCAGACTCTCCAAATCGGTGGCGTTACGCATTGGATTCTGTTTCCGCCTGATTATGGCAGCTCGACGCTGCAGGCCCGGGCCGGATTAAGGCCCCGGTCCCTTTACGGATCCGGAACTCTTTACCATCAAGGAGAGGATGTCGTGCGGCTGAGAGTTGTCAGTGGCGACCATTTGTTCGTGGATCGGCTAACGTATAATTTCCGCGCCCCGAAGCGCGGCGAGATCATTGTTTTTGAAACCAAAGGGATTGAAAGCCTCCCGCAAGACCAGTTCTATATCAAGCGCATGGTCGCGCTAGGTGGCGAACACGTCCAGATCGGAGATGACCGGCATCTGATTATCGATGCCCGCCGTCTGGACGCATCGACCCCGCATTTCCAAAACGTCTATTCGTTTGACCCGCATAAACCCCCGCAAGAAAGTCAATATTCCGGTCACGTCAACGAGAAGGTTAAACGCCAATTCCTCCCGCAATTCGGTGGCGTGCTGGCGCCTCTTTTCCCGGACCAGGCGGCAGTTTATACCGTCGCCACCGAGCACTACATGGTGATGGGCGACAATACGATGAACAGCCTGGATTCTCGCGCCTGGGGTGATTTTCCAGCAAAAAATGTGATTGGCTGTTCCTTCTTCATTTATTGGCCGCTCACCGACCGCTTTGGGTGGGGTTACAACCGCTAATTGGAATTGCTCCATTGCTCCAGCTCTGAACGAAAAGCGGCAGAAAAGACAGCCGCAGTCCAAAAGCTTTCGGCAACCCGACGCATCATTACAGCACTAGCGTCTCTCGAGCCAAATCAGGATATTATTTTCGCACAATATATGTTATATTCAATTCATTTGCGGAGCAACGGCGAGGTTATGGTCTCTATGGACTTTGGATCTTGGGGCTTAAGGCTTTTCCACCGTTCACTGCCCTTTCATAGACCTTGACATATTCGGCGGCGGTTCGGTGCCAGGAAAAATCGGCTGACATGGCATTGATGCGAAACCGGTGGAATAATTTGGATTCCGCGAAGAGCACTATGGCTTTGCGCATGGCTTTCGCCAAGGCAGCGGTTGAGTAATCATGAAACTTGATTCCGTTGGCTTTCTCGGCGTTCTCGCGGACATCGATGACGGTGTCGTCCAGTCCACCTGTGGCGCGGACGACCGGGATCGTACCGTATCGAAGGCCGTACATCTGGTTAAGCCCGCACGGCTCGAAGCGCGAAGGCATGAGGAAGAAATCCGTCCCGGCTTCGATCCGATGCGACAAAGCTTCGTCAAATCCAATTCGCACCGCGACTTGGGATGGAAACTCCCGGCCGAGAGCTTCGAAGGCTTGTTCACATGCCGGAATCCCGGTGCCTAACAGAACGAACTGGAATTTGGCGGTGAGCATTTCGCGCAAGGCTCCGAGCATGATATCCACGCCTTTTTGCTCGGCCAGCCGGCCAATGCTCCCGAAGAGCGGCATTGTGGCATCCAGGGGCAGCCCAAGTTCCTCTTGAAGCCTTTCCTTGTTAACCGCCTTGCCTTCGAGATCGGCTGCTGAGTACGGTTGTGGAATATTAGGATCACTGATGGTATTCCATTCTTCATAATCGACACCATTAAGGATGCCGAATAAAGTATCTTGCCGATAACGCAGAAGTCCATCGAGACCGCAACCGAACTCCGGCGTGGTAATCTCGCGGGCGTAACGCGGGCTCACAGTGGTTATCACGTCGGCAAAAGTAATTCCGGCCTTTAGACAACTCATCTGCCCATAAAACTCCACTCCCTCAGGAGTGAAATAATCCCAAGGCAGATTGGCCAGCGGATATTGACCTGAGGGGAAAAGGCCCTGATACGCGAGATTGTGAATCGTCATGCAAATGCGCGGCGTGCCGCCCTGCCCTGCGGCTTTCGACTGGCTCCGCAGGAAGGGAGCCGCGAAACCTGTTTGCCAATCGTGCAGATGCACCAATTGCGGCTGCCAGGTTAAATGCCGCCCTAGGTGCGCAATTGCTTTGGAGAAAAAAATGAATCGCTCTGCATTGTCCGGATAATCCATGCCTTGGGTTTGGTACAGGCCGGACCGCTCATAAAAAACGGAGGCGTCCACAAAATAAACCGTAAAGCCAGCCGGGCTGGTAAGTGTCCAGACGCCGCCGGTAACCCGTCGAGGCCCCAAGGGAAAGTCCAAGGGCATGTCCAACGATTTGAGCTGGGGAAATCGCTCGCGCACTCCTGCATATAACGGCGTTACCAAACCGACCTTGTGACCGGCCCGAGCCAGCGTTTTTCCCAATGCGCCAACCATATCGGCCAACCCGCCGGTTTTTGAGTAGGGATGGACCTCACTGCTGGCGAGCAGAATTTTCATCCCCGGAAATCAAGCGGCAATCCGATCGGCTTTAAAAAACGGTTGTAGTGCCGGTGGTATCATCACGCTGCCATCCGGCTGCTGGCAGCTCTCCACCAGCGCGACGAAAAGCCGCGCCAGGGCGGTCCCGCTACCATTCAGAATGTGGGCGAATTTGTTCTCTCCACTCTCTGTCTTGAACCGAAGATTCATTCGACGCGCCTGGAAATCCTCGCAATTGGAAACACTGGAAACCTCCAGATAGCTCCCCTGCCCTGGCGCCCAAACTTCAATATCATAAGTTTTTGCGCTGGCGAATCCCATGTCACCCGTGCATAGAAGCACGACCCGGTAATGCAGCCCGAGCAACTGCAGAACACGTTCTGCATTCGCCACCATTTTCTCATGCTCGGAGGGACTTTCCTCGGGCTTGACGATCTTTATCAACTCGACCTTGTCGAACTGGTGGACGCGGATCATGCCTCGCGTGCCCACCCCCGCTGCCCCGGCTTCGCCGCGAAAACACGGAGTGTAAGCACAGTAGTGAATCGGGAGTTGACGCTCGGCGAGAATTTCCTCGCGATGAATATTGGCCACCGGCGTTTCCGCGGTTGGGATCAAATACAGCTTGCCAATCGTGGCGGTATCCAATCCTTCCTGAACCGCGTAATATTGATCGGCGAACTTCGGGAATTGGCCTACCCCTTCCAGGCATTGCGGGCCGACCATCAACGGTGGCGACACCTCCGTGTAACCGTGCTCGGTCGTGTGCAGCTCGAGCATGAATTGAATTAAAGCCCGCTCGAGTTTCGCGCCGCGATTGGTATAAAGTACGAAGCCACTGCCAGAGAGTTTTGCTGCCCGAATAAAATCGACGAGCTTCAGGCTCTCACAAAGCGCCACGTGAGATTTGGGCTGGAATGAAAACAGAGGTTTTTCGCCATGGACGCGGACCACAGGATTATCGTCGGCGGTTTTGCCGAGCGGCACTGACTCGTGCGGAAGATTGGGCAACCGCAGCATCAGTTGCTGCCGCGCTGTTTCGGCTTCGGCCGCCTGCTTGTCCAATAGTGAGATCTGGTCGCCCAGTTCCCGCGTCTCTTTTTTCTTCGTCTCGGCTTCGTCGAGCTTCTTTTGTCCCATGAGAGCCCCGATCTCTTTTGAGACTCGATTGCGATGCGCTTTGAGCGCCTCCACTTCGGCGAGGAGTTTGCGGCGTTGCTCGTCAAGTCGCAGCAACTCGTCCACATGCGCTTCATCCCCTGCCCCGCGGCTGGCGAGGCGGCGACGCACCAAATCGGGCTGTTCGCGGAGCAATTTGATGTCGAGCATCGGCGCATTATAGGTACGAGAGAAGGCCGGGCAAGCGGGATTGGGAGAGAGAATTGTGCGAGGGCGCATCTTGACAGCATCACCACTGCGAAAGGAACGCTGCGTTTACGCGGCCGCATCAAGGGACCTGAGAAAGTCGCGCCTTCAGGCTTTTTCCACCCCTTCTGCCGCGTAAACGCAGCGTTCCTCTCGCCAGCAATTTCTTGCTGTTTGGTGCTGGTGACAATCAACTCAAGGGCGGTACGCGCGTCGGCGCCCATTGCGCGGAGCGAAACTTCGCCATTGAATCCACGAAAACGTCAAGCCTTGAAAAAATTGTCGCAGTATGTCATACATGGCCAGACGAAGTGAGCCAATAAATCATGAACACAGATGCGACACTGTCTCGGGATGGCCGTGTGGCCTCTCTGCACCTCCACCCCCTTAACGCAGGTGACCCTCTGCAACCAGTCGAGGTGATCGACGTCATCGAGGGAAAGGGGATTTTAGACGAACCCCGTTATTTCGGCCGCCTCAGCCGCAAAACTGGCCAACCCAGCCAGCGCCAGGTCACCCTGATCGAGCGCGAGCAAATCAGTCAGCACGCCGAGGCTCTCGGCTTGTCGTCGATCCCCGCCGGCGCAGTGCGTGCGAATATCGAAACACTGGGCATCAACCTTATCAGTCTGATCGGATCCGAAATCGAAATCGGGGAAGCGGTCTTATTGCTCTATGCACCACGTGATCCGTGTTCCAAGATGGATGCCATCTGCCAGGGCCTGCGGGAGTTGATGACAGAAAACCGCCAGGGCGTGCTCGCAACGGT
>WNFT01002364.1_pt1 | contig 16170 bp, 16 predicted proteins | sample 5400191 | NCBI WGS metagenome assembly WNFT01 (sample SAMN13153359, study PRJNA577476) | soil metagenome | isolation source: 80 cm saprolite under Madrone tree | place: USA:California | collected 2016-06-14 | reverse complement strand
GTGTGAGCAACGCCGCTATGCCATCGCTGAGACGCAGAAGCTGCTTGAATCACCCGCCAACGAGCTGAATTTCGCGGACCGGGTACGTCAGTGGATCGTCCCGGCGCCATTCCTGGTTTTCTTTTATACCCTTTTCGTCAAGGGCTTGATTCTCGATGGATGGCCCGGCTGGTATTACGTGTTTCAGCGTACGCTAGCTGAAATCCTCTTTTCGTTGCGTCTTATCGAAACCAGGTTCAACACTAAACCTCGAAGCTAAGCATTTTGCGTTCTCCATGGATTTGATTTTCCTGGCAGGTCTGTTAGCTGCGATTCTTGCAGCGGAGACAGCGACTCTCGCCTTTCCGGTGGTCAACCGGATAGCGATGGCGATCCGCGCTGTGGACTACCCCGGCGGCCGGCGCTCTCAAACGGAAGCCATACCGCGCTTGGGCGGGATCGCCATCGCGGCCGCAATTGCGGCCGGAGCCATTTTGCCCAACCTCCTGTTATGGCGGCAGTGGGGTGACAAGGTCACACCGCTTGACATGGCGGCATTACTTGGTGGAACAGCGCTGGTCTTTCTAACCGGCGTCGGCGATGACGCGCTCGGGCTGTCGCCCATTCAACGGCTTCTCATTCAAGCGCTCGCTGCCTCCGTTGTCGTGTATGCCGGATGGTCGTTCTCAAACCTGTACGTGCCGTTCTGGGGAAACATCTCGCTGGGATTTTTTGGTGGATTGGTTACGACGGTATGGATCGTTGGCGTGACCAACGCTATCAACCTGCTGGACGGCCTCGACGGATTGGCAGGCGGCGTTGCCGCCATCATTGCGACGAGCCTGCTCGTCTTTGCCTGCATTCAAGCCAACATTCTCATGGTCATCATTACCTCCGCCGTCGTTGGCGCCTGCCTGGGATTTTTGCGGCATAACTGGACACCCGCACGCATCTACATGGGCGACTCCGGTTCGCTCACTCTGGGTTTTCTGCTGGCTGTGATGAGCCTGCACGGATCGATCAAAGGCGCTGCTACCGTGGCCATCCTGGTGCCGATTCTTGCTCTGGGGCTTCCTGTTATCGATACGCTGCTGGTGATGGCCGTGCGATTCGTCGAAAAGCCTCAGAGTTCGCTCGTGCGGCGGTTTGCGCGTATGTTCGAAGCCGATCGAAACCATATCCATCATCTGATGACGCACATTACACCCGAACGGAAACAGATCGTTCTGGTGATCTATTTCGTGGCAGCCTGCTTTTGCGCCATGGCTCTCCTCGTGTCCGTGAGCCGCAGCGCGACGCTGGGCAGCGTTCTGGTGATTGTTGAAGTCCTGGTCGTCTTCTTAATGCGTACTATGGGGATCCGCCGCGAAGCGCGTGCTATTTCGCTTAAGCAGCGGCAAGAGACCCGGGAAGAATTCTTTGCGAATAGAACCATAGTGCCACATTCCCCGAACCATCAGGTGATTGTCCCAGCGGCCTCTCCCCGTTCTAATCGCGTTCCATAACAAAGTACTGCTCGTCAACCGTGGAAGGAGTCTACGCCTTGATTCGACCTAACAGTCCTCTACCTGAGAATGCTACGAGTCGCGCAACCCGTGGTTTTTTTGAGCGGGTGTACCCATTGTGGAGCAAGGATGACGTTCTGAAACATCTCGGCCCCATCCGCAATTGTGCAAGGAAGGCCGCCCGTTCGGGTTTTGATGGAACTGCAATCGTCGCGGCATCCGCGCGCCTTGAGCAAGCCGGAATTCCCGCAAACTATGGTCTGTCCACCACGGCGCGAGAATACGCAGTGTTTCAGAACTGTGAGCAACTGGTGGCGATCTTCGCAAGCCGGGTGGGCAACCCGCAAATCGCTCCGGTGCCTCCTCTCTGGCCTCTTCTCGCGCTGGTCTTGTTCGAGTGGCGCGCCACCATATCCGGCAGTGGCGTTGTCGCACGCGCAGCCAGTCTGGGGTTGAGTGAAGAAGCTCAGCGAGGTCTGGTTATCGTCAGACATCTCTTTCCCGAACTGCAGGACTGGCTGGCTGAAGTTCCTTTGGCGATTCCTCTGTGGGAGAGAGTTCTGGCTGTACCACTGGCGGCACGCAAATTAGTGCTGCTGGAGAAAACGAGTTGATATGATTCAACCTAACGATCTCATTGTTTTTTGTGGCGCTGGCGGCTTCATTGGAGGCCATCTCGTTGCCGAATACCGCAAACGTGGTTACACGAATCTTCGCGCGGTGGATATCAAGCCGTTCGAAGAATGGCACCAGCTTTTTCCGGATGTCTATAACCTTCAGCTCGATCTGTCGTGCCGCGAGAATTGTTTCAACGCGCTTGAAGGAGCAGTATTGGGTTTACAACCATGCGGCGGACATGGGAGGCATGGGTTTCATTGAGACCCACAAAGCACTCTGCATGCTCTCGGTGCTGATCAACACGCATCTTCTCTTGGCTGCAAAGCATCACAAGGTACAGCGCTTCTTCTTTGCTTCGTCTGCGTGCGTCTATGCGGCCGATAAGCAGACGACGACCGACGTCATTCCGCTCAAGGAATCCGACGCCTATCCGGCGATGCCCGAAGACGGATACGGATGGGAAAAACTTTTCAGTGAGCGCATGTGCCGTCACTTCCGTGACGACTTCAATCTCGATACACGGATCGTCCGCTACCATAACGTGTATGGTCGGCATGGAACGTGGGATGGAGGACGTGAAAAAGCTCCGGCCGCGATCTGCCGAAAGGTTGCCGAGGCGAAGCTCTTGAACACGAATGAGATTGAGATCTGGGGTGATGGCCAGCAGACACGCAGCTTCCAATACATTGATGATTGCCTGCAGGGAACGATCGCGATCATGGAGAGCAACATCGTAGACCCAATCAATCTCGGTACCAGCGAAATAGTTACGATCAATCAACTTGTCGATGTTGCCGAAGACATCGCCCAAGTGAAGCTCAAGCGTCGATACAACCTGAAGGCCCCCCAAGGTGTACGCGGCCGCAACAGTGATAACACCCTTATTCGCCGGCAGCTCAACTGGGAGCCGTGCATCCCGCTCCGCTACGGGATGGAAAAGACGTACGCATGGGTCAGCGAACAGATCCTGCAGGGCATACCTTCCCTCACCTATTGAGCAGCGCAGCGCAACAACCTCATCCCGGCATGTTCGTCGGAAAACCACGGGTCGGCCTCCTTTACCAGTACTTCTATCCCGACGATGTGGTCAGCGCGCGGCTCTTCGCGGACCTCGCTGAAGGTCTGCGCGATCGAGGCTGCGATGTACAGGTCTGGACCTCGAATCGAGCCTGCCGCGATGAGTCTGTCTGCTATCGGCCAAATGAAGTTTGGCGGGGCATACAGATCCACCGGATCTGGAAACCAAGGTTCAGGGCCGGCTCATCCATGGGACGCGCCGTTAGCATCGTCTGGATGATTTCGGCCTGGACGCTGGCGCTGTGGCGGCACGATCATCCGGATGTTGTGATCGTGGGCACGGATCCTCCGCTCAGCTCCCTCACAGCTTGGACTGTGCGTCTCCTCCGCCCGAAAGCGCGATTTGCTCATTGGTGCTTCGATCTTTATCCCGAAGCGGCTGTCGCGGATGGGATGCTCTCACCCAATTCCCGCCTCGAACGGTTCTTCAAGAGGCTGGTCCGGCCTGCCTACCGCAATATTTCGCTCATGGCCGACTTGGGTTCCTGCATGCGCAAGCGGCTCGAAGCTTACGGGCACCGCGCCTCAAAGGCGACACTGGTTCCGTGGGCGCTCGTTGAGCCGGAGAATCCCGGCGTTCCCGATCCTGCTATTCGGACCAAACTATTCGAAGATGCAGCGCTGGGTCTTCTGTACTCCGGAAACTTTGGCAGGGCCCACTCACACGAAGCTTTCTTTGAACTGGCGAGGAGTTTGAAATCCGACAACATCGCCTTCGCCTTCGGAATCCGTGGAAACCGCGCCGGCGTGGTCAGGCAATCGATGCGCCCGGACGACGCGAATATCCGGATCGTCGACTTTGCATCGGAAGCCGAACTCGAAGCCCGGCTCAGTGCGGCGGATATCCATCTGGTGAGCCTGCGGCCGGAGTGGAACGGCCTGGTGGTTCCTTCAAAATTCTTTGGCTCCCTCGCAGTCGGCCGCCCAATCCTTTTCGCAGGGTCCGGGGATTCGGACATCGCACGATGGATTCGAGAGCATCAGGTTGGCTGGGTCTTGAATGCGGATTCCAGCGAAGCGATTGCAGGTGAGCTGCGAGCATTGGCCTCTTCCAGAGATTGCCTTAAAGAAATGCAGGATCGTTGTCACCGTGCCTATCAAAAGCATTTTTCGAAGAAGGTTGTTCTGGACCAGTGGGACGAGGCTTTGCGCCGTTTGCTCCCTGTACCGAGATAAAAGCATGCGATGGCTATTGAGAATCGCCGGGTCTTTGTTCTTCGGCATGATGTCCGTCTATTTTTTCGGACTTGCTCAAGACAGGCCGCATGCTCAGGCAACGGCATCGATCCCGGCTGAGGGCGACGAATTTGTCGGACCGTTTTCGAGTTGGACTAATCTGAAGACCGCCTATGGAGCGATTGGCGACGGCATGGCGGACGACACGCTCTCGATTCAGCGCGGGCTTGATGACCTTGGAAAGCCTGCTCACTCGCCGGTGCTGTTTCTTCCAACCGGGACCTACAGAATCACAAAGACCTTGGTGCTGGCTTCGAGGATCAACGTCAGCATCGTTGGGGAGGATCCCGCCACCACGACAATCATTTGGGACGGCGAGCCCGGCGGGACGATGGTCTGGTTGAACGGCATCGCGTATTCCCGATTCGTCCGCCTCACCTTCCAAGGCAAGCGCAACGCGTCGGTTGCGGTGGAGCAGTCGTGGGATATGACGCATCCGCATTTCGATACCGGCAATGAATATTCGGATGATCGGTTCGTGGACGTGGAGTATGGGATCCACGGCGGCTTCAAGGGCGGAGGCTTCGCGGAAACGAGCATCCGGCGATCACACTTTCTGCGAAACACCCGAGCGGGCGTGGCGCTGGGCAACTTCAACGCGCTCGATATCTGGATCTGGTATTCGCTATTCGAAGACTGCAGTATCGGCGTGACGAACACACCAGGAGCGGGAAATTACCACGTCTATAACAGCGTTTTCCGGCGCTCGACGCGTTCCGATTTAGCGATGGGGAATACCGGCGGATTCTCAGCTCGCGGCAACTACTCCACGGGTTCGAAGGCGTTTTTCACAGGCAGTAGCACAAACAACCCTGCAACGATTGATATCCAAGGCAATACCATTGTCGATCCCATCAACGCTACAGCCGTTAGCCTTGGCAATCAGGGGCCCGGACTCATCACCGACAACATCATCCGAAGCCGGGATCGGGCAATCGGACCGGTCATTGTCTGGAGAAGTTTTATCGATGCTGATGTCACGTCGGTGGGCAATACATTCACAATTCCAAATCCTCTGAACAGCAACGGCCGTTTGATCAGCATCGACGACCAGGTGATTCCCCGCGCGAAGATCAGCCCCGTCGAGCCGGTCCTGCCTGGTCCGCTTCCGAATTTCGAGCGCTACGTTTTTGAAGTGCCGCCCGGATCCGGTGCCCTCGAGATTCAGAGCACGATCATCGCCGCCGCGCGAAAGAACGGGACGCGGCCGGTCGTTCATATTCCTTTTGGAACCTATTCGATCTCCGAAACGCTAATCATACCCGCCACCGATATTCAACTCGCCGGCGACGGGTACGGAACGATCCTCCGATGGACGGGCACAGGCGTGGGACCTCTCGTCCGGCTCATGGGTCCGAGCAAAGTCACATTGCGTGAAATCCAGTTTGATGGGGCAGAGAAGGTTGACACGATTGTAATCGAAAATGCGGATCAACCCGGATCGCGTGTTTACATGGGGCAAACCGAACTCCGAGCGGGCAAGCGAACCAATCTGTTCGTAAATGGATTGGACCAAACGGACGTTCAACTGGAAGATTTGGGCTACGCATATTCACCGGATGCCGCATCGATTAAGGTCATAGGCGGGCCGCTGTCAGCCAGCGGCAATGTGACCATCGGCAAGACGAACATTTTCTCCGGGGCCTCCAGTGGCCATCGCATTAGCTACGATGTTTCCGGTGGGGCTAGAGTGCTGGTTCGTGACTTGTGGTATGAAGGCGGCGCGGGGCCAGGCTTCGCTAATATCCAGGGCCGGGCGGTCTTCACGATTGACGGGGCGCGAATCTCATCGCCGGTCAACGGAACTCTGCCCGCTTTTAACATCATGAACCTCGACGGCCGGGCCACGATTCTGACCGCGGATGTTGACGACAGGATCGAAATTTCCGGAAATGGCGCTCAGGCGAAACTACTGAGCTTAGGTGTCATGGTGGAGCAGAAGTCATCGAATTATTTTCGGAATCTGGCGTCGCCGCACGCCGAAGCCGTGCTGCGGAATTCTCGGCAGATCTCAGCTCTTCCGGGTAACCGCAGCGCTGCGACGCCGGATGTGGGACTAGCCGACCCAGCGTTCATTAGGAATATGCTCAGTCACACGCGTAGCGAAACGTCTGCAGTCTTGAATGCACTTCCGGCGCAGACTACTGATCTGAGGTCATTCCGGGTCTGGGTCGCGAACGGACTCAACAACATCACACTAAACGCTCAACGGTGAGAACCACTTTCAAAGGCCGCGGATGGCTCGCCGCTACACTTGTTGCAGTTGCTTTGGCCGCATTCGCGTTCCGGCAAGCGGGACGTTTGCTCGTCGTCGAAGACCCGCTCCAGCCTGCGCGCGCTGTCGTTGTCTTCGGAGGACGGGTCCCTTTTCGCGCAATGGAAGCCGGCAGAATATACAAACAGGGCTGGACGCACGAAGTATGGTTAACGCAGGGAGGCGTATTCTCCGAGGATACGGCATTTGCGGAGTTGGAGATCGAGCGAACGCCGGAGTACGTCTACAGCCGAATGGTGCTCGAACACCTCGGAGTGCCCAGCACGGCTATTCGGGTACTCCCCGAAAGAAATGTTAATACGGCCGAAGAGGTGCGCACGGTTGCCCGAGGTCTCGATCGGCTCGGAGGCGATCGTGTCATTCTGGTAACGTCGAGTTACCACGCGCGGCGCGTCAAGCTTCTGTGGCGGAAGCTTGTCGGGGAGCATCCGGAAGCAATCGTCCGATACACGCCGGATGACGGCTTCGAAGCAGGCCGCTGGTGGCGGGATTCAGCGGATGCCATGGCTGTGGCACGTGAGTGGTTTGGCCTGCTCAATGCGTGGCTCGGATTCCCAGTGAAATCCGAACACGGGTAAGAGAACGACGGTGGTCTCATACGCGAAGGCGGGCACTTCGGTTCAGTCCCTGGTTGATGCTGAAAATGACAAGCTCAAGCCGGTTGGACATACCGGTCTTGTTAAAAATACTGCTGATGTGATGTTTGACGGTCTGTTGACTGATCCCGAAGCCGCGCGCGATGTCTTTATTCGTCAAGCCTTCAAACAGGCTTTGGAGAATCTGAATCTCGCGCGGCGTTAAACCAAAATTCCGCGAGGTATTTTCGCTTTCCAATGACGGCAACGCCCGGAGAGCGTCAATCGCGCCGGCCATGTCTCGGCGGCCAACCCAATATTGACCCTGAGCAACAGCACGGATGCTCTTCAAGAGAATTTCCGACGTGACCTCTTTCCGGAGGACGCCGCAGGCGCCGAGCTCAAGCGCCTTGACGGTCTGGTTGCTATTGGCGGATGCGGAGAGAATGATGACCCGGGTCGTCCTGAGGTTAATCTCGCTGCGGGCGAGCACCTCAATGCCATCCAACGGCGGCATCGCCATGTCGAGCAGCAGCACATCCGGCTTTAAAAGGTCCATTAACCGCAGGGTTTCAACGCTGTCAACCGCCTCGCCCAGAACTGCGAAATCTTGCTGTGTCGAAAGCACGTGCTTTAAGCCTTCCCTGAAGATCGGATAACCGTCCGCAATAAGTATTTTTACTTTCGAATCAAAATCGTTGCCGGTCGGAAACACTCTTCCCCTCCTAGGTCTAGAGTGAAAAAAGCCCTTCCCTGGTGAGTCCATACCTGGTCCACGGTATGTCTATCCTCTTAGCCGAAAGTGAGGTCGCTATTGTCGGAATTACCGGCCTCCGTAGTCAATCGATTTTTTACGTAACTATCTCTATTTAAGGCACTTCACTCAGATCGCCCTTCTTCCTCGGCAAACTGCTCGGCGGTGCTTTAAAGCTTGCCGCCGTTTTGCCGATTCATTAGAAAAGGATCGGCGGGAAGCGATGGCAGGCACTTTTAGAATCGATAAGAAATTGTTCGACAGGATTTTGACGAGATTACTGGCGAGGGTGCCGGTATCGCGACGAAGGCACCCTCGATGGACCAGGAGGAGAGATCACCTTCGCTAGCGCCGGAAGGTGTGAAGCCCAGTGCGCTCAGATGCAATTTCCAGCCGTCCTCCGCTCGCCATAGCTCGCCGAATCCGAGTGAGGAGATAGGAAGCCGTCCGGCGGTGAATTTTTAGTTTACGTTTGAGCCTGTTGACATTGGCTTCGTTCTTCGCCTCGCCAACCAACGCGATTGCTTTGAACCAGGTGGTCAAAGGCAAATGCGAATCTTGAAAGATAGTTCCGGTTCTAGCGGTGAATTGATTCCGGCATACAAGGCATTGATAAAGACGGCGCGGCTTTCCAGTTTTGCCATTACTGTTAATTCTCGATATTTTTTTGCCGAAACACTTCGGGCACTCCACACCCCCCGGCCAGCGCAGCCGTTCCAAATATTCGAAACATGCTTCCTCAGTCGAAAATTCTGTGTTGATATCTAATATGCGAACCACTGCATCAAACTCAATTCCGTTCTTATTTGTTGGGTGAGCCCGCGGGCAGTACGGGGAGAGATGCCTTTAATGAGAAGTTTTGAGGCTCGATAGGGAGTGAGCTTCCGCAGATTGGGTGTCAGGAGATACGCTCATCCAAAGCCTTGCCTTTCTCTGCATGCTCACAAAAGGTGCGTGAGGCTTCATGTGAGCAATTGCATAGGGCGTACCCTGTTTGGTTCCCCACGAACCAGCCGGAGTACTTTCTTCCTGCCGAACCGACCTTCAACCGATTAAGCTCCGTGTTTGCTTTGCACGCGGAATTCCCCAAAGCCGGCATGTTGTGCAGGCAGACAAGAGACCCTGCTCGACGCCGCACGCCGGGCTGCGGCTCGTACCTCGCTTTGCAAAAATTCTCGATACTGAATGATGGGCGTGCGGGTGAAAAGCTGGAAGGACCAGCTACAAGAAGGCGTCTCGCTGTGACGCTTTTTAAACAATCCAAACGCGCTAAGTATCGAGATATTCGGCTTTCATCAATTATTTTAGGAACGTAAGAATCAGAGGGCTTTCCCTTTGGGTCAGGTATAAACGCCCAATCCCATCCAAAAAATACCTGACACCCAACGTATTTTTATGGCACTCCGGTGACACGATGTACCAACGCACCGGCGTGTCTGGCCAGCCTGCGTCCGACGCCGGCCGTGTGACGATAACGTCAATAAAAAAAATGGGAACGGGCACCAGTCGTGAGTCCTGCTATGTGCGATGGCGTACAGCGTACGCTCGCGTACTCGATCGGTTTCTTCCATCTGGAAGTTCGCATGCAACGGGCGTGAGGGGAGACGAGCTAAAGCGGTTACGTGGGCTCGACAGGAAGAAGGAGCCCCGCCAGTTCGTAGGGGAAACCAGCGGGGCGGTGTTACTCCATTGCGATCGCTCACATGAAGCCTCACACAATAATTGTGAGCCAGCATGGTCGAGAAAGGCAAGGGTCAGGATGAGCGCTTGTAGGACTCGACAGCGCAACCTCGGTCCGGATCACGCCTCAAGGCCTCTCTCAGCAAGCCACTTTCTTCCACAGCTTGATAGAACTCAAGTCTGACAGCAGGCATGAATGCTGACGCCGAGCCCACTCTGCAGGAGGCCGTACCAGGAGGCTCATATGAATTTCCAGTTTTTTCATGACAGGCAGGAAGCTATCGCTGTGTCCCTAGGTCCATCTAGGCCAACGGCACAGGAAGAAAAAGAAGAATACATAAATCGTCGCAGGCCCCATCTCAGGTTGGGACTGAGCCTGGCCTTAGTGCTCGGCGCGCTCCTAGCCGGCAGCAACGTGGCTTTAGCTAACGGGACCACCCGATGGGTCAATGGCAGCGGAACAGTCTTCATGCCACCGGGGACGAGTTGCAATCAGCCCGGCTATCTGACCATCCAGCTCGCTGTGAATGCCGCGGCTCCGTATGATCGCATCAACGTCTGTCCGGGAACCTACACGGAGCAGGTGACCATTCCCGCGGGAAAAAACAACATCCAGCTTCGCTCGGTGAAGCAATGGCGAGCGGTGATCAAGGCGCCGCAGCCCAGTCCAGCAGCCATGAACGCCATCGTTGAGGTCAGCACGTCTCAGAATGTGACGATTCTCGCCTTCACGATCACTGGCCCAGGCATGTTGTGCACACTCCAATATGGGGTTCGTGTAGACAGCGGGGGTTCAGCCAACATACTCGGGAACCACATCACCCAGATTCGGGACACATCTCTTAATTGCCAGAGTCTGGGGCAAAAAGGAGGCGAGGCGGTGCGCGTGGGAAGAATGACCGAGGCCGCCGTTGGGTCGGCCCAGGTCATTGGCAACGTTATCGACAATTATGAGAGGAATGGGGTGACAGTCGATAACGCCGGGTCCTCCGCGGGAATAACCCATAACCGGATCTTTGGCGTAAAAGGCAGCTCGGAGAGCCAGAACGGCATCCAAGTGAGCCGGGGCGCGACCGCCACTGTCAGACACAATTTTGTTTCCCTAAACGTTTTCGGGGGGCCGCAGGTCGTCGCCTCGACCGGCATCCTTCTCTTTTTCCCTGGTACGACGCCAAGTGCGCCGCTTACTGATCACAACACGGTTGCCTCTAACGATCAGGGCCTGTATATGTGGGGGTCCGGCAGCGGGACAACGACTTCGCATAACCGGGTGAGAGCCAGCGGGTTCGAGGGGGTAGTGCTCAATGGCGCGACGTCGAGCGAGGTCGGGTACAACAAGAGCGATTACAACGGTACCTCAGGGATCAAAGCCTTCAATAACTCCAATTCCAACAGCGTCCACAACAACAAAGCCACCAACAACGGCGCCAATGGTATCTTGCTCGGCGAAGGATGTCCAAATCCTCTCGGGGGACCTCCAGATTGCCTCGGAGCGAATGGCAACACGGTCAGCCAGAACAAGATCAGCGACAACGGCACAGTTTTCCTCGCCCCTATTGGATCAGAGACCGATGGCATACACATCAACGGGCCGTCAACCTTCAATATCATCGACAGCAATCACCTGAGGCACAACGTGACATATGACTGTGCCGATTGGTCGGCTGGCGATACGTGGACCGACAACGATGGTCAAACGCAGGCCCCAATGCCCTCGACTGCCGTCTGTACGGAAGACGACAACGATTCGGATTATGCGGACGATGACTACGGTTGGTATCCCAACGATCCGTGGTACAACAACTTTGACGGAGCGCTTTCTTACGACTGGGTGGACCTCTACGCGACTATCGACACGGACAGTATTTTAGGCCTACTTCCGCAGCTTCCGCCCGTCCTGGGAATCCCCGTTCCTGCCGAGTAGAGACGCAAGCCAGCGCCGCAGGGCGGCTCTGAAGCCGCCCTCGCCAGAGCCGAGCCAGGCAATTTAATTTAAGAGCAAAGCGTGAAGGACTGGGGCCTACCGAGTGAGTGAGACCGAGGCAGACGGTTCATTCCTTCAAGACCCTGTATAGAAACTGAATTGTGAGCTATTGGCGGCGGCGAACGTGGTTGACTCTTCAGTGCATCATCTGGATACGGGGGCCTCTCGATTACTGCGCCGCCACCAAACACTTCCATCGCAGATGAGTCGCATCCATTGGCCGGCACATGGGCGGCTTCGTCTTACTACGATCGCCCGACTGCCGCGTATTCAATGTTCAGTTTGACCGATGTCCCGCAGGAGGTACGTTATGCCGCTGCCCGGTAGTAGTAGTTGAGCAGTCCGCCAAGCCTTTGCCGACGCTCTATGTCTCCTGCAGTGTCGACACTCGTCTCTGTCGGAGTGATGAGCCGGTTTTCGAGTCCTTGATGATTTCGTTCCTGGTGATAATGCGCCGTAAATTCGCGGACGGCGTTCCGCAACGAATCTTCGCCAAAGAAAATCATTTGATCCAAACAGCCTTCCTTTATGGTTCTCACGAAGCGCTCGGCGTAGGCGTTCAAATTGGGTGATCGCGGTGGCAATTTCACCGATTCGATACCTGCTTCGGCAAGCATGGTTAGGAACTCTGTCGTCTACAACGGATCGCGATCATGAATAAGATAACGCTTCCCTTTCAAGAATCCGTCAACGCCATCCGTGAGGTTGCGTGCGATCTGAGTCATCCATAATCTATTCGCCGTATTCGAGATTCCTCCCGCTATCCACGCGTCGCGTGGATAGCTCGATGAAGAAGAGAACGATATAACGCTTCAAACCCTTCGGCGTCCACACCTCGACAGTGAAAAAGTCGGACGCGACGATCTGCTCCCAGTGTCGGTTGAGAAATTCTTTCCAATTCGTCTTACGATTCCGCTCCGGCGCCGGCTTGATACCGTATGGTTGAGAATATTCGCAATCGTTTTGTGCGCCAGCACGTGACCCAGATTGGCCAAGGCTCCCTGGATCCGCCGGTATCCCCACGCTCGATTCTCCTCGGCCATGCGAATGACAAGGGCTGTAATCTCCATGGCAATTCGCGGTCGCCCAGGCGTTCGGAATGAACTGCCATTGTATTTCTTAGCGATCAACTTGCGATGCCAAGCCAAGAGCGTTTCGGGAGTCACAACAGTCGCGACCTGACTCAGCAATTTCCGACCGAGTTTCTTCGCCTTTGCTGCTAGTCGGCGGCGCTGGTCATCACTGAACCGGAGTCGCCGATTGCTGATCTGATCTCGAAGAACCCGATTTTCCTCCATGAGGTATTCAACGACGTGGTGTTGATGTTGGTTCATCCAGCCGGCAATGGAAACGACCAGAAACGAAAATGGATCGAAGCCCGCGTGCATTGCTGCAGGTTACCATGCAGACTGCAACAGTTTTTCGACACCGATAATCTCAATGACATCGTGTTTTTGCACATAACGGGATGCAGAACTCTGCGGCGTTCCGTATTTCGATCCCGCCTACATGCTCGACCAGTCTCACAATGTGATCGATCCGATAGAATCGCTGATGATGAGCGCAGTCGAACTGACGCGAGCGTATGTCCAGGCCCATCTGATCGACCGCCAGGCGTTGACGGAAGCACAGGAGAAATGTGATCCGCTGCAGGCACTCGCCGTGCTGAAGCAGGCCTTTGCGACCGATGTTGCGCCGATCCTTGCAGTGGCACGAGACCGCAGCGGGGGTGCCATCGATCCGATAGCGGCGTACCGCGCCAGCGCGTATCGACAACGAAAAGCCGCGGAGCGTCCGGCCGGGACGCAGGTTTCGGCAGGAATTGTCTGAAGCAGTAATGAGCGATCCACTCTATGTCACAGTTGATCTCGGTGCCGGCAGCGGCCGGGTCTTCCTGGCGGGCATGTCATCTACGGAGCTGTTCCTGGAAGAGGTCCATCGATTCCAGTATCCGCCCATCAACCGCGATGGACATCTTCGCTGGAACGCTGCGCGAATATTTACAGAAATCAAAGCAGGATTACGCGAAGCGAGTGAATGGGCTCGCCAGTTGCGAAGGCCTGTCTCGAGTGTGGGTATCGATAGCTGGGGTACGGACTATGGCCTGATCGATAGCGAGGGAAAGCTCTGCGAGAATCCGATCTGTTACCGCGACAAACGGACGCAGGGCGCGATGGAAAAAATCTTCGACCATCTCTCTCGCGAAGAGATATTCAACCGGACCGGCATCCAGTTCCTCGTCTTCAACACCTTTGTTCCAATTGCAGGCGCACGTGCAGGACGGCCTTCGGGAGAGTGCCGCGCGTTTGCTCCTGATTCCTGATCTGATGCATTTTCTGCTCACGGGAAAGGCAGCTATTGAATATACCAATGCCACCACGACGCAGATGGTGAATGCGCGAACCGGCGAATGGGATCATGAGTTGCTGGCTTCTCTGAATCTGCCTCAACACCTGTTACCTGAGATTGTTCCCGCCGGCACGAATTTTGGCCCGCTCGAAGCACCCCTCGCTCGAGAAGTACAGTTGGTCGGCGCACGCGTGGTGGCTCCGGCGACACACGACACCGCCAGCGCGGTTATTGGAGCGCCGCTCGAAGACGGCTTCGCCTACATATCGTCAGGAACGTGGTCATTGGTGGGCGTCGAACGTGACAGTCCGATCATCAATAGTGAAGCAGGCCGCCGGAATTTCACCAACGAGGGTGGCGCATTCGGAACGGTTCGATTCCTGAAAAATGTCATGGGCCTGTGGATTCTGGAGTCGTGTCGAAACGAGTGGCAGGAGAATGGCCTTGATACGGACTATGACAGCCTCTTCGCTCAGGTCTGCGCGATGGAAGGCGCTCCCTGTTTTGTTTTTCCGGACGACCCGCGGTTTTTCAGTCCGCTGAGCATGCTGGAGGCATTGTCGCAACACCTGACGGAAACCGGCCAGTGTGTCCCTGCCGATCTTCCGGCATTAACGAAGGTGATTTTGGACTCGCTCGCCTTTCGCTACGCGTCGGTACTGAATGGTATCCAATGCCTGACCGGCCAGAGGATTCGTGGAGTTCATATTGTCGGTGGCGGCAGCAGGAACGATTATCTGAACCAGATGACCGCGAATGGCTACCGGTCTGCCCGTGTTGGCCGGACCAGTCGAAGCAACTGTCACAGGAAACGCCCTGGTTCAGGCGATTGCATCCGGACGTTTCGGCTCGTTGGCAGAAGGCCGGGCATACTTGGCTTCCAATGCGCGAGTCAAAAAGTTCATGCCGCGGACATCCGTTTCCGAAGAGGCACTCCGACGTCATGCGGCCATCGAGGCGCGATGATCGAAGATGAAGCGAGTGTCCTGGTTGAGCGAACTCCCCTCCTAAGTTAAGTTAGAGCGTGCCGTTCGCGGGTTCTTCAGCGAACGGCGGAGTGGTTCCGTTGGGTAACCACCCCGTCTGCGCCTTTCAAAAGTGGCTTTGCTGCATTTTATTGATCGCGCAGCCACCTGTGGCTGGCGAATTCTTAAATTAAGCCAGAATCCAGCATCGTCGTTCCTTGCGACCGAGAGGGACTCAGCGTGCGCGCTGCGCATGAACGCACTCGTTTGATGAATTTTCAGATCCTCAAGGTCAGCGTTACTCGAGAAAGCTTTCGGTAAGTACTGTAGCGAGTTTGCGTGTCAAAGCAGCCAAAGTTTCACTTTCTTGCAAATTATGCCAATTGTGGAAATCGTAAATTCAATAACTTACGTAGAATCAGAGTGGAACGGACGACCGAATCCCTCTTCCTCCGTCAAATACGTTACTTATTATCAATAACTTACGGGCGATCTGGCCCAACATGTAGCGGAATTGTCTGGCCGACCTCTACTGGACGCCGCAACGGGGAGGAAGAGGGTTATTTCCTCTACGCTGGCGATCGCCAGGCGAAATCGGCTGTGAGTAGGCGATATAATCGCAGAGTAAGCAGAGGCATAAACAAATGGATCAAGCATACGTGGAGAGGCGCGATGGCGGATATTACATATCTGAAACGCGCGTTTCGTTAGATTCAATTGTCTATGCATTCCGGCGAGGGGCTTCTCCTGAAACGATTAAGAGTAGCTTTCCGGTTTTGACTCTCGAACAGGTCTATGGCGCCATTGCGTATTACCTTTCCAAGCAGGCGGAAATCGACGAGTATCTGCGCCACTCGGAAGAAGTATATGAAGCCGGCCGCCAAGCCAATCATGATGAATTGCGCAGAGAGAAGCCCGAGCTTCTTGAGCGGTTGATGCGAGCAAAGGATGAACGCCGTACAACTCAACGATGAAGGTCCGCTTTCTGGCGGATTACGATTTCAACGCAGAAATCGTTGATGGTCTTCTTCGCTATCTACGGCAATCGCCAAGAGAGGGATGAAGGTCGCTCCAGTTCGGAGTTCATTCGGACAGCGCATGTTCCCTCTCTCTGGAGATCCATTCGCGCACGTAAGCCGGGCAATTTCGCAGTTCGACTCCATCTGGTTCTAC
>WNFT01002363.1_pt1 | contig 16172 bp, 11 predicted proteins | sample 5400191 | NCBI WGS metagenome assembly WNFT01 (sample SAMN13153359, study PRJNA577476) | soil metagenome | isolation source: 80 cm saprolite under Madrone tree | place: USA:California | collected 2016-06-14 | reverse complement strand
GTGCTGTGGCTATCCACTCTGCTTTTGATCGTGCCTGGTGAGCTGATACGCCGAAACGGAATGGTCGTTGCGTGGTCATTACTGGACTCCTCTGCCGAAGAGAACTTTTGTTTTGTTTAATGTGCGTACTCATGCTGGTCTAGCCGACCAGCATGAGTACGCAATCTATGAGTTTTACCAAAGGACAGATTATCGTCCGCTGCGAGCCTGAGCTCTGCGCACAAGGGCATCGACGGCCACAGCGATCAACAACACAGCACCTTCGATCATCTCTTGCGTGGCTTGACTGCCATTCAATAGCGCGAGACCATTTGCCAGGCTGCCAATGATGAGCACACCCAGCAGAATCGACCAGACCGAGCCACGTCCACCGAAGAGGCTGACGCCGCCGATCACCGCCCCCCCAATTGACTCGAGCAGCAATGTTGGGTTGACTTGGCTCGCCACTGCCGTCTCACGCGAGGCTGCCAGAATACCGCCAACCACGGCTAGCGTGGAACAGAGGGTGAAAACAGCTACGCGTATGGCTACTACATTAATACCAGCGCGGCGAGCAGCTTCAATATTGCCGCCAACGGCGTAGATATAACGTCCAAATCTCGTCTTGGTCAAGATCAGCCAGAAGATCAGAATCAGACCAACGAGGATGGCCGTGGTATTAGGAACACCCAGGTAGCTTTCAAACACGAAGACTGCCCCCTCAACGACCACGACGACCGCCGCAATCTGCACAATCAGTTGCCAGAGCGGCTTGGTTCTGAGACCAACTCGCCGACGGTTCACTTGATCCAGCAAGACTGCCACGACATAGATCACCACTGCCGCCGTTGGCAGACCGATACCCAAATACCAGGGCAAATAACTGTAGGGGCTACCGGCAATGCCAGTAATAGCAGTGTCATTAATGATCAGCGTACTCTGTCCTGCCAGCAGATACAGCAGGAGGCCCTCATATGCAATCGAAGCAGCGAGCGTCACAATAAACGCAGGGATACGTACAACAGCGATGAAGAACCCATTGACAAAGCCAACCAGCACGCCTACGAGTAGACTGATCGAGATAGCTTCCCAGGCGGGCAATCCATTGCGTGCCGAGAGGATGCCCATCACCACTGCACCAAGCGTGCCAACTGAAGCGACCGAAAGATCAATCTCTCCAAGCAGCAACACTAGAGTAACACCCAGGGAGTCGATGCCAGTTGTGGCAATCTGCAGGACCAGGTTGGAAAGATTACGTGGTTGCAGGAAGAAGCTGCTTAAGGTACCAAATATGGCCCAAATGATGATGAGCGTCAGCAGTACAGGCAGAAAGCCGAGGTCATTACGCAGCAATTGCCCAATGGTTTGGCGTGGAAGATAGCTTGGTACCTCTACGGAGCTAGCTGCCACGGCAGTCGACTGTGCGCTGCTCGCTGTTTTTTCGTTGATTATCTCACTCATTGCTTCTCACCCTTCTGACTTGTCGTTGCCATTCGTTGCCATCAATTCGCCGAATTCGGCGCCGGTGATCGCGGCCACCACCCGTTCGGGCGTGGTAAATTTGACATCAAATGTCCCTACGCGCTTGCCTAATCGCAGCACAATCACACGATCGACGACCTCGAAGACATCAGCCAGGTTATGCGAAATCACTACCACAGCCAGCCCCTGATCGCGCAAGCGGCGAATCATGTGGAGCACTTGACGTGTTTGCGCCACACCGAGTGCGGCCGTTGGTTCATCCAGCAACACCACTGTGGCATTGCGCAGAAGGGATTTCGCCACGGCTATCGATTGACGCTGACCACCGGAGAGCGTGGCGACGGGTGTGCGCACCGAAGGGATTTTCACGTCGAGTGTACGCAACACGTCCAGGGTACGCCGTTCCATGTGGATTTCGGACAAAGTGCCGATCGGTGACTGTTCCTCACGACCTAAAAAGAGATTAGCGACGACATCCAGGTTATCGCAAAGCGCGAGGTCCTGGTAGACGGTCGCAATGCCCAGACGTGTTGCCGCTTGAGGATTAGGGATTTTGACCGGTTGGCCCTCCAGGTAGATCTCACCGCTATCGTTCGGCCCAACGCCAGCGATCACCTTGATCAATGTCGATTTACCTGCGCCATTGTCACCGACCAGGCCAACGACTTCATGAGGATAGACCTCAAAATCCACGTCCGTCAGCGCGCGGACTGCCCCGAAGGACTTGTTGATACCCCGCATACGCAGGCGTGGTTCACCGACTGGTACTTCTTGACCAACCGCCGGAGCGTTATTCTCGACCATGTGCCCTCCATTGAAGAGTTTGTTGCGATCCGCCAACTAAGAGGTGATATTGTGATAGTATATCACCTCTCAGCGACATAACGGTAGGGGATCTACGAGATGTAGTGGCGGAGCTTGCCCCCGCCAGGCCTCCACTATACATCACCTCTTAGTGACATAATGGTAGCCGACCTGACATATGCCAGGTAGAATTGTCCTGGCACCCGCAAGGGGTGCCACTACACCCAGGTCCCCACCCACCAACTACTTAACAGACGCCGTCTGTGCCAGCAGGAATGCCCTTGCAGACATCAGCCTTTGTCACAAAGCCGTCAGCAATCACCGTGCTGGCAATGTTCGTCTTGTCAACCGCTACTGGCGTTTCGAGCACCGACGGAATAGCCGTGCCATCGGCAGTCTTTACTGTCGCGCCATTGGTAAGAGAAGCGGTGTCTGAACCGGCGACGAGTGCCTTGATGAGATCAGCCGTTCCCTGGGCTTCTTTGGCAATGGCTTTATAGACGGTCATCGACTGGTCACCAGCCAGGATGTTATGGATACCTGCGTCCGTCGCATCCTGGCCCGTAACAAGGACTTTCCCATTGAGATGTTGCGCTTTGAGCGCGGCAATTACCGAGTTGGCCATACCATCATTGGCAACATAGGCGATCTGAATGTCATTGTGGCTGGCAGTCAGTGCACCCTCCATCTCGGTCTGTGCGGTGGCATTGTTCCAATCAGGCGTGAACTTCTCATAAACTTTCTTGAGTGCCCCACTCGAGAACAGCGGATCGAGCTTGCTGTGGGCTCCCTGGCTGAACAGCAAGGCATTGTTGTCGGTCATTGAGCCATCGATCATCGCCACGTTGGTGTGACCGGGCTTGATGAAGTCCTTATAGTGATCAGCAACGTAGCCGCCCTGGAGTGCGCCAACCATGACATTGTCGAAGGAGACATAGTAGGCGAGGTCCTTGGACTGGATCAGGCGATCATAGGAAATCACAGGCACTTGCTGCGCCTTCGCCTTCGCCACAATCGTAGCCGCCACTGCAGCGTCATGGGGGGCAACTACCAGGATACAGTCGCCCTTCGTCAAGTCTGCCTCTGCCTGACTGACCTGGGTAGCATCATTGCCTTCGGCATTGGCGAAGTCCACCGAACCACCAGACCCGAGTGCAGCTGTGATATCCTTAACCAGTAGTGGATGGTCTTGCTGCTCCCAGCGAGCTGAGCTAGCAGTCTCTGGCAGCAGGATACCGACCTTCGTACATCCCTTGCCGTTGACAGGAGCAGCGCTGCTAGGAGCGCCTGAGCTTGGGGGGGGCGTGCCACCACCGGCACCACAAGCAGCCATTACTAAGGAGAGCAATACAAGGCTGATAAGAACGGTTAAGCCCTTACGCCGTTGACCAAATAGTTTCATCGTGAATTGTTCCTTCCATTCTTCACCTGTGAGGGGTGAGCATTCATGTACAACACAACGTCTGACCAAAAACGGTGGTTTTGTTTACAACAGTCGATGCAGCCTCCTTTCTGGCTCCACTGGTAAGAATAAGTGCTAACGAGCCTGTACTTGGGCCCGCACCTGGCTTTCCTCCGCCGACGCAGCCGCCTCTTCGCGTGCTACAAGAATGCGCTCCCAGGCTTTGAAAAACGGATAATATATGAGAGCGGAGACGGCGAGATCAAAGAACTGCAGGAGACTTCCGCGAACATCTCCCCCAGTTGCAATGAAGCCGCTCACTCCGAGGGGAACGGTAAAGGGTTGCATGATCACCGGCACAGACACCAGGCCCAGCCAGAACACGATGTAGTTGATCGTGACAATAATGACGGGTACCAGTACAAACGGGATCATCATGACCGGGTTGAGCGCCATGGGCACGCCAAACGTCACGGGTTCATTGATATTAAATATAGCGGGCCCCAGTGCCACCTTGCCCACAGTGCGCAGTTGGGCTGAACGCGAGCGTAGCATGTAGATCACCAGCGGCCAGGTGGCCCCAGAGCCGCCCAGGTGGGCAAAAATATGAAAGAATGGTTCAGTGACGATGCCATGTCCATGCATGCCTGGCCCATGCACACCCGGTGCATTACTCGCCAGCGTGCTCACCCAGAAGGGCAGCGCAATGGCCGTTACGACGTTCATCCCATGGATGCCAACGCACCACAGTAACATCATCAGCACAATTTCAAGCAATGCCGCGGGATAGCTATTCTGCAAAAACACCAGTGGTGCAATCGCCCGCGTGAGCAACATAGGCAGTGTCAATTGATGTATTTTGCCATCCGCCCCTATGAAGGTATGCGAGCTGACGAACCATTCAACTGCCCAGACGAGCGTTAACAGCAGCAGCGTTGGAACAAGCGCCTCAAATGCGCGTGTGACATTTGGTGGCACGGTCCGGGGGAGTCGGATGGTGAAGCGCGACCCCCGAAACCAGCGCATGACTTCAGTTGTCAGAATGCCAATCAGGATAGCCACAAGCAACACCTGCGCTCCCAGGTATGGTAAGACTTCACCCAGGCTCAGCGTCGTCAGATCACGCACAGGCATACTTGCCACCAGGAAAAGCACCATCGCCAGGATACCTGGCTGCACTGGTTCCGTGCGACGATATTGCGCCAGGCTATAGGCGACGCCAAAAGCGAGAAAGAGCGCCATGATGCCAAATGAGAGTTCAAATGGGACCATGATTGCATCATGGTAGGGCGCAACCAGCGCTTGCAAGCCCGGAATGGGCGGCGGGTTGGCCGCTACCAGAAACACACTGCCCGCCAGGACGAGTGGCAAGGTGAAAATGATGAAGGCGTCGCGTACGGCTTGCAAGTAGACATTGCTTGCCAATGCGCCAAGCGGAGGAACGAGATAGCGTTCAAACCAGTCGCTAGCGCGCTCAATCATCACGCTCATCTTGCCAGCTTTCCTTCCTGCGGACCAGAGAACAGAAGCAGCACCTGCTCCAGCACCGCCTGTCCATTCATCGTCGCGTAGTGAAACGGCTCAATCAACGCTACCGGTTTGCCTGCCGACGCCGCCAGCTTCTCAATGCTCTTGCGCAAGTGACGAATCTGCGGTGCGATCAGCACGATATCACACTCATCGATCCTCGCGACGGACTCCCCTGCACTCAGGGCCTCAACGGTCAGTTCATACTTGTGTGCTGCTGCTGCCGCAAGCATGCTATCTACCAGCAGACTGGTAGACATACCCCAACTGCACACGATGAGTACCCGTAACATGACTGCTGTCCCCCCATAGGCGTCGAGTATACGATTCTTCCATGGGATCACGGACCTCGCTCCACGCCCCTCCAAGGGCGGGGGCAAGCCAGGGGGAACCCCGCGCCCTTACCTTACCACGATGGCTTCGCAGGCCGCACCGTGATAGGGTAGGGGCCACACAGTCCCCCAGACTGCGTTCCTTGCGGTCGTCCTTGTGGCGTGGGGCACCTTCGCTACCCCTTATCTTAAAAACGCCTATGGGGCAACCTCAGAGGTTGCCCAGGAGACTCGCCGGGTCTACTGTAGTTGGTAGCAACAATCATGCCAAATAGCGTGCTACACACTAGCACACTACGGAGTGTCACCGATGAAAATATCAACCTGTCGGAGTATACCGACGATATTATAGGCTTCCTCGTCGGGGAGAGGACGGGCTATCTGCGCGCTCAATACCTGCAATGCGCGGCGACAGATGCTCAATTCGTGGGGAAACTGTTGCGCCACGTGGGTGCGCACCGTTTGACTGACCAGCATGCCAGTGTGCTGTATGCCTCGCTCCATGATACAGGCCAGATGCATGACTAGCCCGGCCAGCACTTCGAGGTCAAATGTCTCCCCCACCTCGACCTCAATCAGTTCGATCATGTGCTCTATCAGTGGCATCGCCCGCGCCGGATTGAGGAATAGGAGGTGTTCGCCCAGCGTGTGCGTGATCTCGCGCATCAGATCGGCACGCTGGGTGAGCACTGGCACATGCTGGGTTGAGGAGGTAAGCCCAGAGGGTGTAGCTAACAGGGCATCCTGAGTGGGAGGTTGCAGCAAAGCGGGATTTATGAGCGTTTCGCCCAGCAGGGTGCGCAGGCGAGCGACACCATCACCGAAGAGGAAGTCGGTGAGTGCGATGAAGGGGTAGCTTTCCAGGTGAGGGTTGATAGTGCCAACGACGGCTACAACGTCGCGATTCCCTACCAGGCGCTGGATGTCGGCCTCAGTTTTACTGGAGAGGCTGATATCCATGCACACGGTCTCCACCCCTTGTTGACGCAAACTCGGCAGGCGCTCCTCGATTAGCTCCGCAATCTTGGCAGCGCTCCCGAAGCCCGTCAAACATACGGAGAGAATCACGCGCAGCCTTCGTCCGGAGACAAAACCGCCGTCACCTGCGCGACGCTCGCCATCTGAGGCAGGCTCCTCAGATGGCGTGTCCCTATCTCCCCAGGTGGTATGCTTGCTATGCTCATCGATGGCCAGAGTTAAACTTCTGGCCAACTGGTCGAGCGTTAAATGCTTTGGATGTTGTGCACGCCGAACGGCTTCGACCACGAGCGGGGCAGATACCCCCTGCACCGTATGCACCTGCGCACCTGTTTGCCGGGTGACGAACTCTCCCAGCGAGAGGAGGGAGGCAAAATCAACCAGCAGCAGGACGCCACCACCCTGATTGGCAACACATACCTGGTCGGCAACCTGCCTCACCAGTTCCTCCGGGGATTGTTCCAGGGAGAGTTCCACCCAGCGCACAGAATTGACGCCCACCAGGGTATTGGCCAGTTCGGCAAGCCCTGCCGCAATGCCATGGCCATGTGCCGCTACGACAATGCCCACGGTGGATTGTTCGTTACTCAGCAGCGCATCGGCATTAGCGAGGAGCACGGCCAGCACATCCGTTTCGCTGTCTGGCAATGCTATACCAAGGGTAGCACGGAACTGCAATAAGGCCATGCGTGCAACCTCGTATTCGCAGGGATAAGTACGCCGCACCGATTGGAGTACTGGTCCATCGATTGGTCGGCCATGTGCGATCTGTTCTAGCGTGCTGGTCAGGTGCATTGCTAACACCAGTGCCAGCTTCTCCGGAAAGACACGTGCCAGTTGTTCCTGTGCATATTGCACGATATGACGGCTGACCGCCGCAATACGTTCATCAACCAGGTGGACTGCCGCCCCCTGTCGTTCCTGGGTGACTTCAGCGGCAAAGCGCTGAAAGTAGTGCTGAATATCCAGGTGCAGAAGTCGATTGATCTCATTTTCCGGCAAGCCGCTTTTACGGAGCGTATTCAGGTCGTGGCTGATGGTAGCGTACAGGTCCTGTGCTGACTCGGGCAAACTGCCTAGACTCAGCCCTGTAGGAGTGAAGATGTGTGTTGCTTCCAGCAAGTGCACCACCGGCTCCAGGGAGCGATGCAGTTCGGCGGTGCGTAGCAGGCCGTGGCGCACGTGGTCGGGCAAGACGCTCAGGTCAACAGACAACTCATCTGAGTTGTTCGTACGATATTCCAGGTAGGCTCTGGCGCATGCAAGTTGTACGTCTGTGCGCAATTGACCGACATTGCCGGGGCATTCGTAGAGCAGCAGAGCGCGTAGGACTTGCGGTGTGACATGAATGTTCGCACCAATGCCGCTACACTCGGTAGTAAAGAAGGCCCGCAGCAGTTCATAGCGCTCCATCATGGAGCGTTCATATAGTCCGGGCAGATGGATTGTCATCGGAATGCGCCGCCGGAAGGTGGGGAGTAGCGCTGTACCTGGATCTTCGGTTGTGGCGGCCAGCAGGAGCAGCGATGAGTGACGCTCCATGCTATCTCCCAGGCGTCGAAAACGTTCGCGGTCCATCAGGTAAAATAACATCTCCTGGCCTTCTGGTGGCAGGCGATGCACTTCGTCGAGAAAAAGGATGCCACGATGGGCCTGCTCAACGAGTCCTACTCGGTCACGGTCCGCGCCCGTGTAGGCGCCGCGTACGACACCAAAGAGATGCGCCATCAGCAGTTGCGGATTACCTGCGTAGTCAGCGCAGTTAAAGCTGATGAAGGGGGCGTCAGGAGGTAATGCTTTGAGTTCCAGCGCAAAGGCGTGCATCAGCCGGGCAAGAGTTGTTTTGCCGACGCCGCTTGGTCCACAGAGCAAGGTGTGCAGACCACGAGGCGGATACAGCATGGCTGCCTTCGCTTGCTGAACAGCGACCTTCAATCCATCGCTGCTCCCGATCAGCGTTTCAAAGCTGGTGACGATGGCTCCCACCTGCACCGAGGCGGCGACAGCGGGTGGTTTGCCAGGCTCTCGTGTGACCTGTAGGGGCAAGGAAGCATAGGATGTTTCTCGCGAACGCTGGAGCCTGGATGGCTCAACAGGTCGGTTCGCATGAAGGTCTTGCTGCCTACCATTTTCGGCCCGCTCATCCAAAGGCTGCCTGAGCCTGAACAGTACTGGACGTCCAGGGATGCGTTCGATCTTCCCTTCCTGGGCCAGCAGGTTAAGATCACGGCTGGCGTTGGTACGATCTAGCTCAGCCCATTCTGCCACTTCTTCTGCGCTAAAGCCTGTATGACGGCGTAACACACCGCTGTGTGCTGGTCGTTGCGCGCACAGCAATCGTAGTGCCTCAAGGACCCGTTCTTTGCGGAGCAAGGGGCGCGCCTCCTTCGGTGATGTCTTTTTAGGAAGTTGCCGGTTCTCGCTTAAAAATATGAATCTCGTTATTCATGAATTGGGTCTTCGTTGACGATGTATACTGCTCTTGTTATATTACGCACGTAAGGCTGGGGAAATCACAAGATGGGGAGGTTCTTTTGACCTTCTGGGTAGCACATATGGCATATGGCAAGCGTAGTTGACAGAGCCTATATACTGTTTGTTGATGAACTCATCAAGATCAGCCCAGTCAGTGACCCATCCCTGAGAAAGGGATGGGCTTGCGTGGAGGGCTAGCGCATCGTAAGCACTGACTAGAGAGCTGATTCCACCAGGCAACTGGTCGCATCAGCAGCAGCCAGACGGGCTAAGAAATAGGGAAATCTCAGGCTTATGTGCTAGAGAAAGTACTGAAAGTACGTCCAAATGCCACCCTAGTTTGGACCACTACCTGCCGCGCCCAAGCAGACGGGAACGTCCCTATGCCGGTCTTGCAGTCTCGAAGGGTCATCTTACCCCGGCCTGGACCGGGTGGGCGGAAATCCGCCAACAGTTTTCAGAGCCTTTCTGCTAAAAAGGCTCTCCCGCAAGGGAGAAACCAGCAGAACAGAAAGGAGCAGACAGAGATGGTGCGAAACGCACAAGACCAGCGTGCTTCCGGCCGCCACTGGTCTTCCCCACACCCCATGCGTGCAGGAGGCGCTTCCTCCCACCGCGTGAACGCAGGTGAGTCTCTGCGCCAATATCTTGATGATTTTCACTGGAGTAGAAAGCATGCTTTCTTCCCATCTTTACTGTACTACCTGCGGAGCAGTTCATCGACCGCAGGCAAAATTTTGTATCGTGTGCGGACGGCCGCTGCAAGGCACGCTCCCTCCTCCTCTACCAACAGGTGAATCGACCAGCAACACTAACACCGGAATGCTCGTCACCACTCATTTGCTCAAGCAACGCTATCGCATTCTCAACCAGTTGGGACAAGGAGGCATGGGAGCCGTCTACAAAGCAGAGGATACCCAACTCGGCAATCGGCTCATGGCAGTGAAGGAAATGAGCCAGAGCGGCCTGAGCCCCCAGGAACTCATCGAAGCTACCTTTGAGCGTGCCATTCAACTAGACCCTAACTTCGCACCACCCTACAGAAGCCTTGGTTGCCTTCGACTGTGCCATCCAGTTCGCCCCTAACTTCGCCGCTGCCCACCATAATAGAGGCCTCGCACTCACACAGCTTGGCAGGATAAAAGAAGCCCAACAAGCTTGTGAAAGAGCCAGGCAACTGGGCTATAGTGGCTGATCAGTGCTCTGGAACCCGCCAGGGTCTGGTCTATTCTTCTGAGGTAATCACCACTTTGAGAGCATCTCCTGGCTTTGCCACGAGTTGAAAAGCCTGTGCCGCATCCGGCAATGCGAAACGATGCGTAATGACCGTTTCCGCACGGATACGCCCGTTGCGCAGCAGTTCCAAGGCAAGCCGTGTCTCATACGGGCCAGCGGAATAACTGGTGCGCAACGTAATCTCCTGGAAGAAGAGTTGATTGGGAGTAACTGGCAATACCTCACCTGGCGGCGGAGGCGCAAAAAGCAAGACAGTTCCACCAGGTCCCACCAGCGCCAGCCCCTGATTCATAGCGCTGATCTTGGAAGGTGTCACCAGCACGATATCGGGCTTACGCCCATCATTCACAGCAGAGATTTGCTGTGAGAGCGCTTCTCCCGTTTGTGGGTCCAGGGCGTGGTCAATACCGGCCTCTAGCGCACGTTGGCGGCGGTAGGCGATGGGGTCGACGATGATGACGCGAGTCGCAGCACGCTGTTGGGCCAGTTGGGCCAGCATCAGACCATTGCTGCCTGCACCCAGAATGAGTACACTGTCGCCAGGCTGGATTGCAGCGCGGGTGATGCCACGGATGCAGCAGGCCAGCGGCTCAATGAGGGTAGCAGCCTCGCATGAGACATCATCCGGCAAGGGGAGTACGTCGAGTTGTACATTCGGAGCGGGCACACGTATATATTCGGCCAGTCCGCCGGGGTCAAGGCGCGTGGCACGAAAGGTGGCGCACTGCGAAAAGGAGCCGCGCTGACAGAAGTGGCAGACCATGCACGGGACATGGTGGTGCAGAAAGACACGCTGACCGACGGTGAATTGCTCTACGCCTTGACCGACAGCAGCTACCACCCCAGCAGGCTCGTGTCCAGGGTAGAGAGGTGCACGCAGGCGCATGTACCACTCCATCACGTCGCTGGCACATAAGCCGCAAGCTCGCAATTGTACCAGCAACTCACCAGGGCCTATCGCCGGTATAGGCAATTCGACGAGGCGGATGTCAGCGTTGGAGTGGTACTCGATGGCTCGCATAGCTCACCTATTGGCAGGGACGACACAAAGGAAGCCAAATGGTTCGTCGCCCAGGGTGAAAAACTGGTGGACCTCAGTGCCGGAGATGTAGACGACATCACCATAGCCCAGTTCGTGTTCCTCGTCACCAAGGCGCAGACGCGCGCGACCGTGCAGGACGTAGACACCGTGGTCGTGTGGGTGTTGGTCGAGTGAGGTGTGACCACCGGGTTGTACGGCGAAGTAGCGCATGTGAAAGTGGGATGAGTGTTCGTTGGTGCCGATCAAGATTTGGCGCGTGGCTCGCTCTGCCCCACTGTTGTCGGGTCCGTAGGCACGCAGCGCAACATGCTGCCAGCGCAGTTCGCCGTGTTCCATATCACTGAGACGATGAATAGTGCTCATGATGTTCCGAAAAATCTCTTGTGTGAGGTGCAAGTCTACAATTTCGTGATCCTTATAAAGATTGTAACACAATGTGCGTTTCCTCTGCTGTCTCTGCCTTGAGCAGTGCACTTCATGGAGCGCAGCACTGGCGTGCACAATTGCTGGTGGGGTTCAATTTCCCACCACTTTCCCGCTTGTGTTGTTTTAGGCAATACAAGCGCACCTGCGGGGAATTATTCCCCGCAATCATACGGTTATAGTAAATGCGACAGATGGAAGTTACATAACATACGTCGGAAACACCTTCCTGAGTCCGTAGCGAGGAAGGTGAGCACGAAGCTAGAAGCGGCTTAACGAAACGTTCTTGGAGTGCGAATACACGATCAGGAGGTTACAGACAATGTACCCAGACTCCTTCGAGACAAACGTCGACGGCATGTCTGCTGACGCGTCAGTGGTGAATAACCGGTTTGCAACCGAGCCGATAGCCGTAGTGAAACCGGCAGAACAGCCGTTGAGTGAAGAAGAACTCTATACCTTATTCGAGCAGGCTATCAGTGACCGCGTGCAGGCCGTCCGGGTACGCTTGAATCGCATCAGTCAGAGACTCCATCCCCTACAAGGGGACAAGCTTGTGTCTAGCCTCTGCCGCAACTCTGGTATCCCTTGCGAAATGCCAGCTTTGGCTTCACTGACCGACACATCAAGGCCGTCTGACAATCGGCCTGTACTTACCCAGGCATGCCGGATAAGCAGCGTGGTTTCGACCGAGAACGTTTTACCCCTGCACGGCATTCTTGCAGGGAACCCGACCGTTCAGTTGGAAAAGAACCCTGGAGGCGAACTGTCTCTCTCTAGCGAACCAGAGTGCCTAGGCCTACAGACAGATGGTAGCACACAGGTACCAGAAAAGCAAGAGGAAGGATGTCCGCCCGCCGGCGCCTTTCTTTCCTTCCACCCCGCCGAACGGGGTGGGCTTCCAGAAAGGATTTGGGGTGAACCACTGACCCACCAGCCCCCCACAATCGGTGACGGATGGTACACCAGTTCCGTTGAGGTTGAGCCATGCACTGAGTCATTGAGACAGTGTGCCAGTGTCGCGATAAGGTCGTCACTGCTGAGCAAGACCTGGGAGCGGTGCCTCATCCTGGCGAACCTGGCCCTGCTCTTGATGATGAGCGGTTTCGATCTGATGGGGGTGCTCGTGCTGTATCTGCGCTAGCGGTTAATGCGCCCCACTGTGGAGTGGTCTCCAGCTCTACCACTTCACGGCGCGAAAGCGTAGAGCTTGCCGTCAGTGCCCCCTATATACAGCACACCCTGGGAGATCGACGCCCAACCTCGGAAAAGCGAATAATCTTCGACTGTATCCTGCCCGTAGGAGAAGAGAGTCTGCCCTGAAACCGCGTCGAGTACCATCACATATCCCGCCTGTCCAAACACTACCAATCCTGGAACTGCTATAATAGCCCCGATCAGTGCTCTTGTTTTCATGCAATGCCGCCAGATAATGTTACCTGTGTCAGGATCGAGTGCGACGACGCTCTCGGGACAGAGGACACCATTCAGGAAAATGGTTCTACCACCCACATAGAGGCGGTGGCCATCCCAGGCACTAGACGAAACGACCCCGTGACCCGTCGATAGTACGGCACGCCACATCGGCGCGCTGAGATCATCGCGCTTGAACGCATAGTATTTTCCGTTCTTGTTCGTAAGGCCTACCATCGGGACACCTGTGCTGGTAGTGAACAGTGTGGGCGTTGATCCGAAATCGCCATCATGTACCCTCTCAGATTTTGGCAGTTGCCAGGAATGGAGCAACGACAGATCGGATGCACGCAATTCGAGGAGCGCCAGTGAATGGATGTCGAGAGCGGCAAGTTGGGGCGTGTGGCATGGGCCTTTCGTACCCGTAGAAACGTAGATCGTGCCTGCCGCCTCATCAATCGTCGGGGAGCTCCAGACCCCACCACCGATACATCCAGGGGGTACAGTGTCAAAGGCATGCTGGATCACCCCAGTCGCAGCATCCATCTGAACCACCCGTCCCGGAACCAGCGGACAATCGCCAAGGGATGACTCGCCCATGTAGATGTGTCCCTGGTAGAAGGCTGGCGAACCCCAGAGGTAGTAACCCGGGGGTGACCCCAGGAATGTCTTCCAGATGATCGCTCCTGTGAGGGCATTGAGCGCGTAAAAGTAGCCATCCCCGCCACCTAGAAAATCTACCGAGGTCATTGTTCCGTTTATATTCACGCTGGCAATCGTTGCCGTACTGGTCACACCGAGACGCGGGGGAATGCAAATAGGGTCCGCCACCGTCTTGCCCAGAAAGGTTGCCCAGACCGTCTTGTTATCGAGAGTCGTGGCATATTCGTAACCATCCCACGAGGCCCAGTAGATGAGCCCATTGGCTACCACCGGCTGCGAGACGACAGCATCCCCTGCCTGATGCGTCCATTTCAACTTTAGCTGAGGTGCCGTCGCCGGAGTAATGATGTTCTCGGCCGCATTGAATCCATTGCGGCCGTTGTTCGCCATATACGTTGTCCAATAGCCTGATGCCGACCCAACAGGAGTCGGCGTCGGTGAGGGGGTTAGCGTCGGCACCGGATTGGTCAGTGTAATACTGATCGGCTTTTGCGGATCAGACCGATGAAAAGAGTGCGCAGGTTCGAGGACAAATATGACAACAGCCAGGGCAGACACCGCCAGTGCCGCCCAGCTGTACAGCCAATACATCATCCACTTCCGTAGCATATGCGCGTGCTCGCGTTTCATAGGTTTTACATTGCTCCCCTAGATAAATATCAGCAGAAGGTCATCTTCAAGAAATAAGTAATGCTATCCATAAGCTCATATGGGCGGATGGCAACCAGTATCATTGTACCCCAGAAGGCATGATACTGCTTCACCTCACCGTTTGTCGATAGTAAAAGGGTTAAGATAGGATGATAAACATGACAATCTGGTTAAGATTTCTCCTCCCTGCCTCCGACAGCTCAAGGCACAAAAAAACATTCCCTTCTCATCAATGGACAATATGTCGACGAATATTACATGGCGAAGGTGTTTGGAGTAAAAGGCCAATGTGAGCATGATAACGGCACAGTACGTTGCCCAATCTGGCCTCATACGTTATAATTGGGAAACACCGATACAAAATTTTCTCTATTCATCGAAGGATGGATGTATACATGGCCATAAGAAGGAATACCCAGGTTGCCGCTAGCAAGCAATCTAAAAGCGAGCATGGTTCGCTAAAAGCTGCCCTGAAGACGTCACAAGAGAGGCATCAGGAAGTGCTAGAACTACCCCTGTTGCCAATTCGCAACATCGTCCTGGTTCCCAACGTTGTCACGCCCTTATTCGTAGGCCGCGACCATGCCATGAAGGCCATCGAAGACGCTATGAGCAAAGACCGTACATTGTTCGTGGTCACGCAAATAGATGAAGCAACAGAAGACCCAGGGCCCGAAGATGTCTATACCGTCGGCGTAGAGGGGATCATTGAGCGTCTCCTGAAGATGCCCGATGGCAGCACCAGCATCCTTATCCGCGGACAGCGACGCTTACGGCGTCTTGAGTATACACAGCACACCCCTTTCCTGCGTGTACATGCGGAAGCTATTCCCGAAGAGGTAGAACGGACACTCGCGCTTGAGGCGCTGCTACGCGCAGTACTGGCACTCTTCGAGAAGTGCGTGAAACTGAGCCACACACTACCGGAAGAAGCCTATATCACTGCCATGAACATCGAGCAACCTGGTTGGCTGGCCGATTTCATCATCTCTTCCCTTGAACCGCCTATCGCTACGTGCCAGGATATCCTGGAAACCTTCCATGTTGAAGAACGGTTGCAAAAGATCAGCATTCTCCTTTCCAAAGAATTGAATATTCTAGAATTAGAGAGCCACATCCATAGCCAGGTACAGCAAGAGGTCGACAAGACCCAGCGCGAGTATTTTCTGCGTGAGCAACTCAAGGCTATCCAACGCGAACTCGGTGAGAATGACCCCACAATACGCGAAAACCAGGAACTCCGCGAGAAAATCCTCACCTGTGGTATGTCCGAAGAGGTCAGAGCGCGAGCGAACAAAGAACTAGACCACCTCAACGCCATACCATCCATGGCCCCCGAAGGCGGCGTGATTCGTACCTACCTCGATTGGCTCGTCAGCCTCCCCTGGGACAATGCCACGATCGACCGGCTGGATGTCAAGGAAGCCGCCGCCATTCTGGCAGAGAATCACTATGGCCTGGAGAATGTCAAAGAGCGCATCCTGGAATACATTGCAGTGCGCAAACTCTCCAAGTCTATGCGCAGTCCCATTCTGTGCTTTGTCGGGCCTCCAGGGGTAGGCAAAACCTCGCTTGGTCGTTCGATTGCGCAGGCACTCAATCGCAAGTTCGTGCGCCTCTCGCTCGGTGGCGTGCATGATGAAGCCGAGATCCGCGGACACCGCCGTACCTATGTTGGTGCGTTGCCCGGTCGCATCATCCAAACCATGAAGAACGCGGGCACCACCAATCCCTTGTTCATGCTGGATGAAGTAGACAAGATCGG
>WNFT01002362.1_pt1 | contig 16173 bp, 19 predicted proteins | sample 5400191 | NCBI WGS metagenome assembly WNFT01 (sample SAMN13153359, study PRJNA577476) | soil metagenome | isolation source: 80 cm saprolite under Madrone tree | place: USA:California | collected 2016-06-14 | reverse complement strand
GGTCCAAGTTCCACGCTCAAGATTGAGTTTGATGGCGCGGGCATTGCGTGAGGCCCTTTGATTCTTTCCACAGATTTCCACAATTCTTTCGAATCCCACCCCTCCCGCAAATCCTTTCCCTCCCCCAACTTGAAACCCACCGTCTCAATTCGCGACACCCATTAGAATCACTAACAAGTAATTCTTGATAGGCATTAACTCTTGTGCTAGCCTATCCTTTGAACTCGACGCTCCAACTCGGCCTTCTCGCAAGCACGCCCCTCGCGCAATTCCCACTCCCTCGCCCCTGCGCTCTTTCTCCCGCGGGTGCCCCCAAGCCCTTTGAAAGCAATCCTTGCGTACTACGCTCCGCAAGCCGTTGGAATTTCTGCGGTATATGAACTTGGGCACGGGGATGTAAAAGGCGCTGCAAGACTTGGAGCGGGGGCGCTGGTGCTGGCCTTACTGCGAAATCCGACTACTCTAGGAGCAGTTTTGAAAAGTATCCAAGCAGCCCAAAAAGTTGCGCCTGCCGCCGCTGCTGCCGGAACACAAGCAATTGAAAGAGACGGTCAGGACGAAAGCGCGAAGCCAGATACATCCGGCGCGTCCAATGCCAACCAGGACACGTCAGATTGGCACCACATCCAGACTTCTATACCTAGCCGAAGCAATTCAGCAAGCTCCCGCAACGTAGCCCGTATCGGCCATTCCCCAATTGGTCCGTCAAGATGGATTTCACCTTTTTCAGTAACGTAGGTATCTTCAACGATGCTGTTTATTTCTTTGATCTTCGAATCTCTCAACTTGCAATAGGCTGCAACAAAAGTCGATGGTTGTCCGTCCACTTGTAGTGGCACGTCGCCAACTGATCTAAGGTCAAGGGAGTATGCACCGGGTTCTAATCCCGTACGTCCGAACTTTTGTACTTCTGACTTGGGTTTCGATTCCGCTGTTGTCGGCGTATTGCTCATTTATCCGCTCCCAATTCTCTCGCCTTAAAACCCAATCCCACACATCCAGAGCGTTACGCAATCTTCTGCGGTCAACAAGAGTACGTTCGGGTCGTCATGCGGAACTGTTCTGCCCTCGGGGTCGCGCTCGAAGGCTTTGTGAATGTCCCGCCAATCGATGTCGTATAACTCGCCGTCTGATGTTCGAAACCGCACTGGGCATAGCGGCTCGATTTTTGATTCGGCCATCACATTTCTCCTGATGGCGGGGGGACTTCCGCGTTTACAGCTCGCCTTTGTTCTCATTCAAATGCTGCGCGTAATTTTCCATCTCACTCTTAGGCCCAAACGCGCACGGTTGGCCTTTGTCGGGACCATCCAGCATGACAGCGGCCCACACCTCCCTGCTTGTTTCGCCACAGACTGTCCATAATTCCGCCTTGAATTGTGTCGCGTTCTCCGCTGGGCGTACCTTGTTCATCCTTGCTCCCCCAATTCTGTTGGTGAGTACGGCGTCGCTCGGGTCCAGTTCTTCTTGGCGTCGGTTCTGATTTCCCCGAGGTCGAACTGACCATCCTCGTCTGCGGTAGACTTGCTCGGTGCAAAACAGAACAACAGCCACATGGCCAAAATGTGCGCGTCAATGTTTGCCTCGGGTTGACGTTTTATAATCGTTTCCATGCCTGCCAAACCATCCGTGCGTCTAGTCCGAGCGCTACGAGGACCACTGCGGAACACAAGTGCGAGATACTTCGTCCAGCCATTTGCGCCTCCAGTTAGGTGCTGGTGGTTAGGGGCGCGTCCGTGTTACAAGCACGAACGCGTCCCGCTTTTTCCTACTTCTTTTTCTTCCTACCTGCCTCCCATTTTGAAATGAACTCCTGAACCGCTTGCTTAATGATCGAACTTACCGACCTACCGCCCTCTTCTTTATGAATCCGCTTCAACCGAGCCTGCATCTTGGGATCGAGCCGTACACTTGTCGGCGATTCGCGTTTGTCGGCCACGACTACATGGTAATACCAATAACTCCACAATGTCAATCCCCCTGAAAAGAAAAAGGGGAGCCGAAAGCTCAGCTCCCATGTTTCAATTTGGAAATCCACTACTACTTCAGAGCAATTTCAAGATGGCAAATGTGGCGTCATCAATTCAACCCGCTTCTCTTGCTCCTCGTCCTGTTCGTCGTATGTCCCATCGGTACCCCGGCAGTGATGTCCAGCTCGGAGTCGCAGCACGACCACGTATTTCACTCCCGCTGCAAACGGATCGTCAGGTTTAGGACCTCGCCCGACTTCAAGGAGATTACGCCCTCCTTCCCGCGACATTGGTCGCCGCCGTAGTGCCACGGCTTGTACCCCTTAGCCTCAAAGGTTACGCGGAACGGCACAGGAGGCACCAACAAATCATCTTTCGCAAGTGCGCTTGTGCTGAAAGGCTCCGTTTGGTCAAGACGGGCAAAAATAAATCTGCCCAAAACTGACTTTCGGTCCTCGTCAACAACTTCGTAATTCAGGTGTGCGGCCTTAACGCCAACGCGCACTACTACGCCCTTGATCGTTTCACCAGGCTTAACTTCTACCGTGGGGAACTCCTGGCCGGGCATGAGGTAAAAGGCAAAGAAAGCGTACGGATATCCCTCGCTGTCCTTATGCGCCGACAGCCACACTTTCCCCTCGGGGAGGCGCAAACTAAACTCTCCATTTTCATTAACCTGATACTGCATGACATCCCGCGTTATTCCTTTAGCTTGGGTGTAAGATGTAACGGTTGCGTCTGGCAATGGCTTGCCGTCACCATCGACCACGACGCCCTCAACCATCCCCCATTTAACTTGCTGGGTAACTTGTGTGGCCTGACCGAAGCACGCTGTCGAGACCAACAGAAGGAAAACTGCTGATAGATAAAGTTTCATAGTAATTTTCCTAATGGCATCCGGTGCTGTTACAGATCGTCCCTACGCTGAAACTGCTGGAGTTTCCGTCAACCGTCACCAGATTGCTATTCACTGTGCGCGGCGACACCCAAAGCGTGTTGCTCCCGGAAGTGGCGCATGCAGACCATGTGGAAGTCACGGTAAAGCCACATCCGCTTGACCGGCTGATCCCGGAATTACAAAGGTTACCAGAAACCGACATATCGTCGATGAAGGTACTATCAGAGGCTGTTGCCGCGCAGCCAGCGGCTACCGGCGAACCGTTACCACAGGAGTTAGCTGGCTGTGCCGGGTTTTGAGCCTCAACCACGGAAGGGCCGCTCGGAACGGTTGTGCCGTTCGAATCCACGACCCGCATTTTCATCTGGCGGAGTTGTATGCCCGTCGATGGACAATTTGCGGACGCGCCCTGCTGATCCACAACGACGACGAGATGGTCTGGCGGGCCAACGACGTTGTCGCCGCCGCTTGGGCATCTCCGGACGATGGGGCACGATCTTGGACTGCTGCCGTCCAGGTAGCCACAAGTATTGGTTGTGGTCGATCCCTCAGACACGCCTGTGTGGGTTCCGTAAGTATTTACCGTGGCAACGCTCGTATTCGCGGTGCTCCAATTGTTGACAAAGTAGTTGGTCACGTCGTCGTACGCTTGGATGCATGTGTCGTAAGCATCCACGCCGTTACCCGCGGTGGAGAGAAATGGGATACCGAGGGGGTTGTACCAAAGGAGGGTGGTCGTGTAGCCGCAGCAGCCTGCGCATCCGTAAGCGACGTGCCCGTAAGTCTTATCGTAGATGACTTTGCCCTCGAAAAGAGTGCCGACGCCCTTGTTGGTGAGGTCGCGAAATTCGTAGGAACCCATGGTCAAATCCGAGGGGAGAGTTTTTCCGTTCTTGTCCGACACCTGCTCGCGGATCAATTTTCCCACGTCAATCCACATCTGTTCGTCCGGCTGGAGGGTTTGCTCCAGATCGTATCTTTGCGTCCCTTGATTATAGAAGATGGTGAAGGCCGTTTGGGTTGGCTTGGTGCCGCCATTGCCCGCGGTGATGATGGAACTGTGGTACGGGTCATATTCCCACATACCGCCTTCCCATTTGAAAGTGAGCTGATCGGAAAAGGGCGTTTGCGCGCCGTAACGCAGGGTGGCGTCGTAGCTGGCGGCAACGGCCACGAGTTCGTCGGGCTTGCTATTGGTGGTGACGGTTACAGAGGCCCAATTGGCGTCTGCCGGGAGAGTCTTGCCATCCTGGAGCGCCGCCACATCTATGCGCCGCGTCTCGTACGGGTTCAACCCCAAAACAGGCCCCTGCGCCTTACCTGTGGCGTCGCTGCTCTGTACCTCGCGCTCTCTGGCGCTTCCCACGTCAAGTTATTTACGAACTCTAGGATCGCATCCGCATACGGGCCTTCCTTGACCATGTCATTCACCGCGAAGTTTGACAGCGGATGCGGCAGGCCGAATCGTTCTCGCAAGGCTCGCGGATCGAGGGATGCGAGGATCAAGTCTTCCAGTGGTTGCAAGGGACGTTCATCCATGAGCAGTTCCACAGGAGCATATTACTTTACAGGTTGTCTGTAGACGACCTGTCTGTAGACGATCTGTCTGTAGACGGTGGGGAGCATAACTCCGCAGACTCCCTACATGCAACAGGTACTTTTGGCTTTGGGCGAGCGCATGAGGCAACTACGGGACAAGCAAGACTTCAGCCAAGAGGCGTTCGCAGACCATTGCGGCCTGCATCGCACTGCCGTGAGTTTGATTGAGCGTGGCAAGCGCGTGCCGTCGCTTACAACCCTGCTGACAATCAGCAGGGGATTTGGAATCTCAGTAAGCGAGTTACTGCGTGGCGTCGATAGGGGCATGGCCATCAAGAAATACCGCAGGAGCAAATCGGGCCTATAGCGGGCGCACACCATCTACCATTGTCTATATTTCCCAAGAAGCCGTTGATTCAGGCACATTTTCTGCATAGGCTCTTGAGAATTTTCAGGTCATCCAGTGCAGCCAAGATATTCTCGCACTCTGATGATCCTTCCCGTGAAATTGCCGTTAGACGCCAAAGACAGATGCTTATCGCAAGATTGACCTTGACCAGCCGGGCGGTCTTATCACCAGTCTCGCAAAATGCTTCGTTGTAGAAATTGCGCCAAAGATTCGGGCCGGATTGCGCGTACATATTGTCGCCTCTCACGATAATCGTTGGGCGAAGGAGAGCTGGTGCTTTGATGCTACTCCCTATTTTCTTGTTGCGCTGCTACTCCTAAGTGCTGGCCGTCCAATCGGTGGGCGGATACGCGATGCGCCAAAAACTCGGCGCGGGCCGTGTGAATTCCACTGCAACCTTAGTCGGTCCCGCCAGCTCCTTTTCTACGTAGGACAAACGAGTCCGAGGTCGGTCATGGTCTCTGAAGGCAAACATTCCCCGAACGCCAGCGGCCCCATTCTCGTATCTTATAAATGCCCCATGCGCCGCCGCTTAATTCGTATCGCTCTGATTCTGTTGCTCTTCCCGCCGCTCCTGGCTGCCGTAGCCGGATGGCTTGCCGCCCCTGCCTTCCTCCATCCCATCCGCCGCGAGCTGACGCCCGATCTCATCCGCGAAGCCGACGCGAGCTTCGCCGCCGCCGGCGCTACTCGCGAGGACTTCGACGTGAAGGCTCCCGATGGAGCGCCTCTCCGCGGCTGGAAAGTCCGCCCGAAAAATCCCAATGGCAGTTGGGTCCTCCTCTTCCACGGCGTCGCCGACAACCGCGTTGGAGTCATCGGTCAGTCGGAATTCCTGCTGCGCGCCGGCTACAGCATCGTCCTGCAATCCGCCGCCGCTGATCCGCGCATCGAAGCCGTCGTCGCCGAAGCTCCCTTCGCCAGCGTCCGCGAAGCGACCTACGACTATGCCGGTCTGCGAAAATATCCGTGGCTGGGCAAAACTCTTTTCGCTCCCGGCACCTGGACGCTGCTCTATCGCGACGAAAAACTCGCTGGCTTTCCCGTCGCGGAAGTCTCGCCGGTGAAAGCTGTCGCTTCCCGCGCTTTTCCCGTTCTCCTCATTTGCGATGAAAAAGATGTCGCGCTTCCCTGCCGCCATTCGGAAATGATTTACGCCGCCGCTCGCGGCCCCAAACAACTCTGGGTCGTCCCCGGCGCTTTCCACACCGCCGCCTACGGTTTTGAACCCCAGGAATTCCGCCGCCGCGTCCTCTCTTTCTTCGCCGCCGCCGCCGCAAAACCCGCCGCCAAGAACGGCGAGAGGCAAGAGGGCGCAGCATGCTGCGCCCTACAAACAGAAAGGCGAAGAGGGCACGATCCCGGCCCGGTCGGGACGAGGTTGTATTCATGCCCGTACAAGGAGATGGAAGGGGCGAGAGGAACTCGCCCCCACTTGGAGGGCACGAACTATCGTGCCCTTGCGCGGGATTTGGGCTGCTCAGTTGAGAGCGTCGACGGGCAAGGCGGTTAACACGGCGTCGTTTGCGGACGTGCCGCGGTTGTTGAGATCGTCGTGCCTGCAACTCAGGTTGATCGTGGTAGTTTGCGCAAAGGTGGCGGAATCCTGGACGGAAACCGCCATTTTGTCGCCTCCCACGGAGCCAGTGCCCAGAAGAATGACTCTGGTTACGTCAGAGCCAGAACTGAGCGTGCAAGAGGCCGGCCCGGGGAGAGTGTCGAGGTTCTGCAGCCAGGTCTTGCCCCAAATGACGTAGGTCCCGGCCGGGACAGTCACAGAAATGACGTCAATTCCCGAGGACGTGAGCATCGAGGCAACGGTACTCCGCGCCATGTAAGCGTGGCTTGTGCCGTTCGCGCCTGGAGGGCCGGCCGGGCCTGCAGGACCAGTCGGACCCGTGGAGCCAGCGGGACCCGCAGGACCTTGCGCTCCGGCGGCACCGGGAGCTCCCTGTGCGCCGGGCAGACCGGCGGGGCCGGTTGCTCCCTGCGCAGCAAGCAGCAGCCAGAGGAAATTGGAAGTCGAAGGCTCCGAATTGGTGTTGGTTACGAGAGCGAGCCAAAAAGAACCACCATCCGTTACAGCTTCATTGGCGTTGTAAGTGGATGCACTCTGCCACGCGCCGCGGTTGTTGATCCCGGTGGCAATCATCTGCCAATTGGTGTTTGCGGACGAAGGCTCGGAATTTGTATTGGGTGCGGTGGCTAGCCAGTACGAGCCGGCATCAAAGACCGCATCGTTCTGGTTATAGGCGTTCGCACTATGCCATGAGCCTTGGTTGTTGATTCCTGGAAGCCCTTGCGGACCGGCCGGGCCTGGGGCTCCGGCGGTACCTGGGTCTCCGGTTGCGCCAGTGGCTCCGGCGGGGCCTGCTGGGCCTTGTGGCCCTGGGTCGCCCTTGGGGCCGGCAGGACCCATCGGGCCTGCTGCCAGATTGGGCAGAAGCGTGACGCTAAGGTCGTTGTTGCCAGACACGACTACGAAGGTGCGCGTGTCCGGTTTCCATCCCGAATTCGGAATGGAAACCACGACGGTGTGCTGGCCTACAGCCACGCTGACACTCATGGGCGTGACCTTACCGGTGTCCACGCCGTCGACGGCGACATGTGCGCCCGAAGGGAATGACGTCACCTTCAGTGCGCCGTTCGAGTCGTCGTCCGCACGCAGAGCCAATGGAGTCCCCAGCAAGAACAGTGCGGCGACAACAGCAATTGCCTTGCATCCTCGCATTAGAGTTTGCATTTCCTCTCCTCCTGAATCTGAGGCGGGGACGCCCAGACTGGCTAACGGCCAAGCGCTGTCCAAAGGACGTACTACACGGCTCCTCTTATCGAACGCCAGACCTCCATGCCCAATGTCTTTTACCAGGTGAGTATGCGTCGCGAGGCTATAGCTTTGACGCGGTCCCGTCAACGGTACGAAAGGCCAGATCCCGTAAGGCCAGCTAGCCGAGATCTTAAAAATGCTCTGGGCATATAGCCATATGGCTAGGGCAGCAAGTGACCGAAAATTTGAAAGATCTCAGGTGGATGTTCGCGGTGATGCAATTGCGCAAAGTCTTCTTGACTAAGAGGGGTGAGTGCAAGCAAAACTAGTACAGCATCCTTTCCCCCAGGGGCTTGAAAGAAGCGAGACTGCGCAACCTCTCCCCCGCGCCGGCGCGCTCGCTGGACTTCATAAGGAGCAGATTGAACGCAACGGTCGCCACTTCAGGGCGCGATTCGCGGCAGCAGTTCGAGCTATCGATCGGCAGCGTGCCACTCCGCCTGCAAATGACGGACGCGCAGTTATTTGGCGCCGTTTCGGCACGCTACGCGGCGTTCACCGATGCCGCCGAACAGCCGATCGCGATTGACCTGAACGATGGTGCGACCGCCCAGGGTGCTCTAGCCGACTTCGGGTATGAATTTGAAGGAGCGGTACTCCGCGCATTTTCCAATCAAATTTGTTTCGATGCCGTAAGAAACCAATATGCGCTCGATTCGCTGCTGCGCATTTTTCTTAGCTGGAAGCTTCTTGGCCATAACGGATTTCTACTGCACGCTGCCACGGTGATTCGGAATAAAAAAGCATACATTTTCACGGGTAGGTCGGGCGCCGGGAAGAGCACGGTGGCATCGTTGGCGCCGGAAGGCAGCGTGCTTACCGATGAGATTTCGCTGCTTCGCCGGGAAGATGGGATTTGGCGCGCGTACGGGACGCCTTTTTGGGGTGAGTTCCGCGCGGCGGGATCAAATACAAGTGCTCCGGTGGCGGGGATTTTTCGACTTTTGCAAGCGGCGGAAAACCGAGTGGAATCACTCCGCCCCATGGCGACTCTTCGCACCATCCTGCCGAATGTACTTTTTTTCTCGGCTGAAGCGGAAACCAACCGGCAGCTTCTTGAAATTCTAAATCAGGCCGCGAAGGAAATAGCCGGCTATAACCTGTCCTTCCGCAAAGACCGGGCGTTTTGGGAGGTTCTTCCCACATGAACACTTCAGCCCCTTTTTTTTGGCAGAAGAACCCGGCCTTGGCGTGGAGAGAAATTGACGACGAAACAGTCATCATCTCGCCGCAGGACAGCGTGATGCACGAGCTCAACGACACGGGGAGTTTCCTCTGGAAAAACATTGATGGAAGGAAGTCGGCGGCGCAGCTTGCGGAATTGCTGGCAGCAAACTATGAAGTCACGCCGGACGCCGCTCTGTCGGACACGCAAGCGCTCTTGGAAGAGATGTCCTCGCGGAAGCTGGTAGTGAACGCTCCGGAGACAGGGGAGTGACGACTTGACCAGGACTTCATCTCCGGGCGCCACACCGATCATGGATCGCCTGATCTCGCGCACGGTGCGAAAGCACCGCCCGCTCAGCGTGCATTTCGACCTGACGTATCGCTGTAACGAGCGATGCGTGCATTGTTATCTGGATCATGACGACCATGGAGAGTTGACCACGGCCGAGTGCTTGAAGGTGCTGGACGATCTGGCGAGTTCGGGGACTCTGTTTCTGACCTTCAGCGGCGGCGAAATTTTTCTTCGCCCAGACCTATACGAAATTCTGGCTGCCGCGAGACGCCTGCATTTCGACATCAGCTTAAAGACGAACGCGTTGCTAGTCACGCCAGAACGCTCGGGGCGGTTGCACGAGCTTGGTGTGCGGCGTGTGCAGATCAGCGTGTACAGCGACATTCCCGCGGTGCACGACGCCATCACCAAGGTGCCCGGATCGTTGCAGCGCACTCTGGCGGCGATTCCCGTTCTGCTCGAGCAAGGATTACAGGTAAAGCTGGCATGTCCTTTGATGAAGGAAAACTTGATGGCGTACCGGGGCGTGATGGCGTTGGCGGAGAAGCTGGGCGTCCCCTACGTTCTGGACCTGACGATCACGCCGATGATGGATGGCTCTGGCGGCCCGCTGGAGCACCGCGCCTCGGTTTCGTCGCTGCTGCCGGTATTGCGAGATCCAGTGCTGCACTCCTGCAAACCGCAGATGACACCTCAGGCGGCAAGCGCCATGAACTCCTTCCAACAGGCAATTGGAAGCGCCGTTTCGAGCGGGATCGAAAGCTCGGCCTACGAAGACTTGCCTTGCAGTGCGGGCCACAACAGTTGTTACATTTCGCCCTATGGCGATGTCTTTCCTTGCGTGCAATTGCCGCAAGCGGCGGGAAATTTGCGGAGAGAGAAATTCGATGATATCTGGCATCACGCGCCGCAGCTCGAACGCTTACGCGCGATTCGCGAAAGCCAGCTTCCGATGTGTTCGCGATGCGAGCTCCGGAGCTATTGCGAGCGCTGCCCAGGTCTGGCGCTGATGGAGGGCGGGGATTTGCTAGGCGCGTACGAGCGCGCCTGCGCGCTGGCGGAAGAAAAGGCGAGACTCGCGGGTGTTGTAGCTCCGGTCAGCGCCTTGCATCGAGAACAAATAGGGGGTTCTGCTCAAACCCCTGAGGCCGAATTTGCTTCTGTTGCTGCGAATTCTAGTTCAGACTGAGGAAAACACGGCATGGCTGAAGAAAACAAAAACTCTCCCTCTTCGCTCAACGGCAAAAAGCCGTATACCAAGCCGAGCGTGGCGTCGGAACCGATCTACGAAACGCTGGCGCTGGCATGCGGAAAGCATCCGGGCCAAGGCGGGACTTGTATCGGTGCTCCTCGTAGGTCTTGAGCGGCCACTTGATTGAAGTTATTCTAGACACCTCGCCAAGGTAGTTCTTCTTCAATTGTCGGCTGGGCAATTTTCGGTTCAGTGCTTAGGCAATTGGACAAGCAGTGCTTCGGATCCATTGACCGTCCCACAGTGAAACAAAGTAGGCTCAGATAGTCCCCAAATTGCAAGTCTCATTTCCGGGATGAAACAGTCTGCGCTTCACGAATAGAGCTGGGACACGAATTCCCTGGCAACAAGTGCACCTGTACTTCGCTACAGGGGTTTCCCTAGGGAATGAGCCGAATGTCTTTGTATCTCCAGACAATCCAGACTGTGTTGTCGGCAATCCTGAACTGTGGAAGAAAGAAGAACAGCGTGTTTTTGAACGGTGCGATAGCGTGAAAACCTGGGTGCTCTGTCTTATGAGTTTCGCTGTGCCTCTCGGTGTGGCCGAGTTGGGCCTCGCGCGAGAGAAGAAGACGGTGCAGAAGTCATCTACGGATGCGCAAGCTCGCGGCGGGGATACCTACGTCGACGCTGCCTTCGTTACGACAAATTTTGGCAACACTGACCCTCTGCTCGTCCGATCAAAAACGAACAGCGGGCAACACTCGCTGCTGCTGTTTGACCTGTCGTCTCTGGCAAACGTGGGAGTGAAAGCCGCCACGTTGAATCTGAATGTGGTCAGTATCGGGCACAATAACCGGACCTACGAAGCACACAATGTAACTAGCTTATGGACGGAACTGGGAGCGACATGGAACAACCGGCTAGGAACCAGCGCTTGGGGAGCAGCCGGAGGGGACTTCAACGCTACCGCAACCTCTTCGTTCACGATCAGTTCATCCTTGCCGCCGGTTCCCTTCACGATGAACTACGACATCACGCCGGATGTTCAGGGCTGGTACACGGGCAGCACGAACTACGGGACAATGATCAAACAGAGCAGCACCGGGGCAAATGATGCAACAGGAATCTCCTTCAGCTCCAGAGAGAGTGCCACGGTAGCGAACCGGCCAGGCCTGGACGTTACCTTCCTGCAGCAGGTTTCAGGTTTGTCGGCTACGGCGGGTAACGCAACGGTGACGCTGAACTGGACCAACCCGACGGCTCTTTCCGGTTCAACAGTGCTGGAAAGCTATGCAGGGGTGCTGATTCTGCGGCAAAAAGATAAAGGCGTCGCGGCGACATCGGTTCCTGCGGACGGCACTACCTACAGCCAATGTAGCACCATTGGAAGCAACAATGACGTTGTGGTGTTCGTTGACGCCTCAAGTGCGGCATCGTTCACGGACAACGGAGTATGCGGCGGATTGACGAACGATCACGAATATTTCTACAAGGTGTTTGCCGTGGATACCGCGCACAATTACTCGACCGTTTGCGGCACGGCCACCAGTGGCACGGGGGCCTGCGCCACGAATGCTTCTGCCGTTGTGCCAGAAGTGGCGGCCATGCCGAGTGCGACGACCCAGTACCAAGCCGTGTGGGTCGTCAATACTCTGGCGGCAAGCCTGGCTCCTCCCGGATTGAATCCGGGCACCAGCATCGTGACCGGCAGCAACAAGCTGGTTTTTGACATCAACGCGAGCACCGGTGTGCCGATTACTCCTCCAGTGAGCATTGGTGGAACGGTAGCCGGGCGCGCTGCGGTGATTGACGGTGCGGACAGCTCGATCGGGCACGACGTCGTATACGTTCCGGCGCAAGATGACTTCGTATACGCGATCAATTCGGGCACGGGCGCGTTCGATTGGATTGTGAGTCCCGCCAGCGTTCCGTTCGTAGCCGGTGCGAGCGTGCAATTGAAGGCTTTCAGCGGCGCAGGATACACGCTGGCGCAAGATCTCGTTGTCGTGGGCACGCACAACACCGCCACAACAAACGCAAACCAGATTTTTGGGCTGAATGCAAACACTGGCTCAGTGATATGGACGCACACCGGCGCTCCGGGACCAAACACAGGGCTGGACATTATCAATTCTGAACCTATGGTGGATTACGCGAACAACGCCATTTGGCTGACCAGCCGGAGTAATGGCGGCACTGCCCAACCGAGCTTGTGGAAACTCGATCCCAACCTGGGAACAGTCCTCTTTTCGGCGAAGCTCGGTCCGATTGATTACGGTCCAACGCTGACCCCGCAGTCTGACGTTTTGTTTGTATCGGTCAACGGCGGCGCGCTGACAGCCATCGGCCCCGTCACCGGCGCTACGTTTGGATCAGTGAATCCGGGAGACGGTGGCGTCAAGAATTCTGCTGCCATTGCTACTTTAACCATGCCGTACACGGTCGTGTTCACAACAAATACGCAGGTCTGGGCCTACCAGTTTTCTTGCGCGACGACGCCCTGCCTAGCTGGCGGCGGAACGTTCACGAAACTTTGGGGCGGCACGGCAGTGAATAATCCTTCCGCTCCACTCACGTTTTACGGGATCAGCAAAGTCTACGTGGGAGGAGGCGACGGCAAGATCCATGAACTGGATCTGAATACTGGGGTGGACGGAAAACAGCGACTACTGAACACCAGCGTCACCGTCGGTGACGTCGGGATAGATTTGGTGCTGAACAACGTCCTGGCTTCGGCCTCCGATGGACGGAGCTACGCCTTTGCGATCCCGTTTTGAGCAAGAAGGAAAACCGATGAAAGCTTCGAAAAACTCTTTTTCGCTGATTGCACTGATGGTAGCAGTCGCGGCCACCACCGTGGGGCTTGGCGGGTGCGCAACGAACACTTCCACTCCGCCTCCAGTGACCAACGTTCCGCCGTTGGGACTCACACTGCGCGTGTGTGACAGTGGAACACCGAATTGCGCAGGGGAAGCGAACTTCAGCCTGGGATCTCTTCGCGACCTCCAGGTAAACGCTGATTGGAAGAATATGCCGGGCGGCACACACACCCAGGAAATTGCTTTCCTGCTGCCTAACGGGGTTGTGTATCAGACGTTGTCGCATGGATTTGGGATAGCCGAAGGCACGTTCGGGGCGCCCACCGTCAGCGACGCGATGCCGGTCGCAGGTACGTACATCACGCAACGCGAACTGACCGGGGATTGGACCGTGCAAATTTCCCTGGATGGCGCAGTGGCCGGGTCGCAAAAAGTTCAATTGCAGCCGTGAGGCGTAAGGAATGAGCGCAACAGAACGACGAAATCCTGGAAATCCCACCGTCGGGGAGCGACGCAGCAGCGATGTCCAACGCATTGCTGATGCATTGCGGATTCGCGGCCGGGTCCTGCTGAGGACTTATGGATCGAGCATGTTGCCGTGGATGCGGCCGGGTGACATCAGCCGGGTGCGAAGGACGAGCGTCGAAAACGTGCGCTGTGGGGACCTGGTGCTGTTTCGGCGGGATAATCGTTTGTTTGTCCACCGGATTGTAGACGAGCGCATAACACTTGGCGTACGCCAGGTTTCCGCCAAGGGAGACGCGCATCCCAAGCCGGATGGATGGCTCGAAAAGCATGAGCTGCTGGGCCGCGTGGTATGTATTTATCGCCACGGCAGGCGTATCCAGTTGGAGACACCCTCGCAAGTCGTGCTCGCGCGATTGATCGCGCAACTTTCTTTGTGGAGCCGGTTTTGGTATCCCGCGGCGCGATTCGCTGTGCTGACGTCTCGGCCCATGCGCCGAAGAGTTTCGCACTGGCTCGCCTCGGCCGAGGCGATTCGATGAAGGCCCATCTCCTTCCTGCCCTCAGCTAATTTAGAAGAGCAAATTCGACGCGTTTGCGCATGGGGTCGATGCGTTCGGCGCGGACGCGGACTTTGTCGCCGAGGTGCCACTCGAGCTGGCGGGGCTTTGCGCCGCGGCTACGCTGAGAGCCAAGGGCTCCACGACCTCGGCCGGCTCCTCCGCCAGCTAGGGCGACGATGGCGTGATCGCGCTCGCGAAGGACGCAACGGGCGCCAGCGAATTCCTCGAGTGCGCCGATGGGAAGAAGTCCTTCTACAAAAACTTCGAAGAGTTCGACAAAGCAGCCGAACTTTTGGACCGAAATGATCAGACCGTCGTATTCCTCGCCGAGATGCTCCTCCATGAATTGAGCAGTTTTCCAATCCATGAGTTCGCGCTCGGCGCCATTGGCACGGCGTTCGGCTTCGGAGGTTTCTGCGGCGATTTCTTCGAGGTTTTTGTGCGAGTAGAGTGCCGCTTCAGCGCCATGCGGCGCTGCGGAGTGCATTTGCGAACTTGGCGGCACATCCTTCGGATGCTCGAGCGCCCACTTCAGAATGCGATGAACGATGAGGTCGGGATATCGGCGAATGGGCGAGGTGAAATGCGTGTACTCATCGAAGCCGAGGGCGAAATGGCCGAGAGGCTCGGCGGCGTAGCGAGCTTGTTTGAGGGAACGCAGCATGAGGTAGGAGACGATGCGCTCTTCCGGTTTGCCGACGACCTTTTTAATCAGGCGCTGATAGTGCTGCGGCGTGATGCGCAGTTCGCCGCCCGGGAGCGCCACCTTCATGCCGCGCTCGCGGCCGTGGCCGAAAGAGTCAGGGCGGCCGGCCTTCGCGGGAGCGGGAACGCGGCCATGGCGAACGGCGACTTCGCGCTGGTGCAAATCTTCCACCCCGAGAGAATAACCGAAGGCGCGAGCCAACTCTTCGAACTCGAGGACTTTGCGGGCGTCGGGCTTTTCGTGAACGCGATGGAGCGATTCGATGCCGCGGCGAAGAAGATACGCGGCGACCGCGCGATTGGCGGCGAGCATGAACTCTTCGATGAGGCGGTGAGCGATGTTGCGCTCGCTGCGCGTGATGTTGGTCATGCGCTGCTGTTCGTCGAATTCGATGACCGGCTCAGGGAGATCGAAGTCGATGGAGCCGCGCTCGTTGCGGCGGGCGTTGAGAAGAAGCGCGAGTTCCTTCATATCACGGAAGCGCGGCGCGAGCGAGGCGTAACGCTTCGACATTTCCGGGTCGGCTTCGAGGACTTTGTTGACGTTGGTGTAGGTCATGCGCTCGGCGGAGCGAATGACGCCGGAAGTCATGCGCGAGGATTTCATGTGGCCTGCGGGGTCGAATTCCATGAGCGCGCTCATCACCAGGCGCTCTTCGTGGGGCTTGAGCGAACACATGCCGTTTGACAGGGCTTCGGGGAGCATAGGAACAGCCCGATCGGGGAAGTAAACGGAAGTGCCGCGCAGTCGCGCTTCCTGGTCGAGCGGCGTGCCAGTTCGAACATAGTGCGCCACGTCGGCGATGTGGACTTGCAAGTGCCAGCCGCCGTCGGGGCGATGCTCGACGTAGACGGCGTCGTCGAAATCGCGCGCGGTTTCTCCGTCGATGGTGACGATGGGCAGGTGGCGGAAGTCTTCGCGGCCGGCGCGCTGCGGTTCGCTGACGGGCTTCGCGCCGCGCTCGGCCTGGTCGAGAACTTCGGCGGAGAATGCGTGTGGGAGATGATGCTTGCGAATGATGATCTCGGTGTCGACGCCGAGTTCGCCGGGGCGGCCGAGAATTTCGATGACGCGGCCGGTCGCAGACGCGCCGCCGTGCGGATAACGGAGCAGTTCGACGTTGACGACGGCGCCGTCGAGTTCCTCAAGGCGCGGGATGCGCCTGGATCGAATGCTGGTCTCATCGGCGCCACTGAAACCGAGTTTTTTCCAGAGGCCCGGCGTCAGTTCGTTCCCGCGGGGGATTTCAATTTCGTGCTGGATGCGAACGTCGTAAGGAAGGACCACGTTTGTGCTGGCGCCATAGCGAAACAGACCGACGAC
>WNFT01008368.1_pt1 | contig 16177 bp, 14 predicted proteins | sample 5400191 | NCBI WGS metagenome assembly WNFT01 (sample SAMN13153359, study PRJNA577476) | soil metagenome | isolation source: 80 cm saprolite under Madrone tree | place: USA:California | collected 2016-06-14 | reverse complement strand
TACACCAGTACACGTCATCAGGCTTGATGTCAAAGACGAACTTGGTGGTGGCATAGACGCCCACGTCGTAGCCCCCCTGTACATGCACCACACCCTTTGGCTTGCCGGTACTGCCACTGGTGTAGAGGATATAGAGCATGTCCTCACTGTTCATCACTTCGCAGGGCACCACCGTGTCTTGCGGCACGTCAATGAACAAGTCATCCAGATAGTGATCCCGCCCTTGCTGCATCGAAGGATCAGTGCCCAGTCGGCGTACGACGAGCACCGTTTGCACGGTTGGTGCTTCCGCCACGGCCTCATCAGCGATACGCTTGAGCTCAATCATTTTGTCACCGCGCAGCCCCCCGTCAGCGGTAATGACCAGTTTGGCATTGGAATCGTTGATGCGCTCACGCAGCGCGCTGGCGGCAAAGCCGCCGAAGATGACGGTGTGCGGGGCACCGATGCGGGCACAGGCTAAGAGGGCGGCCACCAGTTCGGGAATCATGGGCAGGTAGATGGCCACCCGGTCCCCTTTCTGAATGCCCAGCTTCTGGAGCGTCCTGGCCAGCCTATATAGCGGTCGAGACAATTGTCGACGATGTTGACCTTGCCACCGGAGAACCACTCGAAGAAGGGGGAGTCGTCCAGCGAAAGGTCGTTTGCCAGGGTTCATACCAGTGCAGTTCCTTGGCCAGGTCCTCCCAGAACTCGAAGCGATGCGAGAGCGACCAGCGGTAAAACGACTCATAATCGCTGAATCCCTTCGCCTTCATGTAGGCCATGATATTGGCATGCTCGACGACTTGCTGAGAGGGGATGAAAACACGATTCTCGACTAAAATAGTGTCCGTACTCTCAAAACCGAGGTTGCTACTCATATTTGGGTACTCTCCTTGCCTATCACGAGGGCAATGCTGTGTTGGAACGCGTGTGTGCACTACAAGACGCAAAGCTCAAGCGGATACCGAGAAATCAGAAGGAGTACATGACCAGAGCGGCGGCCCCTGCCTCTTCCAAACGGCGGGCCAGATCGACCCGCTTGGACAGGGGCGAAGCCGAGGCCACCAATCGCCAATACCGAAGCGCAGCACGATCACGGTTTGTTCCCGAGGAGTAAGCCGGGCAAACGCGCGCTCAAGCTCTTCACCAAGTAAGTCTCGAGAGACGCTCTCGGCTGGGGTAGGCGTGGCGCTATCCTCCAAATTATCAGCAAGAGCATAAACAGCCTCCTCGAGAGACCCTCTCGCTAAGATTATGCTCGCCCTGCCGCCTTCATGATGGCTCGTCGCGTCATGATCGTACACATCTGCCCCCGATAGGCCTGAGAGCCATGAATATCCCCCACCAGCTCCAGACCCTCGGCTGCATGACTGGCAGCATCGGCCAGCGTCGTTTCATCGAGCTTCTTGCTAGCCAGAGCTGCTTCTACTGCCCTGGCCCGCGTTGGCTTGGTCGATGCCCCCGTTATGGCGATGCTGGCAGACGAACAGGTGCCATCCGCACCGAACATTATGACCGCTGCACAACCCACGATCGCATAGTGTGACGCCTTGTTTTCCAGCTTCAGATAGGCGCTTCCTGTGTGAGCAGAGGACAGTGGCAAACGAATCTCGGTGATGATCTCGTCTGGCTGCAGGGCCGTCGCGAACGTCTCCACGAAGAAATCATCTGCTGCAATGGTGCGTGTACCACCAGGTCCCTGGGCTACGATAGTGCCCTTGAGGGCGAGGACGACAGCCGTCATATCAGCCGCAGGATCGGCATGCGCCATCGAGCCACCCAGTGTCCCACGATTGCGCACCTGCCGATCAGCCAGAACGGAGAGCGCATCGGGTAGTATCGCAAAATGCTGACGCAGCAGATCCGAACGCTCAAGCGCGGTATAGGTCGTCATCGCGCCAATAGCTACCGCACCATTCTCCTTACGGATGTAGGACAGACCAGGGATCCTTCCAAGATCCACCAGAACGCCTGGTTGAGCCAGACGAAGCTTCATGGTCGGGATCAGACTCTGTCCACCTGCCAATATCTTAGCCTCATCGCCATGTTGCTGGAGGAGAGCAATCGCCTCCTCCACTGATCCAACAGGACGGTAATCAAATGCTGCCGGTATCATCTCGTTTGCTCCTTCTTGCCCTACTGGTTAGGCGATTACTCGCCTGCTGGCTGAGTAGCGCCAGCTTGCATACGTTCGGCAGCATACTGGACAGCACGCACAATGTTCTCATAGCCAGTGCAGCGGCAGATGTTGCCTTTGAGATCATGGCGAATCTCTTCTTCACTTGGATTGGGATGATCCTTGAGCAGTTGGTAGGAGGCCATGATCATACCGGGAGTGCAGAAGCCACATTGCAGGCCATGTTTTTCCCAGAAGCCTTCCTGGATAGGATGCAGACCGCCTTCCGGGGCCAGTCCTTCGATAGTGGTCACTTCACAGCCATCGGCCTGCGCTGCAAATACGGTACACGCTTTGACAGCTTCGCCATTGAGGAGGACTGTGCAAGCTCCACACTGTGAAGTATTACACCCAATGTGGGTCCCTGTCAGCTCTAAGACATCTCGTAAATAATATACCAACAACAGACGAGGTTCAACCTGTGAACGGCATTGCTGCCCATTCACAGTGACAGTAATTTCAGACTTCACGGTCATTGATGTTTCCTCCAGCTTAGCTCATCACCGACAATTTCTGCCCTCAAGAGTAGCGCTTCATCAAACGGCTGATCAAACCCGGGCTGGGCTTCTTTCCCTTCGAGAGGTGAGAGGGCTACCCATTTACTTTGGCCGTCTCAGGATCCAACCGGCTCTTGAGGCCAGCAAAAAATTGCTGGGTCAGTTTGTCCGCTGTACTCTGCAGCAGGCGCGCCCCGACACTGGCAATCGTCCCGCTCACCGTCACGGTCGCCTTCCAGTCCATGCGCGTCTGGTCCTCCTCCAGAGCGGTGAGGTGCATCTCGCCAGCCATCTCCACGGCACTTCCCGGCGCTTTTCCCCGAGCCTTGACGACCATGCGCTCTGGTTCCTGCATTTCTGGTCGTGTCACATCCAAGGTGAACTTGGCCTTGACCGGTCCAATACCTACTGCGATGACAGCTTTCCACTCTTCTTCCCCCAACACTTCCAGGCTCTGAAAACCAGGTGCACATGCGGCCACCTTATTCACATCCAGAAGAAATGCCCAGACCATTGCGATGGGGGCGGCAATCGTTTGCGTCCCAGAAAATTCCATATGCTGCTTCCCCTTTCATTAGAAGCCTGTTTGGGGAAAGGAGGCAACGAGCAAAGTCTTGCTCACTGCTTCCCCATTCCTCCTTACCCGGATGCAGCGCACCTCCATGTCGAGCTCTGTATGGGCCACGCCACCGACCGTGTTGCCGGCATGGTGCGGTCCGTCCCGTGAGCACTTCAGCCGCGAAGAAACAGAGAGGCGTGCTCGACGAACAATTCTGGATATTGGAACAGGGAGCCATGGCCCGAGTCCGGGTACAGGATGAGTTGAGCGTTCGGCAAGTGCTGTTCAAGAATGTAGGAGTTGATCGTTGGGATCATGATGTCCTGGTTGCCGTTCACGACGAGAACAGGTTGTTTGATCTCACGCAGACGCGCGTAGCGCTCACCTTGCGGTGTGCCCCATGCATGGATCGCGGCGAGCTGGGCATCCCTGACCTGAACGGTGCTTGGCGTATCACGATCCTCCTTGCGCGCCCCTAGCCGTCCCAAAAAGGCCCGGCCTGCCGCCTGGCTTGTTTCCGTCGGCGCGAAAAAGAGAAAGAGCAGATTCTCCGGCCTGGACTTTTCCAGCGCGGCAACCGCCTCGACCTCCGGCGAGAACGGGTCAAACCCCTCGCCGCCTTGCGGCCCGGTTCCTGCCAGGATCAGTCGGCGAACCAGGTCAGGACGGTCCAACGTCACCTGCTGGGCCACGAAGCCGCCCAGAGAGAAGCCGAGCAGGTCAACCTGTCTCAGTCCGAGCGCCTGGATGACCGCCAGGGCGTGGCGGGCCATCTCGGCGACATTGTCGGGCGTTTGGCCACCCGAGCGAGCGATCCCGGCGCTGTCGAACATGACGACAGGCCGATCTTTGGCCAGGCCGTTGACGACAGCCGGGTCCCAGTTGTCCAACGTGCCCCGGAAGTGTTGCAGGAACACCAGCGGGACGCCGGACTCCTTCTCCAAGCTTCGATAGGCATAGCGGATGCCGTTCGCTTCAACAAAGCGGGTCGGTGTCGTTTCGTAGGTTTGGGGTGCCATGCAGTATTCTCCTTTTGTCTTCGTATATGCTGTACTAACGCCCTTCAAAGACAGGCGTTCGCTTCTCTCGAAATGCTGCCATCGCTTCCTGTCCATCGTGGCTCGATTGCACGACGACCATGTGTGAGGAGATGAGATCGAGGCTGGTGCGCAAATCCGTACGCATGGATTCATAGACAGCCTGCTTAATCATCTTTAGAACGAGAGGTGGTCCTGCTGCAAGCCGAGTTGCAAACTTATAGACCTCCGTGAGCAGTTGGTCATCGTCATAGACACGGTTGACCATACCAATCCGTTCGGCCTCGATTGCCTCGATGACATCACCTGTTAAGAGCAGTTCAAGAGCTCGTGCTACACCGACGAGACGTGGCAGGTAGAAACACCCTCCATCCCCTGGAACCAATCCAAGACGAACATAGCTTTCAGCAAATCGTGCTGAACGTGCCGCAAAACGCATATCGCACATAAGCGCCATATCCAAACCTGCCCCAACAGCCGGCCCGTTGACAGCCGCAATAACTGGCTTACCGAAGTTTTCAAGTGTCAGAGCAATCTGATGAATACGCTCTGTGAGGAGCGCCTTCCAGTCCAGTGGCATCAAATGCAAGGCTTCGAGGTGATCAAGATCAATGCCAGCACAAAAGGCGTCTCCCGCTCCCCTCACAACGATTACGCCAACAGTACGGTCTGTTCGCGCCTGCTGGAGCAGCGCAGCCCATGCGTCGATCATTTCCATCGTGAACGCGTTCTTATGAGCTGGTCGATTCAATAGGATGGTGCCTACGCCCGCTTCCACGCTGAACTCTATGTCAGCCATAGCAACACCTCTTTCAGCCAATACTCTCTTCTTGCCTTTAGGCGATTTCAAACAAGCCGGCAGCGCCCATCCCGCCGGCGGCACACATCGTCACGACGACGTACTTCGCCTTGCGGCGCCTCCCTTCAAGCAGGATATGCCCGACCTGCCGTGCCCCCGTCATGCCGTAGGGGTGACCGATGGAAATGGCCCCACCGTTCACATTGAGTCGTTCTAGAGGGATTCCCAGGGCATCGCGACAGTAGACCGTCTGACTGGCGTAGGCCTCGTTGAGTTCCCATAGATCGATATCGTCGATGCTCAGGCCATGCCGCCTCAACAATTTAGGGACAGCCAGGGCTGGACCAATGCCCATTTCGTCGGGCTCGACGCCGACGACGACCAGACCACGGTAGATCCCCAACGGCTCAAGGTTTCGTTGCTCAGCCAGTTTGCCGTCCATGACAACACAGGCTGATGCCCCGTCAGCGAATTGGCTGGCATTGCCAGCAGTTACCGTCGCGCCCTTCCTATTGTAGACTGGCCGCAGGGCCAGCAGTCCCTCAAGGGTGGTGTTGGGACGATTACACTCATCTCGGCTCAAGGTGACTTCCTCCTCGTGTGTCTCGGCAGTCACCTTGTCGGTCACCAGTTTGGTGGTGGTTAAGGGGACGATCTCCTCGTCGAAGCGTCCCGCCTGCTGGGCTGCCGCAGTCCGCTGCTGACTGAGAAGGGCATAGCGATCCTGCGCTTCACGCGAAATGCCGTAGCGGATGGCCACGACATCGCCAGTTTCGTTCATGGGCATCCACAATTCCGGTTTGTGTTCGAGCAACCAGGGGTCCACGCTTTTGGGCTGGTGCAGCGTCGGTTGCACCAGGCTGATCGACTCGACGCCCCCGGCCACAAGGATGGGCACCTTATCGACAAGCACGCGCTGGGCAGCGATACTGATGGCTTGCAGGCCGGAGGCACAGCGGCGGTTGACAGTGGTTCCTCCCACCGAAATCGGCAGGCCAGCGCGGACCGCACAGAGGCGAGCGATGTTGTTGCCCGTATCGCCTTCCGGAGTTCCACATCCCATGATCACGTCCTCGACCTCTGCCGGATCAAGCCCTGCGCGTTGGACGGCGTGTCGGATCGCGTGGCCGCCCAGTGTGGACCCGTGGGTCTGGTTGAAAGACCCCCGAAAGGACTTGGCAAGCGGAGTCCGGGCCGTTGAGACAATAACGGCTTCACTCATGAGGCTCCTCCTTGAAGTGTGACGGTGTCTTGCCTGTCCTCGTCCTCGTCTGCAGCCTCACACGTGGACAAGGAGAAGAAACAAGGCCGTCGTCATCGTTAAATAACTTTTACCACTAACTTTTTGTGGCACATTACCAAGTTTACCAGCAAATTAGTCATTAGTCAAGTGTATTTACAAATGACGATGCGTCGTGTATAATTTCTTCATACGGTGCGCCAGTTCTTTTTGCTGCTTAGAGGTATTGCTTGTCTTTGCATACGTCCCTCAGCAGCATCGGCAGGCCGCTACGGAGCGCGGCCTGCTCCGCTCTTATGTGAAAGGAGAGATATGGACCCTGCAGCTTTAACCCGCCTACGCGTTCACACGCTTGCCGATATTGAGGCGTTCGAGCGAGTCCCGTTGGAGCAACGTGCCCTCCCGCACAGCACCTATGCGATGATTCGCCAAACGGCTCTCGCAGATCCAGGGCAAGCAGCACTGTACTATTTTGCCGATGCAGACACCTACGATGTTAGCGTATGCATCACCTACGAGCAGCTCCTTGGACGTATCCATCAAACCGCCAATTTGCTCCAGCACCTCGGCATTGGACCTAATGAGGTGATCTCTCTGTTGCTCCCCAATATTCCCCAGGCACACTTTCTGCTGTTGGGTGGTCAGGCCAGCGGCATTGTGAACCCGGTGAATTTCTTTCTATTTCTTTCTGGAACCACGGCAGATTGCAGATATTCTTCGCGCGGCAGGAACCAAAGTACTCGCAGCCCTCGGCCCACATCCTGGCTTCAGCATTTGGGAAAAGGTTGCTTCGATTCGTCGAGAAGTTCCCAGCCTCCAGGCCGTACTCCAGGTCGGCAACTTCTCGGACGAAGATGGCAGCTTAGTGAACTTCGATCGAGCCATCGAAAGGTATCCGACGAATGCATTACTGAGCGAGAGGCATATCACATCAGACGAATCCGCAACTCTATTTCATACTGGTGGAACAACAGGAATGCCAAAGCTTGCTCGTCATACACACGGCAACGAGGTCTACAATGCTTGGGCACAGGGGGTGACGATGGATGTTGTTCCCCAGGAGGTGCGGCTGTGCGGATTGCCCCTGTTCCACGTCAATGGGGCTATTGCCAATGGGCTCATGCCGTTTAGTCGAGGGGCAACGGTGGTCCTGCCGACTGCTGCTGGGTATCGCAATCCCGCAGTCGTGCGCAACATCTGGAAGATTGTCGAACACTACCACGTCAACATGATCAGTGCCGTGCCAACGCTCTTAAGCAGCCTGCTTCAGGTGCCGATTGATGGAAGAGATATCAGCTCCCTTGCTATCGTGCGCTGCGGGACTGCTCCCGTCCCGAAGCAGCTCCAAACTGCGTTTGAGGCACACACGGGTGCTACTATCATCGAAGGCTACGGCTTGACGGAAGCGACCTCGATTAGTGCGGTCAACCCGAGGTACGGTGAAAAACGAGTTGGCTCGATTGGCTTGCGCCTCCCCTATCAATTGATGAAGGCGGTGCAACTCACAAGCACAGGAGCGTATGGGCGTGACTGTGCAAGCAACGAAGTGGGCAGCATTGTCGTCAAGGGTCCCAACGTCTTCCCTGGCTACGTCGATGAGGAGCACAATAAGGAGCTGTGGATTGAGGAGGGCTGGCTTGATACGGGAGATGTGGGCTTTCAGGACACGGATGGCTATTTCTGGCTCATAGGCAGAACCAAAGACCTGATCATTCGTGGTGGCAACAACATCGAGCCGAAAATGATCGAAGAAGCATTATACGCGCATCCTGCCGTTGAACTAGCTGCCGCCGTTGGGAAGCCGGATGCCTATGCTGGGGAACTGCCGATCGCCTACGTCACGCTTAAGCAGGGTGTGACCGTCAGTGTCGAAGAGTTGAAGACATATGCTGCAGGGATGATCTCTGAGCGCGCTGCCATTCCGAAGGACATCATCATCATGGAGCAGATGCCTCTCACCGATGTGGGAAAAATAGTGAAAACGGTTCTGCGACGCGACGCCGTCAAGCGCGTGCATGAGGAGGCGTTACAGTTTTTGCGCGACCAGGCGATGGTGGCAGTCGCGGTGACGGGCAACGACGCATCCGAGATACTCTCGACCATTACGATTACTGGGGTCAGGCCGGAACAGTGTCCCGCCATCCGGGAGCGCGTCGAAAAGGCTCTCGGTGCTTTTACAGTGAACTATCGGCTCGTTTTTCCCGAAGTAGCAGACAGGTAACGGATGTTTTTGACTGTCAGTCAAAGGCGACGCATCGTCAAAAACAACGGATTGGCCTGAAAATCGTGTCTACCATCGTACATGCTTTCCCTAAAGGAGGGTCTCCAAGGATGAAAAACATTGAGCAAACAAACACACTGTCGCGCTATGTTGGTCAGTCAGTCAGACGCCAGGAAGACTTCAAGTTCATTACTGGCCATGCTCAATACGTCGATGATATCAGTCCTCGTCACATGCTCTCCGTAGCAATTCTCCGCTCTCCGTATGCACATGCCCTTGTCAAAAGCATCGATGTCGAGAAGGCCAGAGCGCTCCCCGGTGTGGTGGCAATCTACACTGGTGCTGACCTGAAGGAGCAGGTGAAAGGTATTGTGCCCAACTGGATCGTACCAGGTATGAAGGTGGCACGGCGTCCCGTCCTCGCTTACGACAAAGTACGCTTTGCCGGTGAGGGGATTGTCGTCGTGGTGGCGGAGGAGCTTGCCATTGGGTATGATGCACTTGACCTCATTGAGGTCGATTATGAGCCGCTGGATGTCGTGACGAACGCGGAACAGGCACTCGAAGCCGGCGCACCAATCCTCCACGACGAAATTCCCGGAAACCTTGCAGTTGACTTCCGACGGATCGTCGGGGATTTCGCTCAGGCGAAAGCAGACGCAGATGTGCATATTACACGGCGGCTCATCAATCAGCGACTGATTCCAAGCCCGCTAGAGCCACGGGCGGTACTAGCACAGTACGATCCCTTCACAGACAAACTGACGCTCTACACCTCAACACAGATTCCTCATGTGATCAAGCAACTCTTGGCGGAGACACTCAACTTTCCAGAGCACAAGCTGCGGGTCATCGCACCAGACGTGGGCGGTGGCTTCGGCGCGAAGCTGAATTTTTACCCCGAGGAATTGCTTTGCGCCTTCCTCACGCAGAAGCTGCATCGGCCCGTCAAGTGGACCGAGTCGCGTAACGAAAACCAGGTGGCCACGACCCATGGACGCGATCACATCCAGGACGTCGAGTTGACGGCCATGCGTGATGGCACAATCACAGGCTTAAAAGTGGTAAGCTATGCCAATCTCGGTGCGTACCAAGCCACTATGGGGGCAGGAGTGCCGACCTTCAACTTTGGCAATCTCGTGACGGGCAACTATAAAGTTCCCGTTCTCGATGAGACAATTTACTGCGTGATGACCAACACCACACCCACCGATGCGTATCGCGGGGCCGGACGTCCCGAAGCCACCTATCTCATTGAGCGAATAGTCGATCTGCTGGCACGCGCGCTTGGGATGGATCCAGTTGAGGTGCACCGCAAAAATTTCATCCAGCCCCACGAGTTCCCGTATCGGGTCATCACTGGCGTACTCTATGACTCTGGAAACTACGAGATGACGCTCGAGAAGGCACTGACATTGACCTCGTACTACGAGGAGCGCGAGCGACAACGTGAACTGCGCAAACAGGGGAGATACCTGGGCATCGGTATGGCCATGTACACTGAAATCTGCGGCCAGGCGCCATCACGCGTGATGGGCGCCAGAGGCTTCAACCGCGGCGGATGGGAGAGTACCACGATACGGGTCCATCCGACCGGCAAAGTCACCGTCTACTCCGGCTCCTCATCGCATGGGCAAGGACATGCGACCAGTTTCGCCCAGATTGTTGCCGACGACTTCGGAGTGCCAATCGAAGATGTTGAGGTCGTCGAGAGCGATACGGCGCAGGTCCAATTCGGGTACGGCACATTTAACTCGCGGTCGATACCGGTCGGTGGGTCCTCAGTCAAGCTGACCGCGCAAAAAGTCGTTGCCAAAGCTATCAAGATCGCGGCCCATCTGCTGGAAGCCCCCGAAGAAGACATCGAGTTTCGCCAGGGGAAGTTTTCTGTCAAAGGAGTGCCCAGAATCACAAAGAGCTTTCCTGAGATAGCAAAGGCCGCGTATTTAGCACACGACTACCCATCGGACTTGGAGCCGGGCCTCGAGGCGCAAACCTTCTTTAATCCGCAGGACTACACCGCCCCGTTTGGCACGCATATCGCTATCGTGGAGGTCGATGCTGAAACTGGGGACATCGAGATCAAGCGATATGTAGCGGTCGATGACGCTGGTAATCTCATCAGCCCGTTGTTAGCTGAAGGGCAGATTCACGGTGGCATCGCACAAGGAATCGGGCAGGCACTTTACGAAGGCGCGGAGTACGACAACACGGGCCAGCTCTTGACAGGGACACTCATGGATTATGCGCTGCCACTGGCGAAGAACATTCCAGCTATTGAAACCGCCCATACCGTGACGCCTGCACTCTTTAATCCATTAGGAGCCAAAGGGATCGGCGAGGCGGGTGCCATTGTGGCACCGGCGGCCATCGTCAATGCGGTCATCGATGCGCTCTCACCATGGGGTATTGTGCATCTCGACATGCCGCTCAAGCCAGAAAAGGTGTGGCAAGCGATCCAAAATGCCACTACTTCCTGACCGTGCATTTCGACATACTCTTCTCATGTGGAAACGAGGAACGTGCTTGAGGGACAAGTTCTTATGAGCAACGAAAGGGGAGGGACGCAAGCAGTGCTGTCTCTGTTGTTTAACCTGATTCTTGGTTCTCGGACACGAGTCTTTCTTTCAGCCCTGAACGCGTTCCTCGTCATTGCTGGGAAGAGAGTGGTCAATGTGCTGACGCCGTCGATATGCACGTGCATTGAGACGATTCCCACACTTTGCCATCGAACACCACCTGCCTGAGTGATTTTTCGAGTAGTCATAAAAGATGCGTTCGCATCCTGGGTTCTGGCAGACTTTGAGCCGTGTCCAAGTCCCGTCGATCATAGCGGTCATAACGATTCCCAGCAGGCGTGCAAGCGCACCATCAACACCACCAATATCGGGCGCGAAGTGAGCACGACCATCATTGCCAAAAGCAATGGTGAGGGGTGCGTCCTTCGACACACGATTGAGTTCTCTCAGTGCGTTTTGGCCTGTCATGCCACCTGATTGCACAGACAAGAGAAGGCGTAGCGCATCACGCATGCTCCGTGTCCGACGCAGATCTCCCTCGGTCACAGGTTCATTCTGCAAGAGTAACTCGTGGTTGACTAGCCAGGTATAGAGCTGTTCAGGAGTACGCAACTCTTCATGCCATCCTCGTCCGAAACTCGTGTTCAGAAATGCTTGCACCAGCTCAAGGGAACCAGGTGCTGGACTTGCATCTTTGGGCTCCCAACCGGAAGGCCTCTGCATTCTTATCTTTCCTTACTTACAAAGTCAAAGCTTCTCTCTCGACCCGAGAATTGAGACAAATCACACAAAGCACCATGATCAGAAATCTGAGTTCCTGCCAGAGGAGGGGGAAGCATACCGTGGTGTAGTACTGATCAAGGTCGATGTTCCTGGTCATGGTGTCGGAGATCTCCCAGCAATAATTCTTTATTGTCTTTTTGCTACGAGTAAGCGTACCATGCTTTTATCCAGGTTGCAAGTATGGGGAAAGCGAATGTTTGCAATTGCTTGAAAAATAGCTCTGCACTATCAGAATGATCAAATTGGCGGGAGAGCTACTTCATTCCAACGTTTCCATCTGCCTTTTTCGCATCGCCAAGATGGTTATTTACAACCCTCAATGGAAGTCACGTGGGATCTGGAGCGGCTTTCCCTGCCTAGGAATGATCGATTCCTATGATTGACGCCGATTTCTTACATGGCCCCTCAAAATCGGTCGAAGTCTCACCCAAATTACCATCTGCACCTTGACATTATATGCAAGTTGGCATATAATTCTTTGTAGAAATCATTGCAGAGAGGAAACCTTATGGCAGATCCCGATCAGCAGGCACCGCACCTGCGCCGAAAGTCGCTGGAAGAACTGGAAACGCTCTCGTTGAGCGAACTGTTTCCTTATTGGAGCAATATCCTCTGGCAAGCAGGTATGGTTCCGATGCTTCAACACTTGCTCCAGATTAATCTCACCATGTCTGAAAGCCAGGTGTTGCGTCAACTGTATCAGCGATCGTTCACCATTGCGGACGTGGCCGACGCTCTTTCGATCACCCAGTCCGCTGCCAGCCGAGCGGTTGATCGGCTGGTGCGCCATGGATATGTCAGTCGAAGGGAGAATCCTGCGGATCGACGGCAAAAGCAACTCGGGTTGACCGCAAGTGGAACCGCGCTGGTCGAGAATCTCAATAACGCATTCACAAGCCAGCTCGCACGCCTTGTGGCTCGCCTCTCTGTCGAAGAACAGGAACAATTCCGCCGGTTGGTGGCCCATATGGTCGCGGCATACCCTGATGAGACAGCGGATGCAACGCTTGCCTAAACGGGGCTGAGGCATGGGTCCAGGGTAGCAGAATTGCATACGGCCTCCGTCTTGTGCGGAGCTTCCGTCAGGTCCAATCCTGCAACGCTCCTGCCGCGCGCCTTGCTCACGTCCTCCCATGTCTCCTACGTCACCGCGATCTCTCGAGACCATCACTGGGAAAGGCGACGACCGCTGAGCGGTCGTAAAAGAAAGAAGGTGCTCTTATGCATACGGAACATCGTATCCTGCTCACGGGCGGGACCGGATTGGTAGGAATGGCAACGGTGAAGACACTGTTCAGACATGGGTGGCAGGTCCGGGTCCTGACGCGCAATCCTTCATCGGAAAGGGCGCAGGCCGTGGCCGCTCTGGGAGCCAGCGTTGTCGGCGGCAACCTCAACGACCGCGACACGCTGGATGCCGCCATGACCGCAGTGGACGGTGTGTTCTCGGTGGTCCCCTTGGTGACTTCCTACGATCCCCAGGAGGCGTTCGACACGCAACTGCTCGGCACAAAGAACGTCATCGACGCCGCGGTCGAAGCAGGAGTCGAGCATTTCGTGCTGTTGTCTGCCAACAGCGCCAACCGGGCGGTCAACCAGAACCTGGCAAACAAATTCCTGATGGAGCAGTACGCTCGGGACAAAGGACTGCGTTCGACCTTCTTGCGACCAGTCGCGTTCATGGAGAATTTCGCACTTCCACAATGGGGTCTGCACCAACAGGTCTTTACGACGGCGCTCTTGCCCTCCACCCGGCAGCCCCTGATCGCGGTGGACGACATCGCCGAGTTTGCCGCGATCGCCTTTGACCACCCTCCCAGAGCAGGCTCAACCATTCTGGAGCTGGCGGGAGATGAACTCACGCCAGGGGAAATGGCTGCGGCGCTCTCCCAAGCGCTTGGTCGCCCCATCCCCTGTTTGTACATCTCCAGCGAAACGCTCTTGAGGCTCAATGAGAACTCTGCCCAAGGCTATGCACACATCAATGCGGGGGCAATGAACCCGGTCGATCTTGCTGCGCTCAGAAAGATCCATCCCGGTCTGATGGATTTCCGAACGTGGCTTGCGACCACAGGGGCAGCATTGCTCAAACCGCTGCTTCCGCTGGATCGACCGGGTGCCTATCTCGCCGACTTGCCTGCTTGGCGTCTGGAAAGCAGCCTGGCTTGACGAAAGCGTTTGAGGAACAGTGGAACGGGAAACAACGATAAGCCGCTAAGCACTCCAGTAAGAACGGTACTGTGAGAAAGAGATACAAAAGAAGCGCTTGAACAAGAGATCTCTGACCCTTTTCTTCTGGTGAGGCTCTTGTTGTCGGTTCGCTTGAGAAGCAGCTTTACAAGCTTATCGTTGTTTCCCGTTCCATTGTTCCTCAAGGGCCAAGAAGAAAAATCAGGAAAGAAACGAGAGAGAAAAGCATGAAAAACCACGAGCGAACCAATCACATCAAGCAACCTTCCCTGTCTCCGGCCCCGCTCTTGACCGAGAAACGCATTGCCATCATTGGAGCGGGTCCAGGAGGACTGACGCTGGCGCGGCTCCTCCAAATGCGCGGGGCCGATGTGACGGTGTATGAACGTGAGCGGTCTCCGCATGTTCGCATTCAAGGCAGTAGCCTGGATCTGCATCCCGAATCAGGGCGCAAAGCGCTCCAGGTAGCTGGCCTGGAGGAAGCCTTCTGGCGCGTGGCCCGACCAGAAGGCGAAACCCATACCATCCTGGATAAAAACGGAGTCATCCAGCTGCGCATCCCGCAGATTAAAGTCCTGTCTTCCAAACCGGAAATCGATCGCGGAGATCTGCGGGATCTCCTGGTCAATTCCTTGCAGCTAGGAACCATTCTTTGGGATCATCATTTCCTGGCGCTGGCTGCAACCGCCGATGACAGATATAAACTGACGTTTGAGGGGAGAGAACCTGCACTGGCAGATCTCATCATCGGCGCGGATGGCGTCCACTCGAAAGTGCGACCCTCTGTCACGCCCATCAAGCCAGTCTATTCGGGGGTCACACTGATTCAGATGGAAGTCGCCAACCCGAAAGTGCAGTGCCCGCAGATCTTTCAGTGGGTCAACAAAGGGAATCTGTTTGTCCTCGGCGATCAAAAGGGCATTCTTGGCCAGCAGAAAGGGGATGGCAATCTGGTCGTGTATGCGACCGCCGAGCATCCCGAAGATTGGGTCGCGACTTCAGGGATTGACTTTACCTCCCCAGAGGAAGTCAAAGCCTATCTCAAAGGCGCTTTCGCCGACTGGAATCCGGTCTTCCTGCGCCTGTTTGAGGTGACTCAGGATTTCGCGGCCAGGCCGTTATATGGCACCCCAATCGATCAGCACTGGGAAACGCAGCACCATCTCACGCTCCTTGGTGACGCGGCCCATGTGATGCCCCCATTTGCAGGCGTTGGCGTGAACATGGCGATGCAGGATGCGCTGGAACTCGCAGAATGTCTGACCAATGGCCAATACACGACGATCCAGCAGGCATTGGAACACTACGAGCAGATGATGCTCACACGCACGGCGCTGGCGCAGAAAAAGACGATGGATCAGGAGGAGATGTTTCACGCGCCAGATGCCCTTGAGCAGTTATTGAAGAAACTGCTGGGTCCCTGGACTCCTCTGCGCCACCTGATCCCTCCTGCCATTGCAGCATTCAATGGACTGACTGGCTGGATGAAACCAGCGCACTATGTGTGAAACTACGATGGTTCTCCCGTAGGATATGAAGAGTAAGAAAGACAAAAGTTCAGGCGCTTCTTTGTTCATGAAGGTACATCATTCACCGCTCTGCCAGAAGCAGAGCGGTGAGCTTAAAGAGAAGAGGAGAAAAAATGGATGCTTGAAGAAAAAACGTCACCAACGGAAAAGAAGAACGCGACGCTCCCACTGATGGCACACCAATCAGCAATCTCAGCCCAACAAAGGAAATATGGGGGTCGTCACGCAGCCCTGATCCGTAACATCTGCTGCTTCCCTTTCCCTTGACAAAAAAGAGCGCCCCTGGTTCATAGGCTGTAAATCCCAGGATTCTGCGGGAGAAATCAGTACAGGTAGCTGGGTGGGCCAAGGCCAGCAAAGGGTCTGAAAATGAATGTCAATACGCACGCGCCTTGTGACGACTCCCGCACCCGGCCATCGAACAGCACGCCCCTGACCGATTCTTCGATGTATCGTAGTACGCTTTCTGGCACCGCTCATTGCGACAGACTTTGAGCCTGGCCCAGGTGCCGTCTGCCATGGCGGTGAACACTATCCCGACGAGACGTGCAATCGCTCCATCCACGCCGGCAATATACGGTTCGAGGGTCGGCACTCCATCATGCTGAAAGCACACTGTGAGCCGGGCGTTGCAGGCAAGAC
>WNFT01007990.1_pt1 | contig 16180 bp, 17 predicted proteins | sample 5400191 | NCBI WGS metagenome assembly WNFT01 (sample SAMN13153359, study PRJNA577476) | soil metagenome | isolation source: 80 cm saprolite under Madrone tree | place: USA:California | collected 2016-06-14 | reverse complement strand
CTTCCTGCTGTCGGCAGGTTCTTTCCGACGTAATCAGGGCGAATCGGGAGTTCGCGATGCCCGCGATCAACCAACGCTGCGAGCTGGATGCGGGCGGGTCGCCCGAATGAATTGATCGCGTCCATGGCTGCGCGAATAGTGCGGCCAGTATAGAGAACGTCATCGACAATGATGACGGTTCGTTCTTCCAGTGGCAGCGGAAGTTTCGACGCGCGCACGACCGGCAAGTCCGGACGCGTCCCGACGTCATCGCGGTGCATCGCTACGTCGATAACGCCGGTCTCGATATCGACCTTTTCGATCTCGCGGATGAAAGCAGCGATGCGTTGGGCGATCTCAACTCCACGTGAGGGAATTCCCGCGAGCACTATCTTTTCAAGCCGGGGGTTCCGTTCAATGATTTCGTGCGCAATCCGCCGAAGCGCCCGGCGAATTGCCTCCGCGCCCATGATCGGGACGAAGTCAGGTGAATTTTGTTTTGCTTGTTTCATGCGTTTCCTTGGCGACCTCACGGGATCGCTTTAAAGGAACAAAAAAATTAGGAGGCGGACTTCTCGGTGCGCGCCTCCTTCCTTCGTCGCTCTCGCCAGTTGGAGCGATGTTTCACGATCCAATCGAGTAACGCCTTTTCAAAACCGATGTCTTTGCCGGCTTTTTCGCTCTCAATCCACTTGTGCTTCAAAATTTCTGCGCGCTCCGCAAGGAATTCCTTGTAGAGGACGGAATTCTTAACGAATTGAGATTGATCGTCTTGCGAAGACGGCATCTCTCCCTTTTCTTTCATAGAATTTGGAATTAGTCAACAAAATCAAGTCGCCGGAATTCGACGGAGGAACCGCGCCATTTATTTAGTCTCGTTTGCGCTCATTGTCGCGGATGGTTCACTACGGCAAAGTTTTGCGAAGATTTTCTGCAATCTTTTTGAACTCGGCCGTCACGGACGACTGTCGATCTTCGCCTACGATCGGCATGCCGCGATCGCCCGCTTCGCGGGTAGCGATATCGATTGGGATCTGGCCGAGCAACGGAACGCGTAATCGCCTGGCTTCGCGCGCTCCGCCGTCGCTCCCGAAAATGTCGTAGCGTTTGTTGTCGGATGGAGAGATGAAGTAACTCATGTTTTCAACCAGACCCAGCACAGGCACGTTAACCTTCTCGAACATGGTTGCGGCTTTGCGCGCATCGATTAGGGCAACTTCCTGAGGTGTGGTTACGATGATCGCTCCGGAGAGCGCGACAGTCTGCACAATCGTGAGTTGGATGTCGCCAGTGCCGGGTGGAAGATCGAGCACAAGATAATCGAGATCTCCCCATTCGACCTGCCGCAGAAACTGCTGGGTGTAGCGCGTGACCATCGGCCCGCGCAAGATGGCCGGCGAAGTGTCATCGAGCAGAAATCCCATCGACATGAGCCGCAATCCGTATTGCTCGATCGGGACGATCTTGTTTTCCTCCGTGGCCATCGGTCGCTCGCGTGTGCCGAACATCAGCGAAATGCTCGGGCCGTAAATGTCGCAGTCGCACAAACCGACGCGCGCACCGGCCTGCGCGAGCGCGACGGCGAGATTCCCGGCAACAGTCGATTTGCCGACACCGCCCTTGCCGCTTGCGATCGCGATGACATGCTTGATTCCCGGAATTCGCATCGCGCCCATGCCCGCCCCAGCGCTCGGTGGCGCGTGGATGTCGATCAAGACTTTTGCGCTTTGGACTCCGGCGATCCCGTGTAAAACCTTTTCGGCATCGTTTTTAATTGCCGCTGGAACATTCGGATCGTTCGTGGCCAGCGCGAGCTGCACTCTGACTTCGCCATTGTCGATGTTGACCGACTTGACCAGGCCGAACGAAACAATGTCGCGAGTGAAACCGGGATATTTGACCGACTTCAATGCGTTCTTCACCTGTTCCTCGGAGATCGACATGCATTAAACTTACCCGGGGCGTCTCAGACGTAAACCGCGCGCTGAGATTGATCGATCCTGGTACTCCGTTTGTAGCATGATCAATCCAACGAGGAGCCAAATTCTTCTTACCCCTGCGCCCCATAGAGAACCCAAACAATCGAGCTTGGCGTAATGATAAGGGCGACGATCAGCACAATCGCCACCGCAAAATAACCGGCGCCCCCCTGCCATTGGAGAGACGTGAGGCGCGGTAGCCAGGACCGAACATAGAACAAGGCCGAGCCCAAGTCCGACTACGGCGCCCACCAGGCCCCAAGTATGCCGAGAAGTATCGCGCTAACGGAAAGTTTCTTGTCGGCGGGTTGCAATTGAATGATCAGCGTCGATTTGCCGACGCCGGGCCTCGGAGGAGATCGATTCTTTGATGCGTTTTTTCGATTTCCACGACGAGCCCCGAATAGTTCCAGCGGCCGAGCGATTTCGTCGCCGCGACGTAAATCGTTCCTTTTCCTTTAGGACCAGAAATGGGAATGGACAGGTTTCCTTCGCCGGATGCGGCGTTGACGTTTGTGTTTCCGGAAACAAGAAATCGGTCCCTGATCGGAGAACCGAGAGCCTCAATCACGGCAGGGTGCGTCTTCGCCCGGGCCAGAGGGTCTTTATAAAGATCGGTCGATTTGATCGCGCTGAATACGATCATGACCATTGAACCAACGAAGGCGATGAAGAGAAGAATAATTGTAAGGCAGCCGGCAGGCACAAACCATTTCCAGTTTCGTGTCCACCAGTTGCCCTTCGCTCCAGTTGGGATCGGCGCGGCTGTCGGTTGCACGAGGCATTCTTAACTGATCCGGGGCGGATATTACAACTATCTTCGCTGCGATCTAAGCTTGACCTTTAGTTACCATCCGACAGGATCGACGGCATGAAAATTCAATCCTCTCTCCGAATTATCCTCGCAGGGGCTTCGATCGTCTTAATGAGCGCCTGCGCTACGTCTCCGCGCTCCGGCCCAGCCGCGTTGGCCGGTACATGGACCAACTCACTCGGAACTGCGTGGACGATAAAAGCGGACGGCACATTCGAGGTTGTGAATCCGAAGCGCCACATTTGGGGTAAGTACACTGTTGCTGGCGATATGGTCACAATCCAGGAGACGGGCGGTAAAACTGCAAAAGGCTGCAAAGGCCCCGGTACTTACAAATTTAGCCGCCCTAACGAAAACACTTTGACCTTTACGTTGGTGAATGATGCCTGTGGCGAGCGTAAGAAAAACGTGCTGCTTGCCTGGCATCAGAAGTAATCGCTACCGACCAAGGCCGACGAGCAGCTAACCTTTGCTTCCAGGACGTAGGCACCGCTCAGACGCGGTCTTTTAACTGCGTTTTCCCGGCAGTCCGCGCACAATGGACGCAGCAAAAGATTTGTCCACTGGCTTCCACGCCATGACCCACCACCCGGCAGTGGCAGTGCGGGCAAACCGGCGCGAGCGCGTGAATTGCGCACTCGAAGCTATCGAAGGTGTGACGCTTGCCGGCAACGACTACCTCAAATGCCTTGTCATATTCATTTTCGCAAACTTCGCATGTAGCCATACATAACTCCTTTCGCGCGCCGTCGCCTTTGCGGCGGTGTCTACTTTATTTGCGTAGCCCAAGAATGTAGCCGGGATCGCTGATTTCAGCGCTGCCTTGGTGAGCTGTAGGGGAAGCTGACAGCTTCCGCTACAGCTCAATCTGGAAAGTAGAGATAGCGCGGGGAAGTGATACTTTCCTTTGGGAGCTGGTTATGAAAATACCAATGCAACTCATCGATTGTTTGAATGAAAACAAGGTCCGTTACGAAATTCTGCATCATCCGGAGGCCGTAACCGCGCAAAGGATCGCCCAAGCCGAGCATGTGAAAGGCCGGCGCCACGCGAAAGTTGTTATGATTAAATCTGGAGAGCAGCGCTTAATGGCGGTGCTTCCCGCAGACCACCAAATCGATCTGGAAAAGGTCGGGAAAGTAATTGGCAAAACCGCGTCGCTCGATAGCGAAAAGGAATTCAAGTCGCTATTCCCCGACTGCGCCATCGGAGCGATGCGCTGCCTGCGGCTTGGCTCTCTGGCTGGTGTGCGCGACGGCGTTCGCGAGTGAGAGGGTTGCTTTTATCAACATCGACGGAGCGATCGGTCCCGCGACAGCGACTTACATTTCGCGAAGCATCGAAGAAGCCCGGACGCAAAATGCACAGTGTTTGGTGATTCAACTCAACACGCCGGGCGGCCTGCTCGACTCGACGCAAACGATCGTGCAAAGCTTTCTAGGTTCCACCGTGCCCGTCGTAGTCTATGTCGCTCCGACGGGCGCGACCGCGACCAGCGCCGGATGTTTCATTACGATTGCCGCGAGTGTCGCCGCAATGGCGCCGGCCACCACCATTGGCGCGGCGCACCCGGTCTCCATAGGCGGTTTTCCCAGCGGGGGAGAAGAAAAAACCGACGACACCATGAAGCAGAAGCTGGAGAATTTTTCCGTGAGCTACATGGAGGCGATCGCAGGCAAGCGGCAACGCAATGTCGAGTGGGCGAAATCCGCCGTAAAGGAGAGCGCATCGATCAGCGCGCAGAAAGCGCTCGAACTAAAAGTCGTTGATCTGATCGCTCCCGATCTGCCAGATCTGTTAAAACAATTGAACGGGCGTGTAGTGGATGGCAAAACGCTCAAGACTGCCGGCGCCGAGGTGGCGGAGATTAAGATGTCGCCCTCGGAACGTGTCTTTCAAAAGCTCTGGCGGCCCGAGGTTATGTTCGTTCTCATGCTCATCGCGATCTACGGCATCATCGGCGAATTAACCACGCCGGGCGCTATTCTCCCCGGCGTTGTCGGCGCGATTGCGTTGGTCCTCGCGCTTTATCTGGCGGCAATCCTGCCGGTTAACGTGACGGGAATTGCCTTAATCGCGCTTGCGCTGATGCTCTTCATCTTCGACGTCTATGCGACCACACACGGCGTATTAACTGTGGGCGGAATCATTGCGTTTCTGATCGGGTCACTCATGCTCTTCAATCGCGCCGATCCGCTGTTCCGTTTATCGTTGAACTACATTATTCCGGCAACACTCGTTACCGCGGCGTTCTTTATTTTCATCATTGGCAAAGGGCTGCGCGCGCAACTCTTGCCCGTGAAGGTGGGGGCGGAAACGCTGATTGGAAGAACGGTGACCGCATTGACTCCGATCGATTCGCGCGGCGGCAGCGTTTTCGTCGAAGGCGAATATTGGAACGCGGTCAGCGATAGGCCCATCGAAAAAGGCGAACAGACTGAGATTGCAGCCGTGGAAGGATTAACTGTAAAACTGAAAGCTAAAGGAGAATCAAGCCATGCCATTAATTGAAGCGCTGCCGAAGTTAATTAGTTGGGCCATACCCCTCATCATTCTTGCCGTAATCATTCTGCCGCAGGCGATCCGCATCCTGCGCGAATACGAGCGCGGCGTGATTTTTCGTTTGGGAAAATTGCTTGGCTCGAAAGGGCCGGGATTGATTTTTCTCATCCCGATAGTTGATAGAATGGTGCGGATGGATTTGCGCGTCGTCACCATCAGTGTCGAGAAGCAGGAGGTCATGACGCGTGACAACGTGCCAGTGACGGTCGATGCGGTTGTTTATTTCCGCGTCGTCGATCCGCAAGCCGCCGTCGTGAAAGTGGAGAACTTTCTCAAAGCCACCTCGCTGATGTCGCAGACGACGCTGCGCAGCGTCCTCGGTCAGGCCCCCTTGGATGACCTGCTTTCGCAGCGCGAGTCGATCAACCTGAAGTTGCAGGAGATCATCGACCGGCAAACCGAACCATGGGGCGTGAAAGTGACGGCGGTCGAGGTCAAGGACGTGGCGCTGCCCGACACCATGAAGCGCGCCATGGCCAAGCAGGCGGAAGCCGAGCGCGAACGCCGCGCGAAGATTGTCAACGCCGAAGGCGAATTTCAGGCCGCGGAAAAAATGGTGCAGGCGGCGGCGATGATGAGCAAAGAGCCCATTGCGCTACAACTGCGCTTCCTGCAAACCATGCGCGAAATTTCCAGCGAACATAACACCACGACTTTTCTTCCGGTTCCCATCGATTTATTCGCGCCATTTAAGAAGAGCGAGTAACCCAAGCCGTAGGTCTCTTCGACGGAACATGGATGGTGCCGGACGAGGGCGACGATATCGCTAGTCGTAGGGAGGATAGTCCGGTGCAACCGTACGCGGCGAGAAGATGTCGTCGCGATCGACGGAGGGTCGGCGGTGACGGCGTGGTAAGAATTGGTCTTCGTCAGAATCCGGCGCGACGATCGCGGTGCGGCCAGAGGGCAAACGGAAAATCAGTCTTCCATCCGAGGTGATGCCAACCATCCGGGCGCGTGTCCACCGCCCCCGACCTCGCGCCGATTCGGAGTCTCGCTGGCCAACAAAAGTTTGGCCGGTCCGCGTGGGTTTTGATATCGATCCACCGGTTTTCCCCTTTTTGGTGGGCGAAGTCGAGTCGCTGGCGGCAGATGGCTGCGGCACCGCGTTTGCTTGAGTCATTGAATTGGTCTCTGCTTGATCAGGGTTCTGCACAGAGGGACCGGCCGTCGGGTTTGCCACACTCGAAGGAGTTGCAGCCGCAACAAAGTCGGGATTTGAGGTTTGCCCCTGCTCAAGAGCAGGCGAAGGAGATTGGTCTGCAACTGCGGATGCCGCCGCGTTCGTTGTCGGCTGATTGGCGACAACGGGCGGGGTATTTATCGCTTGTGGCGGCGCAGACGGAGAGGCTTCGGGCACACCAATGGGAACGCCGATCACCTGTTTCGCTGCGGTTCGATGTCGGAACGGATTGATATCGGCGGGCAACAAAAATGCGCCGAGCGCGAGTGCCTGCCGGCGTTCAGTTCCCACCAAGCATTCGCGAATCATTTCCGTGAGCACGACCGGATCCTTTGGACGTTGATTGGGATCGTGCCGCAACATATTTCCGAGCAAATTTCGCAAAGCTTTTGGGAAGACGCGAAGCTGCTGACGGCGCAGGTCCGTCGGAGGCACGGCGCCCGTCAGCATAAAGTACATTGTCGCGCCGAGAGAATACACTTCCGATCGGAAATCGACCGTTTGATGCTGAACCTGCTCGGGGCAGGCGAATTTCGGCGCCGCAGAAAAACTTTCTTCGCGCCCGTCGCCTCCATTGGGCTTGTGGAGCTTTAATCCGGCGAGGCCAAAGTTCATTAGCTTCACGAAAGGCCAACCGCCTTCAGGAGTCGATCCTGGGACGATCATTAGGTTGGCCGGCTGAATCGCGCAGTGCGTGAGCTTGTGAAAACTGGCCGTGGAAAGCACGCTGACTATTTGCTCCGCCATACGCAATACGGCATCGGCCGGCATCGGACCGTGCTCCTCGACCCACGACGCGAGAGGCTCACCCTGCAACAACTCTGAGACATAGACGAATTGGTCTTCTTCGTGTCCGAAATCAAAAACTTTGGCGATGTTGATGTGACGGACCTTCTGGGCGGCGCGTGCCTGCTCCTCAAACTGCTCCCGGGTTGCCGGATCGATACTCGCGATCGGAATAAGCGTTAGGGCAACGGCGTCACCAGATCTTTCATCGATAGCTTTGTAGGTAATAGCTGCGCCGGTTCGGTTCAGTTCCCGCGGAGCACCCTCGCTGCTAAGAGAGGTGCGGTAGTGCCCAAGGAAAGTTCTACGCTCCATATTCGTGCAGCTGCCCGCGGTGAACAGTACAATCAGCCCGCCGCACTATCATTCAACTTCGATTTTAGGGATGAGTTGCTCCGCCCACATCAGGCGCAAGCCTTTTACGCGGGCTACCCCGCTTGGATTCGAACCAAGAATAACGCCTCCAAAGGGCGCTGTGCTACCATACTGATCTCGGACATCTTGATCTCCGGACTATTGCCGGATCGCCTGATCAGGCATCGTCTAGATGACTTTCCGCCTCTAGTAGCTCCTGGTCCGAGGGAAACAGTGTAATCCAAAAAATCGTCCGCGAAGACCTCCTCGAAAACGTCAAAGTTCCCTTGCTTTGGACTTCTTCGGTATCTCGGCGGACAACAGCTTTCGTCGCTTCGTATGAAGTGATGCTGTTCATTTTGTTAATCTGTTTGCTGCGGTGTCGATCGGCCATCGTGCGTCCGCGGGATTTTGCGGTGCTACTTAGGAGTTGATCACCACTCCCTCCTTCGAGATGGAAGGGGAACGATTCGCGACGACGAGCAGAGACCTCTCGCGGAAAATTCTACTTCGCTGCTGGCGCCTGCGCGGCTTGAAAGGCCAGCCAGGCATTCCAAGCGCGTTCCCAATTTTGTTTCTCGGCCCAACATTGCGCTTCCAAGAAATGAAAATAGGCAGGGGAGTTCGGCTGTTCGCTGAAATGACGGGCGGTGAGAAGAGCATCATCGACCCGACCATTCTGCATCTGCGCGCGATAAAGTTCATAACCAACGCCGTGGTTATTGGGTGCGGCGGCGAAGCGCTTTTCCAGATCTTGAAGAGAGAAATTAGTGGCGACTCGCGGAAGCGCGACCGGTTCGCCGTATCGCTGGGTCAACCCGTAGCCGGCGCGAAAATCATTCTTGCTGGCCTTGTATTTCGCCATGCCAAGCCAGGCATAACGAAGCCAGTCGGGATGCTGCTCAATGGCCCGGGAAATCTCCTCGGGGTCGCCGCGTTCGGACCAAACCGCAAAGAGCGCGAGTTTTTCCGTTTCACTGAACGATTGTAAGTTCGGATCATTTCTCAACAATTGCGCGAGAGCGCGATTGAAAGAAGCGTCGGATACCCGGTTGAGATAGGGCAGCGCTAAATCGTGCTCGTTAAGTCCAATCGCTTCCAGAATTGGGCTGACTTCTGGACTTCTGAGCGAAGCGTCGCTTAGCATGCTTGTGTAAACTCCTGGTCGCAGAGGTCCCGCTCTGCGTAGCGCCTCACGCCACGCCGTCACGGCCAAAACGGGACGGTACGGCAGCCAGGCGTTTCCTTCGGTCAGCGGAACTTCATAAGCAATCGGCTCCAGAAAGCGCGCCCGGCGGAAATCATCGACTGCGTTTGTCATCTGTTTGAGTTCGACCTCCGCGATAGCGCGCGCAGAGTAAAGCTGCCAATCGAGCGGCGCCCATCGAAGCGCGCGAGTTGTCAGTGCGCTTATTTCACTAAAATTCCTCTCGCGATCGGCTACCGCCGATAATTGCTTCGCGCTGGAAACACCGACTGAGCCGGGAAGGAGTTTCTCACTGCGCGCGGCGACAACCAACGACAGTCCCGCCGCAAGTAATATCAACCCCAAAACGCGAAATAAGATCGACACCCACTGGCTTGTTTTCAAAGAGAGCGGCCGATGCCGTGCGAGCCCAAGCAAAAATACTGCCGCAAACGCGGTACCGACACGGTGTCCTGAAACATCGACAATCCCATGGATCGCGAACAGGAGTGCGGCGATAAGCGCGGCGAGACGATAACCTTGGTTGGTTCCTTGTCGCAACGGGAAAACTCGACTAACAAACAGCGCGATACCGACGATCGCGAGCACCACCGCCAGCCAACCGAGTTCCGTCCAAAGCCAAAGCCAGTCGCTTTCCGAATGCAAGGCTCGCCGGTCGCTGAGAGAAGCGTCACGAAAAATTGCAAAAATCGATTCGAAATTTCCAAAACCGATCCCGCACCAGGGCGAATTACGAATGAGTCGAAACGTGTCATGAAAAATTCGCCACCGGAAATCCGTTGAGATGCCGGCACTGCCGAAATCGCGAAGCTGAAATCTCTCGAATATTTGCTCGCCGAAGAGCAGCAGGGCCGTGAGCAGCAGAATAACAAAAGAGACTCCAAGCGCGAGTCGCAAGGGAGAGCGTTGTCGGAACGCGAACGCGCCAAGCCAAAATGCGCTGCCCGCGACGAGGATCACGATTCCCGAGCGTGAAAAATTCAAAACGATCGCTGTCACGACCAGGACCAGCCCGAGGATCCAGACGATCCACCGTTTTCTCCTCTTGCGAAGATCGTCCTGACCGCAGGCAAGAATCATGATCGCGGTGAGCCCGAAAAGATCTTCGGTTTGATTGCGATTTGGAAACGGACCGAAATTTTGCTCGTTGTGCCAGAATGGGAGCGTGGTATGCGCCAAGTAAAACGCGATGCAGATTGCGGCTAGGAGCGCAATTCCGCCGGTAAACAAGCGAAGTTGAAAGCGCGCCTCGCGAAGCTCCAGGTCTTGCGTGGAGACGACATAGAGCCAGCTCAGTCCGGCAGCGAAGCTAACCAGATAGCTCAGCGTGATCCACGGCTGCGGAGTCAGCGTCGATGGAAGCTGAATTCCGAAGTCATTTACAAATGTCGCACGCCACTCCGGTTGGAAAAACCAGCGGGCGGGGAGAAATGCAACTGCCGCTAAAATAAAAAGGGTGAGAAGAACGAGGTTCGCGAGTGCGCCGAGGGAAAACCGAGGCGGTCGCACCAGCAGACAGAGCGCTAGAAGCGTGATGACAAGTCCCTCTTCCCATTTTTGAGTGGCGCCGCCTAGGAAACAGGCGAGCACGGGCAGCAACGCGACAGTCGCGTCGGCTATCCAACGAGTAGTGCCGGCTTTTTGGTTCTCACGCAATTGAGATCGCTGCATGGAATTTCGCCTGCTTTCCGATCATGAAGACGTTGCCACGTTTCCTTTAAGTCTCCACCGTTCCGGGTAGTGGTACACTTTGAGCAACGGGGTGGCTCACCACGCTTCGGAATGGCCCATCAAGGTTCAGTGCGTGGGCCGGCGCGAAACTTTTCCAGCTAGGAACCGTAAATAAGGGCGCGGCAGCCGGATCGACTTCTGCAACCAAAATTGCATGGCGCCCATAGAAACTGCTGACGAATAGTTGACGAACGCGACGGTCAACGGTTCATTGTCCGCGCGGACGAAGAATTGACTGCGTTTTTGAAAATCGGATCTGCGCGGGGCGGTCGTGCTCATTGGGAACTTGCAATTTCTTGATCTGATCCAGGCTCGTGGTCGCATCTCGGAAAACTCCCGTCACATAACCGAATCGAATTTCAGCCCCATCCTTCAACCCAGCCTCGGTAATAGAAAGGCCATTTATCTGTGTTCCATTTGATGAGCCCAAGTCTTTGAGGCGATACCCACTCGTCAATTTGGTCAGCGAAGCGTGCTGCGCTGACACTGTCGGATCGTCAAGGACTACGTCGTTGGACGGAGCACGGCCAATCGTAATAAGATCGCCAATTAACTCATGCGTTATGACATCGACTCCATCGCAATCCAGAATTAGGCGAGGCATATCGTCTCCGATCTTTAAATTGTCGGTATACCTTACAACCGTCGGAATATTTTACAATCTGTGTCAATACTCCATTCTATACTCCATTCTATTAAGTGATTTGTGAATGGATGCATCTGACTTTGAGTCCAAGATTGCGGACCGGCAAAGGCAAATTGAAGCACTTACGGTGGGGTTGCAGAAGGTGAACGCCCAGTTCGAAGGCAGTAAGCCGATACCGCAAATGGTCGTTAACTGAAGATCAAGAGCAAGAGTCAACGCAAGCAATGCAACCGACTGCCGCGCCCTCTACGTATTTATTTTGAGTAACCCTGTGAAAACAACGCCGACTCCGCTGGGTTGGGAAGCGGAAAGTCGCGATGAATTGTTTGTCTCCACCTGTTGGACAATGGTCCTCAAAGCAGGCGATTCGGCGGCCACTTCCGCTCAGGCACTTAGTGCGCTATCGGAACTGTGCCAGATTTATTGGCGCCCGCTCTACGTTTTCTTGCGCAAAAAAGGATATGGACGCGAGGATGCGCAGGATTTGACGCAGGGCTTTTTCGCCCACTTGATCGAGAACCGGGGTTATGCGCACGCCGATCGAGAGAGAGGGCGGTTCCGTGCTTTTCTCCTGACCGCACTGAAACATTTCATCGCGGATGCTCGCGATCGCCAACACGCATTGAAACGCGGTGGGGGAATGATTCTAGAGAAGCTGGACGACAAGACGGAGGCGCAAATCGCGCGAGCTGCAAAATGGCAGGCCGACGAAGTTTATGATCGCGAATGGGCGGCGTCCCTTGTGCGCCAGGCGCTGCATCGTCTCGCGAAAGAGTCCGCGCTGGCAGGCAAAGGCGAACTTTTTGGCTACTTGGTGCCGTATCTTGGAGCGCCGGAAGAATCGGCAATTCCATTCGAAGAGATGGCGCGGCGCTCACATCGAGCTGTCACTACTTTGCGCCACGAGCTACCCCGATTGCGCGCGCGGTATCGGGCAATTCTGCGTCAAGAAGTCCGCGGCACGGTCCGCGAAGTCGCGGAAGTAGATGAGGAACTGCGGTATTTGTGTTATGTGTTGGCGGCAGCATAGAGGGAGCAATAGCAGCGGAAGGATTAGACAATGCGATCAGCGGCTTCAGAAATTTCGACTTGTCCCAGCTGTGGCCGCACGCTTGAGGAAACATCCGGTGGGGGACTCGGCTGCATGCTCTGTTTGGTGCGGATCGGAATTGGCGGTGAAGATGATGTGTCCCAGGCCGCGTTAGGCGGATCGGCCTCGAAACCTTTCAAGGGCGGCGAACACTTCGGAGTTTATGAGATTGAGCGTCATCCGGACGGAAGTCTTTACCAACTTGGGCATGGAGCAATGGGCGTGACGTATCGTGCCGTCGATACGACGCTCCAGCGCAAGGTTGCATTGAAGATCATTAATGTCGGCATTGCGGGGCGGAGCGCCGAGGCACACGAGGGTTTTCTGCGCGAAGCTCGCGCGGCTGCGTCGCTACGACACGAGAACATCGCCACGGTGTTCCAATTCGGAATTCGCGAGGAGACCGGCCAATGCTTTTACACGATGGAACTAATCGAGGGCGAGACGCTCGAGGGACGCGTTCACCGCGCGGGACCACTGGATGTCGAAACCACCGTCCATATCGCGCGGCAAGTCATTGCCGCACTTGCCGCAGCGGAAAAGCACGGCGTGATTCATCGCGATTTGAAGCCGGCAAATTTGATGCTGGTGGACGCGGACGATACCGAAGCATCGAAGCTACGGCGGAACCACTGGGCGTTCCGGGAACGGCCGGCTCGACGGTCCGTCCCTACCGTCAAAATAATCGACTTCGGCTTGGCCAAAGTCCTCAACGCGCCGGTTGATCCGATGCGGCTCACCTGGGGCGGTTTGGTGGGTACGCCGGCATTTGCCAGCCCGGAACAATTTGAAGATGTCGCGCTCGACGTGCGCGCCGACATCTATTCGCTGGGCGCGACGCTTTGGTTCGCGCTCACAGGAAAAACGCCGTTTGGCGGCCATAGCGTGGAGGAAATTCACCGCGCTCAGCAGTCAGATGCACTTCCAATGGAGCAACTCAAAGCCGCTCATGTTCCGCATCGGCTGAGGTCACTGCTTCGATCGATGCTCGCTGTTGAACCAGCTGCGCGCCCCGGCACGCGCGATCTGGCAGCGCGGCTGCAACGTTGCGCCGCAGTGGCAAGCGCCATGCGACACACCCGCATTGCGCTCGCAGCCGTCTTCATCCTGGCTCTCGGCGTGTCTGCATTTTTCGTTTTTCCTTCGCTGCGCACCCATCCGCCACCTGTCGGATCAACTTATCCTAGTCAGATGATCGATTCCATTCGAACCACAAGTCCGTCGGCGCTCCCTGTTAAAATCCACCCGGCTAAGTGGGCTCAGCAGTATGATGCGCCGGTGGCACCTCAAATAGAGGAGAAGGTTCTGGTTCCTGAACCTTTGGAGCGTTATTCAGTCGCCCAGGCGAGGACGAAGACTGAAAAACAAGCGTCGCACCGCCACAGGCACGTCGCTCGCCTGCGTCCAAGCTTGTTCAAGAAATTAGTTGCCGGTTTCATCAAGCTCCAAAAACAGCCGGGGAAATCATTTGGTAAAACTCGAGTACAACCTGGCAGCCCAGCTGAGTAAAAAAGGGCTCTCGGCGCACAAGCGAAAGCTCAACGCCCGGAGCGCGCTAACCGCAATCACGCAATCAATCATTCCGGCGATCGTTGTGCACGTCTTAGCCGATACAGTGACGCTGCCATCCGGCTTTGCTGAGATTGTCGGCGATTATTTCCCAATACTTCACGCGCGTCGGATTGTGCTCTTTTGCTCTCCACACCGGCAATGACAAAGTGATATGAACAGTCGCAATGACGCGGGCGACAACACTCATCATTGCCGCCATTGCGCTTCTTTGCAGTACGGCAGCGGCAACATCGCCGCCAGTCACGTTTGAGTCGCCGTGCGAATGTCAAGACAATCACGGCAAACATCGCTGGTCAGTAAAGAACGATCCGTCAACTCCGCCCCCAGATGCCAACGCGATACAAGCCGTCACACCTAGCGACATGTTTCGAGTCAGTCTTGGTACCGCGTAGATCCGTGATCAACTCGTCATCTAGGTTGTCGCGCAACCAGGTGCTCAAGAAGGCCGCGCGCTCCCGGCGATCGAGTAATCTGAGATAAGCAGCGAGATGCTGCGGGCGAATAGGGCGCTGGCCAGAGAGATGGGCGGACACAAGGCTCCGGGCGATTCCTGAGCGCTCCGCGAGCTTGAGCTCATTCCAGTGTCGCAAATCAAGAAGCCGAGACAACAGCTGTGATGAGAGCCTATTGTGAACTCGCAAATTCTGGAGTTCGTCTGCCATTTCACAAAACATAACTCGGCTTCCATTCTGCCGACCGCGTTGTGCCGCCTGCTGGGATTCGAAGAGTTGTCCAGCGATAACGGCACCGGTCTTGAGCATGATTTTCAGATCGAGTAAGATCGACATGTTCTTGAGATAGAACAGATCCATCGCGATCATCTGATTGAACGTCGTTTTGTTTTTGCCGTTTACCTGCCAGTATCCGGTCAGGCCCGGCAGACCGTTTACGCGTTCCCGTTGCCACGGCTCATAATGGGCAAATTCATTTGGTAGGCACGGCCGCGGACCAACCAGACTCATCTCGCCGCAAAGCACGTTGAAAATTTGAGGCAGCTCATCCAGACCGCTCGCACGAAGATTTCGCCCGAAAGGGGCCAGACGCGGGTCGCCGTGAGCATCTAGTTTCGTCATCGGACAATCGACCTGCATCAATTTTTCAAAATGGCGCTCGTGAATTTGTGTCTCAGCGCTCAACTTCATTGTCCGGAACTTCCAGATAAAAAAATGTCGTCCGCCAAAGCCGATGCGTTCCTGCCGATAGAAAATCGGACCAGGCGAAGCGATTCGCGTCACCAGCATAAGGAAGATCATCAGCGGCAGCCAGACCGGCAGCGAAAGCAAAATGCAGGTAATATCGAGACCGGATTTCCAGCCAGGCCCGCGCAGAGACGCTGCCGAGAGTTCGCTCGCAGCGCGAGGCGATCTGTTCCCGTTCGAGCCAGGCAAATACTGGGGCGATGGGGTATCGACTCGCCTTTGAACCAAGTCAAACACCAACGGATCCTTGTCCCGCCCGATCCCAGAAGTGCGGCCTCTCTGGCCGACTCCGTCCAATTTACCGTTGGGCATGCTGCCGCCCTTGGTCGCTCGCCCGAGGTTTGGAGAGAAACCGTCTATCCTCATCTGGTAAATTTCTTCACTGCATCTACCTCGCTAACTCCCAAGGGTTGTTAGAAACGAGGAGGGAAACATCTAGTTTTTCTGTCGATCAAGTAAATTTGACAAAGGAGTAAATTCTGGAAAAGTTCACTCTCGAAAATGCGAAAAGCGACCAGCTATGTACCGTTACCGTTGGAGAGTAAGCGGGACCATATGTTGGGATAGGCTCCTGTTGAATTCGTTCAAGCTCCCGCATGCCTACTTCTACGGAAACTGGAGGGCGAAGATCCTGAATATTTGCAGGGGATGAGAGAATTCACCTGACTGTAACAAGGCGGGAGGCCAAGTCTCTACATGCAACAAAGGTCGGATCGGATATTCCTGCGACGAGCGCGTCGCAGTTACGCGCGGAGGCTTGCTGCGAGCGCGCTGCTGCCCGACGCGAATTTCATGCCGGGTAGCCCGGCCTTTCCAACGAGCGAGCCGCACCGACCAAATTGTAACCGGAACAACGGCGCGGAAAGCGCGAAACCGGTCTGGTCTGAGAGGGCTGCTCAGCTTCTCGCTGGCCGGATATCAATATTCCGCCTAAAAGCAGGATGTTGGGATGATCCAGGCTTGCGTCGGTTTGAGTTTCGCCAGCGGAAGTCGGGCGAGGGTTTTCGTGGGAATCCCCGTGATAACCCAGCACGCGTTTCACCGCGACGATACGGCCGAAATGCACTGGGGAGAGAGA
>WNFT01002359.1_pt1 | contig 16180 bp, 14 predicted proteins | sample 5400191 | NCBI WGS metagenome assembly WNFT01 (sample SAMN13153359, study PRJNA577476) | soil metagenome | isolation source: 80 cm saprolite under Madrone tree | place: USA:California | collected 2016-06-14 | reverse complement strand
CACCGCAGGTGGGAGGAGTCTCGAAGAGGGGCAGGAAGCCGCAGGTCTAGAGGCTGGTCCTTCCTTTATACCCACGCCTCTACGCTCCAGTCATGTATCTCTGCATCGTCACCTAACCCTTCTAGCCAGCGTTCCGCGTCCAGGGCGGCACGGCATCCATCACCAGCGGCGGTGACGGCCTGGCGATAGCGGTGATCGGTGACGTCGCCGGCTGCAAAGACGCCTGGGATACTGGTCATGGTATGCTCAACCGGCACAATGTAGCCCACCTTATCCATATCAACGAGGCCCTTGAACAGGTCGGTATTGGGCTTATGGCCGATAGCCAGGAAGAAGCCCTGGACCGGCAGTGTACTCTCCTCGCCGGTTTTCAGGTTTCGCAGCTGTAGGCCCGTGATGGCGTCATCGCCCAGGACCTCGATCACGTCCGTGTCCCAGATGAAGCTGATCTTGGGGTTCTTGAAGGCTCGTTCCTGCATGATTTTGCTAGCTCGCAGCGTATCGCGGCGGTGAATGACGGTCACGTGGTTGGCGTAGCGTGTCAGGTATGTGGCCTCCTCCAGCGCGGTATCACCACCACCGACCACAGCGATATCTTTCTTCTTGAAGAAAAAGCCATCGCAGGTGGCACAGGCGCTCACACCTCGCCCGTGTAGTCGTTGCTCGCTGGGCAATCCCAACCATTTCGCGCTAGCTCCTGTAGCGATAATCACCGCACGGGCGTGATAATCGCCGGAGTCGGTCGTAATCGTAAAAGGTCGTTTGCTGAAATCGACGGCGGCTACGTCTTCGGCGATCATCTCTGTGCCGAAGCGACGGGCCTGTGCCTCAAACTTCTCCATCATGGGAGGGCCGAGGATGCCTTCCTCAAAGCCGGGATAGTTCTCAACGTCGCTGGTCAGCATCAACTGGCCGCCCACCTGGTAGCCCTGAAACATGAGTACTGAGAGGTTGGCACGTGCTGCGTAGATCGCGGCTGTGTAACCTGCCGGTCCTGAGCCGATGATGATGATGTCATATAGTTTTGCCATGAGTAAGGTGTCCTCACTTGTTCGTTCGTCTAGTTGCCACGTAATATTTCTATTAATGGTAACACACGAGGGGGGCGTTTTATGCCGAGGTATGAGACCCTTCTTAATTTGCTTGACAAAAAGCATCCTTTGTATTACAATAGTTGCAAAAAGATGTATAGCTTGTGAAGATCTACGAACTTGTTATTGAGCCTGGACGAGAAGAGCATATCGCACGCCACCATGTGAGCGTCGCAGAGGTTGAAGAAGTTATTTTTAGCGCACCTTTTATTCGAAAGGCAAGGCTGGAACGCTATCATATCATTGGACAAACCGAGGCAGGCAGATACATCACGGTATTTGTTGCTCCGAGAGGCCAAGGTGTATACGGCTTGGTCACAGCCAGAGATGCCGATGATGCGGAGCGTAGAGCGTACCTGCGACATAGGAAGCAGAAATACCCATGACAAGCAAAAAACAAGAACGGCCAGAGGTTCCGAAGAGCCGCATACCAACCTTTCAAAGCATTGAGGAAGAGGCAGCCTTCTGGGATACCCACTCCAGCGAGGAATTTGCAGACGAGCTTACTCCCGTTGAGGATGTGAAGTTTGTCAAAGCCGGTGCAAAGAGGGCTCTAACTGTACGATTTGACGAAGACACGTTTGAGGAACTCAGCAGAGAGGCCAGAGAAAAGGGCATAGGTCCTTCGACCCTTGCCCGTATGCTGATACTAGAGCATCTTCAGGCAAGAAGAAGGGCCTCCTAACCACACCGTTTATCTCTTCTGAGTTTGATAGAACGTTTTTGCGGTGCCCTTATTGGTTCAGGCATGGCAAGGAACCAACGAACTGACTCTTCCTCGCACGCTGACCTTGCGGTGGAACCTTAGCTCAACGCTATGCCTCCCTCAACAGTATACATAGCTTCATTAAGATACCCCCCACTAGGCGCTGTGCCGACAGCAAAGACAGGGAACGCCTTCCCGCCTAAAAAGGAAAGGGAGGTGTAATCACCGATCTTATTCTTCCCTACGGCCACCCAGGCGAGAGGGAAAGGGCCAGCCAGCTTCGTTTGGCTGCTCCAGGTAGCACCACCGTCGAGCGATGAAACAAAGCCAACCGAGAGTTGGCAGTCGTTGAAACAATGAGCAGGATAGTAGTAGTAAACAAGCGCAAGATGAGCAGTAGAACCAGATGTGTTCTGGTCCACACCCAGGCCAGCAACATATACATTGATGTCACTACCAAGCGGAATACGCTGAATTGATGACCAGGTCGCACCATCGATCGAGGTTGTCATGACCACGTCGTTGCCACTGCAGCCCGGCTCAAAACGACAGTCGGCCCAGGCAAGATACACCTTACCGGCCCCATCGATTTTCGCAGGGAGCAGAATATCCTGGCGCAAGGAGACGTCTGGCGAGAAAGCGTTGACCGTAGCAATCGTACGAGGATCGCTCCAGGGCGCTTTGATGCAAGTAATCTACCAGCACGCTCAAGCTCAACCGGTGCCACCGAGCATGCTCAATCCAGGTCTTCCGGCAGATGTTGATATGGTCATCCTGCATGCCCTGGCGAAGAAATCCGAAGAACGTTTTCGCTCCATCTCAGCATTTGCCCACGCCTTCCAGACGGCATTGCAAGATGCTGATGCCCCTACCGTCGTCGCCAAACGTACGGAGCCCACACCTGCTAATATCGATATGCGGGCAACGCTGGCCATCAGCGATATAGAGGCGCTGCGTGGTATCACGCGAACTCTCACTCTGCCTGGTGGACGACGTGTCAACATATCCGTACCGGCAGGAGCTTACAACGGTCAGGTCATCCGTCTTGAGGGGCAAGGTCCACCATCAGATAGCGGTTTACCAGGTGCACTGCTGGTTGCTATTGCTATCACACCCACGGAGAAAAGCCCTGTGGTCTCTACTGCCGAGTCGGCAGTAGCAACCATACCTACACTCTCTTCAAACAGCAGCTTCCCTGTACCTCAGCGAGGCCTTTCCCGGGCGAACATGATCTTGCTGATGGCCTTAGCGCTGCTGGTAATAGGAGGAAGTATAGGCTTTGTTTCATTGTATGTGGCGACGAACAAGCAGTTAGGCACTATCAATGCAAGTGCAACAGCGCTGGCACAAGCCAATGCAAATACAACGACGACGGCGCTGGCACAAGTCAATGCGACAGTCCCTGCACAATCTACTGCGTATGCCACGGCTCCTCCGGCAGGAAATCCCTATACCCATACAGGAGTGTTAGCGCTCGACGATCCATTGCACGATAATAGCAAGGGCTATGGCTGGGACACAAGCACAAATCAGAATAATGCTACCTGCGCGTTCGTTAACGGGGGCTATCAGTCCAGTCAACCAGCCGACAGCAATTTCCATGCTTGCTTTGCGTTTGCACCTGATTTTAGCAACTTCGTCTATGAGGTGCAGATGACGATTGTCTCAGGTCAGGCTGGTGGTATCGTTTTCCGTGCCAATCCGGCAAACTCAACATTTTACTATTTCCGTGTTGGTCAGGACGGATCATATGACCTATGGACATATGTAGATAAATACATAGATCACGCTCATCACTTGACCTCTGGGACCTCTGGGTCCTCCACCGCCATTCACACCGGTTATAATCAATCCAACCTCGTAGCTGTCGTGGCACAAGGCAGTTCTCTTGCGCTATACGTCAATCAGCAGCTCGTGACGAGTGTGAGCGATAATTCATATAGTCATGGACAAATTGGTATAGTTGCCTATAACCAGGGGAGTCTGGCCCAGGTGGTATATAGCAACGCCAGGGTATGGAGATTGTAATGCTCTACCGTAGCAAAAAACTCGGTATTCCTTGTATATGTAAGAAGTGTAATGGCCCTTGAGTAAAGAAATAGCCGAGGATATTGAGAATAGTAATAACGGCGAAGCCGAGCAAGCTGAGGGTGATGATCGTGCGGTCGATGGGACGTGCATGCAGCTCGGTGAGCCAGCTGCGTTTGCCAATGCCGAAGCAGCGCAGTTCCATCGCGCTGATGATGTCTTCGGCTCCCACGATGGAACCAATCACCACGGGCACAATCATGGGAGCCAGGCGAACTGTCTTGCCAACAAGACCGCCACGCAGTTTCTCTAGCTCGAAGCCACGGGCGCGTTGCGCGTCAAGTGTTGTACCGAAGTCACGCACAACGCTTGGCAGGAAGCGGAATGAGAGGTCGATGGCATAAGCAAACTTGTCGGGTATCCCCATCTCTTTGAAGGCTATGCCCATATGGCCTGGATTAGTGGTGTAAGGGATCGGGACGGAAAATAGCGCGATGCTGACGAGACGCATTGCTTGACAGATCAAGAATGTCAGGTTCTCGACAGTTACCTCTAGAGGTACCGAGCCGATATAGGGGGGCAGTCGTTTGAGGCCGATGAAAGGGAAGCTGTACAGAACATGTGGGTGAATGATGGGGTCAACGCCCTGGATGTTGTTTCCGCCGGAGAGAAAATAGTTGCCGACAGTTAAGAGTATGATCAGGATGATGATGAAAGTCCAGGGGCGTCTTGTCTCTATCCATTTGAGGTGAGCCTGGCTGTAATAAAATGCGGCGATGGTCAGGCCCGCTAGCATGATCCAGAAATTGGAGGTTTGCGAAACCGCGAAGCCGTAGGCGAAGAGCAGGAGTAACTTGGCACGTGGGTCCAGGCGGTGGACAGGTGTGTCGCGTTGGATGTAAGGAAAGTTGATGAGCATGATCTGTCTCTCATGATGTACTCCACCCCGCTACAGGCGGGGTGGAGTAATATTCTATGCTGCTCTTTCACCGGTTGTTCCTCTGCGTCCGACTGCTGCGTTGTAGGCGACGAGCAAAATAGGAAGCAGGATGATACCGAAGATCAGGTCAGACACTGTGGCTGGAATGAACTCGCTGGTTGCCCCGGCGAAGGTTAACTTCGAGAGCCAGATGTCGGTGTAGGCTGCAAAAGCAATGCCGACAACCACGCCGACGGCACCCACTATTTCGGCAATGGTGATGGCGCGGGTATTATTGTAGCGTCCAACAATGTTGAACAGGCCGAGACCTGCCAGGCCTGCAATGAAGCCAATCAGGCCGTTGCCGACGTCCCAGTTCCAATAGACGCCGTAGCCGGAGATCAGGTCGCCGATGAAGTTACCGAGTCCGCCGGTGACGAGGCCGACGATAGGGCCAAAGACCACACCGAAGAAGAGAGGGATAACGATGGCTGGACGAATAGACACATTGCCGACGCTAGGGAGCTGGAGGAAGTTGGTGAGGTAGCTCAGGCCACCGTACAGTGCCGCTCCGAGTGCCATGTATACTACCTGACGTACGTCAACAGCCCAGATGTTTCGTCTTGCACGCTCTTGTGTTGCTGCCATGGGTAGGATTCCTTTCTGCTAGTTAACGAACCTCGTGGTTGAGAAAAATGGGTGAAGTAAGCCTCCTTTCGCTTGCTAGGCTACAGCGTTACGCTCAGCGAGTAAGTAGTGCAACAATGAGGTGGGGCGCAGGTTACAAGCCTGCAACACTGCCGGGTTGGCGAGTACCTGCAACGGCGGGCCGTCCGCCACCAGGTTGCCTTCCTTCAAAAGCAAGATGCGTTGCGTGAAGCGCAGCGCCAGGTCGAGATCATGCGTAATAAAGAGCAGCGCGTCCAGTTCGGGTAAACCGCGTAGATATTCCATGAATGAAATATACGAGCGATAGTCCTGGCCTGCGGTCGGTTCGTCCAGGAGCAAGATGCTGCCTTGCATCGAGAGGACCGAGGCGATAGACACGCGCTTCTGCTGGCCAAAACTGAGCGAGAAGGGCGAGCGTCCCTCGAATGCTGCTACATTCAGGGCCTCTTCCGCTTCTCGTACGGCTGTCTTCAAGCGTTCAGGCGAGAATCCCAGGTTCTCTGGCCCAAAGCTCACTTCTTTGCGCACTGTTGGGGCGAAGAGCATCGCTCCCGGGCTCTGGAAAACATAGCCGATGCGCGAGGCCAGTTGTGCAACGCTCAAGTTGCGTGTGTCTTCATCGTAGAGCCGTACCGAACCTTTTGTGGGCCGGAGCAAGCCGAGCGCCTGTTTCACCATAGTTGTTTTGCCAGAGCCGTTGGGGCCAAGCAGTGCGATGGTTTCTCCACGTCGCACCTGGCAGGAGATGCCATGCAAGACTTCCTCTGTGAAGACGCTATAGCGATAATGGACATTCTCAAAAGTGAGGATTGGTTTGTCTGCCTCGCTCTGGTTGCCTTGTTTGGTGGTGATTGGGCTGAGCAGGAAGCTGCGAGCCTGGGTAGGGTCGCTCAGAGAATGCAGCGTGGATTCGACGGGCAGTTTCACCTGCATAGGATCGGCAATGGTCAGAAACTGCTGCACGTCGCCGAAGAAGACCTGATGTCCTTCTTGCATGAGCAGCACTCTGTCAGGCTTGAGGTGCAGTGCTTCCTCGACGCGGTGCTCGACGATGATGATGGTGTGGCCGCTGGCTTTCAGGTCTGTGATGAGCTGCTCCAGTTCGTCCACGGCACGCGAGTCGAGGTTGGCAAACGGTTCGTCAAATAGGTAGATGGAGGGCTGCATTACGAGGATACCGGCAGCGGCAACCTGTTGGCGTTGCCCGCCAGAGAGGGTGAAGGTGGTTTTGCCTAGATACTGTTCCAGGCGCAGTTGCTTCAAGACTGCGTGAATGCGGCGACGCATCTCGGGGCGTGGCGTATTCAGATTCTCCATGCCAAACGCAACCTCTTGTTCGACCGTGCTGCCGACGATTTGTTTGTCGGGGTCTTGCAGCATGGTGCCGACGTGTTGTGCGAGATCGCGCAGCGAGAGCCCTGCGATGGGACGGCCATGAAGTTGTATCTCGCCCTTGAGATCGCCTGAGTAGCTGTGGGGAATCAGGCCGTTGAGGCATTTGAGCAAGGTGCTTTTACCGCAACCGCTGGGGCCTGCAATGAGCATGAGCTCGCCGGTAGATAGTGAGAAGGAGATGTCTTCGATGGCGGCAGGCTGGTCAATGGCTGCTGGTTCTGATTCTTCCTCAAGACTACGATAACGGAAGCTCAGCTTGTCCACGTACACTGCTGGTGGCTTTGCTGTTGTGTCCGCTGTGTTGTTGCTGTAAATGGTCATCGGCAGTGAAATACCTTTTATTCTGAGCTACCGCATCGCAAAAGTGTTATATCTACACCCTCTCCTAAGTACATTCTAACGAGATTAGTACTTGTGTGTCAATGCTGAACTTTGTTGAGGATAAGCTGCGTCCTTGCTTCTTGCTGCTCATTCCGCTATAATGCAGTGCAACAGGGAACATTCTCTTCAGCCGATTCTGCATCCATAGGGGGAACAGCATGCATGTCTCGTGATTCACTAGAGTCCATGAGGGCACCTGAAGAATCATTTTACTGGGTACCTGGCGAAATGGTGGTAGTTGTTCGACTTCCCCGGCGCCCCGCGAATGATGCACACGATACGCTGGTTGAACAGGTACGCAGCCAGCTTAACGGGGTCCTTGCGCCATATGGCTTTGCCTTAGAAGCGTATGGCACCTCCGGTCGATGGCGTGATAAGCCCGGTATGCCGCCAGTACGGCGACGGTTATTTGTGTTCGGCTTACATCGGCAACAGCCGCTGGCGGCTATATTCTTTCACGCGCACGCTACTGATCCTGCCGTACGAGACCCGGTGCCGATGGCGCTTTCCTATCTGCAAAGGCATCTTGAGCGGCTGGCGCAAGCAGGGTTGTTGCTCGTCTCTGCCATGCCGAACTGGCTAGTGACTGCTGCCCCGCTGCTCTACGGCGAAGGGGGGCCTGCTCTTCCTCCTCGGCCTGCGCCTCTGCTTGATTTGCCCACATCGGGCAATCCGCCGATTGGCTGGCATGTCTCGTTTGTCGATCAGACTTTGCCGCTTGATCCCAATGGTGCTGAAGAGGTGATGGTCGCGGTGCTGGATACGGTGCACCATCCTGATCGCTTACGTAGTGCTGCTATGCGCCCCGAACTGCGGCGTAACTGGTTGTTGCAACGGCTCGCTGCCAACTTGCGCAGCGAAGATGGCTCTTTCGAAATTGAGTATGACCGCTATCCTGTCTCCAATGAGATGTGTACTGGGCGTGATCTCAACGGCGATCCTGTCTTTTACTCCATGCCCGATCACAGTATCTTTGTGGCGGGGCTGATTCGCGATACTGCTCCACGTGCACACATTCGTGTGATCCGTATCCTCAATGACTTCGGCGGCGGTGATCTGTATAACCTCTTTGCTGCATTGACGGACCTGGAGCAGGAACTGGTTTCGGGCGCTATTCGCCGTCTTGTGATCAATCTCAGCTTGACTATCATGCCTGATTTGCATCGTCTCCCCTATGTGTGGTTTAATGATCGCGATTGGCCGAGTGCGCAATTGGCAGGGGCGATGCGTGCCCTGACCCATATTGAGGAGGGGTTGCGCTTGCTGTTTGAGAGTCTGCATGCCCAGGGGGCACTCATCGTAGCTGCCGCTGGCAACGATTCTACGTTCGTCACAAAACAGGGGCAGCGACCACGTCCACCACGTGCTCCGGCACGCTATGAGAGCACGCTGGGTGTGACCTCACTGAACAGTCGTTTTCATCCGTCACCGTTTGCCAATGCTGCTAATGTGCCGCCGTTGGATACGGGCGTGGCTACTTTTGGTGGCGACGCTCATGGATCGACGGATGCTAATGGATTGCCGGACGCGGTGCGTGGTATCTATATTTCGCCGACGTTTCCGGGTGGTGAGCAGAATATGTCCGGTTGGGCTGACTGGTGCGGTTCATCGTTTGCCACTCCCATTATCAGTGCTCTGGGTGCACACCTGATGGCGCAGGGCTGGTCAGCGTCCAGCGCGATCAGTCGTATTGCCGCCGGCGCGGGACGTCGCGCCGATAGGCTGTTTGGCATTGAGCCAGATTCTCCGACGTTGCTGGCGAATATTGTAAAGGTGCAACAACGCTTTGGGATGTAGTCGCCCCGTGGCCGCACTCGTAGATGCCTGGGTTCTCCTGGTGGAGATCAACCGGTAGCCGGATGGAGCAGTGGCGAGTCATCACAGATTTTCATAAAATCGGCGTTAGTAACGTCTATAAAGATAGGAGTGAGCCGGTCGGGCGCCTTCTGCTTCCATGCGCCACCGTCCAACTCCTTGCGTACACCGGCGAAGACCTGAAAGCCGAGCCTGCCCAGGTGAAGTGCTCAGGCTTCGTCGACGCCTGCGGATGCTCCTGTCATCACCACAGAACGTGTGGTTGCCACGTGTTGTCTCTCGCCTACTGGTTTACGACAAACGCGCCCGGATTCAGGATGTTGGCCGGGTCCCAGCGTGCCTTGAGACCTCGCATCAGATCAAGTGCTGCAGGTCGATAGCCCCACGGGTCGAGCATACCCCTCCAGGCCTGCGGCATGTCCAGCGCCACCGCATAGCCTTCGAGCGCTAATGCTGGCCGACGCAGGCTCTCCAGCCAGTCCTGGGCGGCTGCTCCGTTGTCCGGGGTTGTAACGGCATATATTTGTCCACTACCCACATCGGCGATGAATGCCCCAGCGTTCAGCAAGGCTGCCTGGTCCTGCACGTAGGTGGACAGGTCTTTGGCTGCTATGCCAACGCGCACCCGTAGCGCTGCCTGCGGAGTGTTCGCCAGGAGCTTGACCCAGATGTCTGTACCGGACGGCGTTTCGACTTCGATTGGTCTTCTTACTTCCCCTGTGCGCAGCACCTGGCGTACCTGGTCGAGTTCGGCTTGCACGTCTTCTGGCATACCTTCGGCGGTGTAAACAAGCGTATAGGGGCCAGGTGGCATATCCGGTATGTCGCAGCCTTTGCAGAGCAAGATGGCCGAGGCTACCAGTGCCTGTGGCAGCATCTGCCTTGCCAGGGCTAGTCCGCGTTTGAGGTTGTCTATAGGTGCCAGCAGTGTCCGCTGGGTACGTGGCAGGGGGGTGAGCTTGAGCGTCATGTCGGTGGTCAGTCCCAGGGTGCCGTGCGAGCCGATGAAGACTTTGATCAGGTCGTAGCCTGCCACGTTTTTGATTACCGGTCTGCCGATGCGCATGTGCCGACCGTCTGCCAGTACGACGGTGGCACAGATGACGAGGTCACGCATGGAGCCGTAACGTATACGTTGCGGCGCATTGATGTTGGTTGCGACCAGCCCACCAATGGTGGCCTCGGGCCAGGGTGTGGCGAGCGGCACGTGCAAGCGTCTGGGGGCCAGGAAGGTTTGGATATCTGATAGGTGTGTGCCGGCGCCAACGGTGATATAGAGGTCGTCGGGCGCAAAGGTTTTGATGCCTTGCAGGGCTGTGGTGCAAAGGTATGTATCGGTGCCATCTCTTTCAGGAGTGGTTTTTGGTATAGATGAGACAATCCGTACGCTCCTGCCTGCGGCCGACAGATTTGCGAGGCCCTGCGCTGCCTCCTCTGCGGTGGTTGGCGTGAATATGTTGTCAACCCTGCTGGCAGGTGCGATAAATCGGGCGCCGTCCCTTTCCTCCGGCGCGCCATCGGGCGGAAAGATTTTGCCAGGGTTCAGCAGGCTGCCGGGGTCGAAGACATGCTTGACATCCAGCATTGCGGATAGTTCGATGTCGCTGAACATGAGTGGCATGTACTGGCGTTTCTCAATGCCCACTCCATGTTCGCCGGTGATGCTGCCATCTTTGCGGATGCATAGTTCGACTGTCTCGCGTCCGGCATGGTGGACGGTCTCGACAAGCTGGTGATCGTGGGGGTCTGGGATCAGGATCAGGGGATGCAGGTTGCCATCGCCTGCATGAAAGACGTGGCCTGCGCGTAGCCCGTAGTGCTCGCAGATCTTGTTGACCTCGGCCAGCATTTCGGTCAGGCGACTGCGTGGGACGGTGATGTCCACGGTGTAGTAGGCCGGGGCCAGGCGGGAGATTGCACCCGCCGCGCTCTTGCGAGCATACCAGATCTTGTCGCGCTCCTGGGCATTAGCGGCAATGCGCAGATCATGTCCACCGTGCGTTTGCAAGAGGTAGGCTACTTCGTTGATCTGCGCGTCCAGACTGGCGGGGTAGCCGTCTACCTCGATGATCAGGATAGCCTCGGCATCGGTCGGTAATCCGGCATGGGCATAAGGTTCAACGATACGTATGATATTGCGATCCATCATTTCCATGGTGGCGGGAACCAACCCGGCGGCAATGATGGCTGAGACGGCGGTCCCGGCTTGCTCAAGCGAGTCAAAGACGGCCATCATGGTCTTGATGCCCGGCGGGTTGCGCACGAGCCGGACATGGATAGCGGTGATGAGGGCAAGCGTACCTTCGCTGCCGGTGAGGAGGCCACACAGGTCATAGGCGGGATAGTCCAGGGCGCGGCCTCCAATGCGCATGCTGCGACCGTCGGCAAGCACGATGTCGAGTCCGGTGATGTAGTTGGAGGTGACGCCGTACTTGAAGCAGTGGGGACCACCGGAATTTTCTGCTACGTTGCCGCCGATGGTGGATGCGCGCTGGCTGGCCGGGTCCGGTGGGAAGTATAATCCGTGTGCCCGCACTCGTTCGTCCAGGGCCAGGTTAACAACGGCAGGTTCGAGGATGGCAGTACGTCCGTGCTGGTCAAGGTCGAGAATGTGGTTCATGCGCGAGAACTCGACGATCATGCCTCCGCGGTCGGCGACTGCTCCGCCTGAGAGTCCGGTGCCTGCTCCACGTGCGACCAGGGGTATATGCTGCTCTGAAGCCCACTGGACAATGTGCACGACATCGTTGGCCGATTGTGGGAACACCAGGCCTTCCGGGGCTCCACGATCCAGGCCGGCGTCAATCTCGTAGGTGATTAATGTCGCCGGGTCAGTGAAGACTTGCCCCTTGCTTAGCACGGCCTCTAGCGACTGCAGTGTGTTTTCTTTGAGCATGGTTTGCACCTTCTTTGCGTTCCCAGAAAATTACATCGCCTCATACGACCGATCGAGTAACTCGACCAGATGGACAACACGCGCCTTCAGTCCGGCGCGGCGCACGCCATATAGGAGCTGCATGTAGCAACCGGTGTTGGTGGTGACGATGGTATCCGCCTCGGTAGTGACGATGTCGGCCATTTTGTTGTCCAGCACGGCATTGGCTGCGTCCACCTGCATGATGTTATACACACCAGCGCTGCCGCAGCAGTGGTCCGGTTTTTTGAGTTCTACCAGTTCCAGACCAGGAATCGCCTGGAGCAGGCTGCGCGGCTGGCGGACAATTTTCTGGGCGTGGCGCAGGTGGCAGGAGTCGGCGTAGGTTGCGCGTACTTTGACCTGGCCTCGCGGCGGATTGTTCAGATGGTCGGCCAGGAACTCGCTGATGTCCTGGACCTTGGCGACGAACTGCTCCACTTTTGTGGTGTAGGCCGGATCGTTGCGCAGTAGGTGGGTATATTCTTTCAAGGTAGCTCCGCAGCCGCCAGCGTTGTTGATGATCGCGTCGTATTCGCCGTTGGTAAAAGCATCGATGTTGCGACGGGCCAGGTCGCGGGCGAGGGCTTCTTCGCCGACATGGAGTGGGGCTGCGCCGCAGCAGGTCTGTCCCTGTGGGAAGTGGACTTCGTAGCCGTTGCGCTGCAGGACGCGGATGGTGGCTTTGTTGATGTCGGAGAGGAAGGCTTCCTGCACACAGCCGTGGAAGAATGCGACGGTGCCCTGCTTGGGGCCGATAGCTGGCGCGACATGGCGGTAGTCTGTATAGGAAGTGGAAAGAGGAGGCAGGATGGCCTCCATGTTTTGCAGGTGTCTGGGCAAGAAGTTCAGGCTGCGTACCAGGCGTTGCAGGCCGATGACTTGATAGATGCGCATGAGGCGGGCGAGCAATCGCAGAGTGCCGATATGGGGCAGCAGGTTGCGCAGGGTCAACCAGCGCACGAAGCGTTCAAGCGTGCTGGGTGTGCGGGCCTGCTCTATGGCGATGCGTGCGGTCTCTACGAGCGGGCCGTATTGTACACCGGAAGGACAGGCAGTTTCGCAGGCACGGCAACTGAGGCAGAGGGAGATGTGTTCCTCGAATGCGCTGTCGTTCAGGCCAATGCGACCTTCGGAGGCGGCTCGCATGAGGGCGATGCGTCCACGAGGGGCATCCATCTCTGTGCCAAAGACGGCATACGTGGGACAGGCTGGCAAACATAATCCGCAGTGGATGCATTGCTGGAGCATCCGCTTGTAGTTCGGGTCAGTGAGAGATGCTGGTGGTATAAGTTGGCTCATGCTGGGTCCCTTTCGATGTGACAAACCGCTCGAAGGCAACTATACTATATCACATGGGCGAGGTAGCTTCGTGCCGCGATATGTGATAAGGTGATAAGATGAACAGAGAAGAGATCAAAAGGTATTTGCAAATGCTTGGGCAGGAGTTGCAGAAGAAGGAGGTGATAGGGCAGATTCTGTTGGCCGAGGGAGTGGTGATGCTGCTTGATGTGAAGAAGCCGGAAGAAAGCAAAGATATCAATGCCTATCTGGCCTACCTGAAAGGGGAGGGTCCACCCGTTGAGAGACGCAAGGATATCGATGTCCGCTTTGGGAAACGAGGTGCAGCTATTCATGAAGCTGCATTGGATATCGCAGAGCGTGAGGGCTTGCCATCTAATTGGTTAAATGATATGTTGAAGGAGTTGTTCTTCATACAGCCCCCTCATGAAAAATGGCTGGAATATCCAGGATTGCGCGTCTATCTTGCTCCGATAGAGTATGTGCTTGCTATGAAGGTTGCTGCCCCCGGCTGTTCGCAAGATATCGAGGATATCAAAGTATTGGCAGGGAAGTTGGGCATAGTGAGTGCTCAAGATATGCTTACCTGCGTGATGAGGTATGTACCAGAACAGTTGTTGACATCTGAGATGCGGTTGGTTGTTGAACAGGCTTTGTGTCATACTTAAAAGGGAGAACACGTGAACAAAGAAGATATTGAAACGTATCTGCGGATGGTGGGGCTTGAGTTACACAAACAGGGATTGACATCGGAAATACTGTTGCTGGGTGGTGCTGTGATGTTGATTGAAGTTGGAAATCGCAAAACCACTGATGACGTGGATACCTACTATTTACCAGACTTCGTGGCTGTTACAAAAGCTGCGGCGATTGTCGCGGAGCGTGAAGGTTTGGAGGATGGCTGGTTGAATAGTGCCGCTGCAGGCTTTACTTACTTTTTCACCAGGGAACCAGACAAGAAGTTATGGAAAGAGTTTCCAGGGTTGCGTGTCTATACTGCTTCGTTAGATTATGTATTTGTCAGCAAGCTTCTAGCCCACCGCTTTAAGGATGAAGTAGATATCACAGCGTTGGCGGAGAGATTGGGCCTCTCCAAACAAAAAGATGCCCTTGTTCTTCTAGAAAAATATGTTCCAGAGAATGCTATACCGCAGGATGTGCTAGATGAGATTGAAGAGCGATTCAAGCCATAGCTTGTTGAAGGGAGTGATATATGGCTACAGTTCCGCGCCGTCGATACCGTTGGCACACACTTGCAGAAACCTTTGACCAGATTTGCAATAATGAGATGCCCTGGGTAGCGCTAGGGAACTTTTTGAATGATTGGTGGGCTTATGCCGTCGAGCACCGACGTGAACTGGTAGAGACACCCTTGGCACCTGCTTCTACATTGAGGACTCAACGTTGGGCAGCGTTTTGTGCAGCTATGGTTGAGTGGCTCTGCTGGCAAGCGGATATGCCATTTCCAGAATGGACAAATCAAGAATGCTACATTTTACCGGAACCATGGTTTTTAGACGAAAAGTGGAGCGGACGCACATGGTTATTGGCGACGACGCCAGCTCCGTTCCAGATGCGCAATATCTTTGGCGGGGATCGCATGTTTTTGCACAAGTGGGACATGGCAAAAGAAATGAGTGAAGGCAAGTATGGAGGGGCCGAATACGAGCTTCGGCATTAAGATGCCGCCCAGACCAGCGCCGTTTTATCGTAGCCGCCCGAGGCGATGCGTGTGCCATCGGGCGACCATGCTACTGCTTCTACCTGGTCGGAATGCCCATGGTAGGTGTAGAGGGCAGGAGTAGGATGGAAGATAGGTGTGGCCATATGACCCCGGGGATAGAGGGTGCATGCTGCTCCTGAGGGAATGTCAGTCCAGTCAGGTCGAGCCCCAGGACCACTGTATGTCGTGAGATACCTCATGTTATTCTCGATTGGGGACACTTGTCTCCGTTGTCTCCATTGTCTCCGTTGGGACATCATGGTTGTCATTGATTTTTTGGGTAATACATAGATGAGCTAGAGTCGTAGTGGTCGATGTACAGAGTGCGGCGGTGTGGGCCAGTACCGGTCCGGTGGCAGTGGACGGGGACAGTTGAACGCTGGCGTTGTGGCAAGTACAGGAGCAAGGCGTGTACCGCATCACCCCACGCGGCTTGCATCAGGGCCAGAGTCCACTCACGTGCAGTGGGATGACTTCGATCACCAATGATTGGCTTGAGGCCTTGGGCTATCCCCCACCTGGTGTCTCATTACCACACCCGCATCACGAAGTTGGTAAAACTCACAGGCAGGTGTCCCAACTGTCGTGTTGCTCGCGCAAGTTTTCTGCCAGAAAAGAACCCGCCTGACCACGGAGCTTCAGCCCCTGTGATCAGGCAGGTTTCATAAGCCGTATGTTAAGGAACAACTTTCACGTGCGGCTCTTCGGGGGCCAAGGGAGCGGCAACGCTCCCTTGGCTACCCGACCTCACGGGCATGATGGTACCTCTCCGGAGCTACCAGCTCGCTTCACCCAGTGTACTACCCACTCCCAAGATGGTCTCGGTGGGTTGCAGCTTCACCAACTCGGCACTGGTCTCCCAGAGTTCCGCCGCTTTTTGCTGATCGTAGGACTCCTGGGACGAGGCACGTTCTCCCATCCCGTCAAAGTACTTTCCCGAGATGCCTTCCAGAGTGGGGTCGAGCACCAGTCGATTGATCGGATTTGTTCATCGTCACTCTCACCTATCCCACTTGAACGACAACCTCATGGTACCCTGTTGCACCATTAGGCACCGTTCCCTGTTTGCGGCTCGTCTGGACTTGCCCGGTCCCATCAGTAGCACGCGCCACAAGGGTGTACTGTCCGGGCAGGGTAGGTTTCCATTGCCAGCTCCATAAGACCCAGGCGTCCTGCGAGAGAGCCGGGTCAAGCGTTGCCTGGTGCCAGGTCACCCCATCATCCACACTCACCTCTA
>WNFT01002358.1_pt1 | contig 16183 bp, 13 predicted proteins | sample 5400191 | NCBI WGS metagenome assembly WNFT01 (sample SAMN13153359, study PRJNA577476) | soil metagenome | isolation source: 80 cm saprolite under Madrone tree | place: USA:California | collected 2016-06-14 | reverse complement strand
CGCGCTCTTACGAGGATGTCCGTGTAGGCCCACGTTCTAACCGCTCGTTCACGTGGCATAAGTGGGCCCGCATTGCTTGCCCTGCGCGTTGTGGATCCTGATCAGCAATCGCTTTCAAAATGGCGTTCTGCTGAAGAATAAAGGTATTGCGTAGTTTCTGATCGCCGATGAGGCGATTGAGTTCCTGAATGAACAGATTCCGCATGGCATTCAAGGCGAGGATAAACACGTTGTTATGCGACATCTCCGTGACAGCCATGTGAAAATCAATCAGTGCTGTCAGGTAGCGTGCTGGTACGTTCAGGCTCTGTTCTGTGCGCTGACTAATTTCCTGCAAGTCTTTGATCTCTAGATCCAAAGCACGCTGCGCTGCCAGTTCCGCTGCACGTACCTCAATGACAAGGGCAGCCTCAATGAGCTGATCTACCGTCGTCTCTCCCAGACGAAAGGTCAGCGTGATCGATTCGCTGGCCTCCTCAAAATCTGGTGGAGCAACAAATGTCCCACCGTTATAGCCTCGTCTCACCACAAGCAGACCTGCCAGCTCAAGCACTTTCAAGGCTTCACGCACAGCAGATCTGCCGACATTGAACTGGCTCGCCAATTCAATCTCGTTTGGCAATTTCTGGCCGGGCACAAGAGTACCATTATAAATCTCCCGTCTTATGCTCGCCTCGATCAACTCAAAGTTGCGTTTCGGCGTCTCTATCGGCTCAAAGATTGGTTTGTCCGCTTTCTTTTTCACCATCTTTTTGAGTTTCCCTCTGCTCCTTGGGCTCTTAAAAATTACGGTCCTGAAGCCCTTGACAAATGTGAACGATGAATGTACTATTGTCTGATGATAACACATTATTTCCCATTCTTCAATAAGGGAGGTGTTTACGCTTTTCTTGTCTGATGATAACACATTCGTTCTGCTGTCCTCGTAAAGCGTACTGGAGCAAGATACTGCTGGCGAACTCTTTCCTTGACTCCTCAGCGCCTCCGGCGCTTCGCTGGTATGTTTGTGTGGATGGGGTACTCAGGCGGCTTGCAGCCGCCTGAGTACCCCATCCACACAAACGAAGACGAAAGCTTCACGACCACAGGTCGTGAGCCATTCTGGAGGATTCGCCAGCAGTATCTAGAGCAACTGAGTCGTCCTGAATTTACATTAGCTAAAAGGCAGGCACATATGTACACAGTTGACATTGATGTCGGAGGCACACTGACCGATGGGCTCTTCAGCGATGGGCAAACAGCCGTCGCAGTCAAAGTTGATACTACTCCACATGACCTGACCGTCTGCTTCAAAGACTGTCTCACGGAAGGTGCCCATCAGTTTGGTATTGACGATCTCTCAACGTTCCTTGACCAGGCTCACCTTCTTCGCTGGTCTACGACGATCACCTCAAACGTCCTGGCTGAGCGCACCGGGCCCAAGCTAGGTTTATTTGTTAGCCAGGGGCATGAGCGTGACCTGTACTCACACAACGGGCCAAGTCCAGCTCTCAATACTCTCGTGACCGAGGCAAACGTCGTCGGATTATCTCACCCCATCAGTGCCCAAAGTGTTTTGCTGGCAGTGAAGCGATTGCTTGAAAATGGCGTGCGACGCATCTGTATTAGCATGGATGGGGCATTCGAGGATGCCTCTGAAGAGCGGGCGATGAAACGGGCTATTGAGTCACAATATCCCGATCACTTTCTCGGTACTGTACCCGTTCTGCTTGGCAGTGATATTAGCCACTACCCGGACGATGCGACACGTACACATCAGAGTCTGATCAATGCCTATATTCACGGGCCGCTCGCCAGCGCACTGTATAAAGCCGAAGATGATCTGCGAGCGGAAGGCTACGAAAGACCATTATTGATCGGACATGCGAACGGCGGTGTGGCTCGCGTCTCGAAAACCAAAGCACTCGATACGCTCGAGTCCGGTCCGACTATGGGCCTGTTCGGGGCTGCATACTTTGCCCGCTTGTATGAGCTGCAGCAGGTCGTCACCCTCGATGTTGGCGGCACAACCTCTAAAGTCGGCATCATCCGTGATGGTCGCGTTGCTATGACGAATGAAGCTGACATTCTCGGCATTCCTGTTCATGCGCCAACTGTGCTAATGCGATCTATTGCACTTGGCGGTGGCAGTGTCATCCATGTCGATGCAACCACTCACCAGTTACACCTGGGTCCAGAAAGTATGGGTGCTTACCCTGGCCCGGTCTGCTACGATTTAGGCGGCTCCGAGCCAACGCTGACCGATGCCCTACTCACGCTGCACTGGCTCAATCCTGAGTATTTCCTCGGCGGCACCCGTACACTCAACACCCAACGTGCGCATGACGCCCTCGAACAGCTAGTCGCTAAGCCTCTTGGTAAAAGTGTGGAACAGGCTGCCCTCGAAACGGCCAATACCGCTATCAAGGCAGTGGCAGATACCGCTAAAGCAATGCTCGGGCGCGTGGATTGGCTGCCGAGTACAACCACGTTGTTTGCTTTCGGAGGCAATGGCTCTGCATTTGCCTGTCGTGTTGCAGAACATGTTGGTATCTCCCAGGTGTATGTCTTCGATTTAGGCTCGGTTTTCAGCGCATTTGGCTCATCCATCTCAGATATTGTCCATGTGTATGAGCATGGCCTTACGCTTTCCTTGAACAGTGAAGATGCCACACGGCGTTTGTCGGAAGTCGTTGCACGTATGCGTAACGAGGCGCTGCATGACATGAAAGGCGAAGGCTTCACCCCAGAGCAGGTACATCTTGAACTCGAAGTCGAACTCGCCGGGGAGAATGGTGCGTTGACCTCGGTCATCGTGCCTGGAGATGCAGCCGCTCCATTTGAACTACAGCAATTGCAAGAGACCTATCAGTACAGCACTGTTGAGTTGATCCGCCTCCGCGCCACAACTTCTATGGCACACCACGAGCCCGTACCGCGTTCTCTTAACTCGAATCCTGCTACTGATGCTCTCAAGGGCCACCGCGATGTCATCTGGGGGCAGGAAGCCGATCGCACCCCCATCTATAGCTGGGAAGAGCTTCGCCCGGGTCAGACAGTTTCCGGTGGAGCAATTATCGAAAGCGTCCGCACAACCTATCCAGTTCCGCCAGGTTGGACACTGCGTGTGGATGAATATGGCAACGGTCACTTGACACGGCACTAATCCGTCTTGCCAACGCCGCTCTCGCGACTAGCCTGCAGCTCAGGCAAGACAAAAGGAAAAGGAGACAAGTATGGAGCGTATCCGCATGACCGAGTACCTGGATCTGGACCTCAATGACGAGATGTGGTACTGCCACACCTGTGGTCGGGCGATCAACTCAGCCCGGGAAAACTACAAAAAGGGATGCTTACTCTATAACCGCGACCCACGTGAAATTCATCCGGCGGGCATCGAAGGCGCTTTCACCTTCTCGCCTGACCCAACGTGGGTACGCATCGTTGAGTTCTACTGCCCCTCTTGTGGCACACAGATCGAAACGGAGTATCTCCCGCCAGGCCATCCCATCACACATGATATTGAACTGGACATTGACAGCCTCAAGGCACGTCTTGCGCGTGGAGAGTACGTCATTCGCGACTCCAGATTAGTTCCTTCGGAGGTAGAGGTATGAGCGCTGACCTGATGAACTCGATTGATAGCGACGTAGGTGGTACGTTTTCCGACCTGGTGCTCAACCTGGATAGACGTACCGTCCAGGCCAAAGTCCCTACTACTCCTTACGATCTCTCGGTCTGCTTTATCAATGTCATTGAGGCCGGTGCGGCCGAGCTGGGATTAACCCTCGAGCAACTGCTGCCACGCATTGGTATGGTTCGCTATTCAACCACCATCGCCATGAACAGGCTGATCGAGCGCAAAGGTCCACGCCTGGCATTGCTGACGACTGAAGGCCACGAAGATGCCATTTTGATTGGTCGTGGTGCCCAATGGGTGGATGGGACACGACTGCAGGAGCGGCGTAACCTGGCCGTGCAGCAGAAGCCCGTGCCCCTTATTCCGCGTAGGATGATCGCCGGTATCAAAGAGCGAGTCGATGGGCGCGGACAGGTCATACGCCCGCTGGACGAGGACGATGCCCGTGAAAAAATCCACCGCCTGGTTGATCGGGGCGCACGTGGCTTTGTCATCTCGCTCCTGTGGGCATTTTTGAATCCGCTGCATGAGCAACGCCTCAAAGAAATCATTCGCGAGGAGTACAAAGAATATCATATTGGCTACCTCCCCGTCGTGCTTTCCAGCGATGTGCTCGGGAAATTGGGCGAGTATCAGCGCTCGATGACCGCCATCCTGGATGCCTACCTGCATCGCTCCTTGCAGATTGAACTCTCGGCGATGTGGGATAAGCTGCGCGAGTATGGGTATAGCGGCTCTTTCATGATGGTACAGAACTCGGGCGGCGTGGCAGAAATCTATAAGGCCACGGCCAGCCGTACCTATAACGGTGGCCCGGTAGCTGGCCTGATCGGTGCCCGAGACATTGCCCGGCAGCTCGGCTACAAAAATGTCGTTGCGAGCGACGTGGGTGGCACCAGTTTTGACATTGGCCTGGTCGTTTCTGCCGATGTGCGCAACTATGAGTTCAGCCCGATTATCGATCGCTGGATGGTCGGTATCGCCATGATTCAATCGCTCTCCATTGGTGCTGGCGGCGGCTCCATCGCTCGTATCAACCGCGACCTGGGCAGTCGCATCGAGGTTGGGCCTCAGAGCGCGGGTTCCTATCCAGGCCCGGCCTGCTATAACCTGGGTGGCACCGAGCCGACGGTGACAGACGCGGACCTTGTCCTGGGCTATCTGAATCCCGACTATTACTTTGGCGGGCGCATGAAGCTGAACAAGAGTGCAGCCGAGCGAGCACTGCGCAAAATAGCAAAACCTCTGGGTTTGGAAACCGTGGAGGCCGCATCAATCATTCGCCGCATCGTCGATGAAAACATGGCTTCCGCTATCCGTAAAGAAGTGGTGCTGCGCGGGTATCGACCCGAAGAGTTTGTCTTGTTCGCCTTCGGTGGTGGTGGCCCAACACATGCAGCAGGATATCATGGGGATATTCCGCAAACCGTGATCTTCCCGTATTCAGCAGTGTTCTGCGCCCTGGGTTCATCCATCATGGATATCGTGCATGTCTACGAATCTTCGCGCCGTATGACGTTCATTGAGCCATTCACGGGCCGTGCAGTAGTAGACCGAGAGGCTTTCAACGCAGTCGTACGTGCGCTGCAAGAGCAAGCACGCCAGGAGTTGGAGGCCGAGGGATTGGACCTGAACCAGGCCATCTTTGCACTCGAACTGGACATGCTCTATGGAGGGTTAATCCACTCCAAGCGCACCTCTACCCCTGGGCTTTTCCTCAATAGCGAAGAAGATGTTTGGGCTTTCTACAAGCAGTTCGAGCAAGAGTTCAGCGAATCCTTCAGTCCCCTGGTGGTAAACTTACCAGGTGGTGTCTACGTAGATACCTTTGTCCTCAAGGCCATTGTGCCCAGCCACAAGATCGAAATGATAGCCAGAGAGCTACACAGGCCAGATGCAGGCGCAGCTCGCAAGGGCAGTCGCCCAGCCTATTGGCCTGCGCAAAAAGCATGGATTGAGACGCCAGTGTACGACCAGGAGCGGCTGCTTCCTGGCAATGAGCTGATGGGTCCGGCGATTGTGGAGTCTGAATACACCACCGTTGTCATACCAGCCGAGATGACCTATCGAGTAGATGCCTATGGCTTAGGCATCATGAGTTCGGCAAAAGGAGGATACGTCTATGCCGATTCCTACCGCAGAGCAGAAGTTAACGTGGATTAAAGTGGAACCGCCTACTTCGGAGGAACTGGCAGCAGTAAACAAATTGTTACCTGGCGACTACGAAGTTGGCTTCCAGCGCACCAATGATATCCTGGATGAGTCTTTGGAGGTCTTTCAACGCTCCTGCCGGAGTTCTATGGGCATCGCTGGGGATGTGATGGTAGCGGTATTCACAGCACAGGGCGACCTGGTGAACGGCGCAGCAGGCACCTACCTGCACGCCATCATCCAGCCGATCATCATCAAGTACATCATCAAGTATTATAGCCAGAACCCCGGTATTAAGGACGGTGATATCTGGTTCACCAATGATGCCCTCTATGGCGGCATCCACAACCCGGACATGGTAGTGGTTCTGCCTGTTTTCTACCAGGGACGCTTGATCGCCTGGTGTGGCGCTGCCAATCATACCACCGAAACAGGCGCGATTGAACCTGGCGGCATGCCGGTGACCGCCAGCGCCCGCTTCACTGAAGGCATGAATATTCCCCCCATCAAGATTGGTGAGAATGGTCAGATACGCGAGGATTGGTTGGAGGTCTTCAATGCTTACGGGATGCGTGCTCCGCAAATGATGATCACCGATCTCAAAGCCCGCAGTACCGCTGCCGACCGCGCTCGCACGCGGGTGCTCGAACTGGCCGAGAAAGAGGGGCCAGACTTCGTTGTCGGCCTCTTACGCAAAATGTTGATGGTAGCCGAAGAGGGTGCCCGGCGCCGCATTGCCTCCTGGCCCGACGGCAAGTTTCGCTGTGTAACCTTTTCTGATACTGTCGGCATGGAGTTCAGCTTAGTACGCCTGGCCTCTTTGACAGTCATAAAAGAAGGCGACCACCTCCTGCTGGACTTTACAGGCACATCACCCGAAAATCCGTCATCATATAATGCCCATGTCCAGGCAGCCGTGGGGCACCTGGCTAATTATGTCTACTCGTACATCTTCCACGACCTGCCGATAAGCAGCGCTACCTTTGCTCCCATCGATTGTCACTTCCCAGCAGGCTGTGTCCTCAACCCGGATGCACGCGCTGCAACCTCGTGCTCGGTGATGATCTGTACAGGCATCATGAGCGCCGCTCCTAACTGCTTCGCTAAGATAATCTTCGGGACGCAGGATTGGCCGCGGGTTGTGGCATCATCTGCCAACGCAGGTAATGCGATGGTCATCGCGGGCCTCAGCCAGTGGGGATTGCCCTTTGCCGACATGCTGGCTTACTCACTGAACACCGATGGACAGGGGGGTCGCCCAACTGGCCCAGGTATGGATGCCTCCCACTTCTCCTGGTGTCCTTTCGGGCGTTCCCCAGATGTTGAGCTGATGGAGAATGAATTCCCCATGCTGCTTCCTATCTCACAGCACTGGCAAGACTCCTGTGGGCACGGTGCGCATCGCGGTGGCAGTGGTACCGTTCAGATTTGGGTAGCACACCAGGTTCCAGCGGTGTACTACACCTCTATCGCTGATAACAGCAAAGTGCAGACTCCCCAACCACTTTTTGGCGGCTATGCACCTTGCACGGTGCCTGGTATCAGTATTCGTGGAGCCAACATTGTGCAACGCATGCAAGCAGGAGACCGCAGCCTGGAATTGGATCTGCCCTCCCTGATGAGCAAGGAGGCTATCAGCGGAGAATGGATTGATGAACCATTCATCCGGGCCGTCCGACCATACAACGAAGGTGATGTGATCACCTATGGCTTCTCCACCGGAGGCGCTGGCTACGGAGATCCGCTCTATGCCGATGCGCAACAAGTGGTACAGGATGTCGAAGCAAAGATCGTCTCCGACTGGAGCGCACGCAACATCTACAAAGTCGCCTACGATCCTGTTCAGATGCGCGTCAACCAGGAAGCGACAGAGGCCCTGCGACAAGCCGAACGACAGGCTCGTCTCGCACGGGGCAAGACCTGGGATGCTTTCATGGAAGAGTGGTCGCAGCTCAAGCCTCCCGACGAAGCACTCAGATGGTTTGGCTCCTGGCCCGATGCTGCGGTGGTCACGCCTGTTTTCCGACCGTGAACCGTGGTATACTCTCAACTGAGCGTTCGCGCTTCCGTTGCCTAACCTCCTGCTAGCAGGAGGTTAGGCAACGGAGGCAGTAGTTCTCTCGCTGTGGCGAGTACAAAGAGAATATTGTTTCCATGCCAAGATCGATCATTCGCGCGCTAATACGCGGTCAACCTGCAGCGCGGCCATTATTTCTACCCGTCATCTTTACGCTGGCAGCGCGGCTAGAAGATATCCCGCTGCCCACCTTTGTCAGGAACCCGACGAAGATCGCCAACGCTCTCACGGCCATCCATCGTCGTCTCAAGACCGATGGCATGACCGGTTATTTTGATCTCTCGTTGGTAGCAGAGGCACTTGGATGCGAACTCGACTGGAACACCACTCCACCGGCGATCATTGCGCCGCAAAGAGAGACGCTGCTGACAAACATCCAGCTCAGTCCACAGGAACTAAACAATCGTGGGCGTATTCCGGTAGCCCTGGAAGTGATTCAGCGGCTCACTATCACCTTACGCAATGGGCCTGCGCTGCTAGCTGCACTACCAGGACCGCTGCGCCTGGCTTCACAACTCTTTGGTCAGGATTTTGTTGCACGTCTTTCTCACGATAAGAGCGAAGCAGTCGATATCTTCGAAATGCTCACGGAACTGCTGCATCATCTCGCGCAGGCATTTTGCCTGGTAGAAACCCATATCCTGCTCATCGACGAGGAAATGGTGCCAGATCCCCTCTGGGAGCAGTGGGAGTCAGCAATGGTGGCATCCTGGAATGCCATGCGCTTTCACGGCACACTCCCCGTCCTTCGCCTCAGGAGCGCTACACATACCAGGTCAATTGCAGGAACACCACTGATCTGCCTGGTGCCACCGTTCGACGATCCATCTCCTGTCCCACAACAGCCATTCGCCGTAGCCCTACCAGCAACACAGGCACCCCTCAAGGATTGTACGCGTTGGACAACGGCGAAAAGCTGCGTGCTGGTTATGACCGATGGTGAAATACCCTATTCGAGCGAAATTCACGATCTACAGCACACGATTACGGCCTTACGATCTACGCTGATACAGCGACCTGGGAGTAGCACTATTTAGCGCGTTGTTAGTCGCAGCTGCGAGGAGGAACGCATGACTTATCCCCGCTATTACAATGCACGCATTGAAACGATGCCGTTGAAGCAGATCCAGGAACTGCAAGAACGAAAGCTGCGCAAGCAGATAGCGTACAATTATCAAAACTCAGTTTTTTATCGTCAGAAATTCGACCAGGTGGGGCTTCATCCCGAGGATATTCGCGCCCTCGAAGATTTGACACGGTTTCCATTTACGACGAAAGAGGAGTTACGAGATAGCCAGATCGAGCACCCTCCCCTTGGTCTACATGCAGCTGTTCCCCTCTCACGTGTCATTCGTATTCATGCCTCGTCAGGCACAACGGGTCGGCCAAGCTATGTTGGTATCACCAAGCATGATCGCGACACATGGATTGAATCGGTGGCACGAGTGTACTGGGCGGAAGGTGTGCGGCCTGATTCGGTCGTGGTCATGGGTTTCGGCCTCGGTTTTTTTGTCGGCGGTCTGCCGCTTCATAATGCCATTGAGGAAATAGGCGCGACATTTATCCCGGTAGGCACAGGGGCCTCCGATCGCCTGATTACCTCGATCCAGAACCTGGGTGCCAATCAGCTTACCTGCACTCCCTCCTATGCCACGTACCTGGCAGAATATGTGCGCAATAAATTTCATGTGGAGCCGAACACACTGGGTATTCGGCGCATCCAGCTTGGCGCTGAACCGGGGGGAGGTGTTCCTGCAATTCGTAAACGCATCGAAGAAGACTGGGGGGCCATAGCGACGGAGGGTATAGGCAACGCCGATGTTATTCCCGTCTACGGTGGGGAATGCGATGCGCGCAACGGTATGCACTACCTGGCTCCTGATTTCGCCATTGTAGAAATCATCGACCCGGAGACCGGGCAATCGCTGCCCCTTGATCGTCCCGAAGTTCAGGGCGAACTCGTCTTTACACACATTGACCGCGAGTGTGTCCCACTGGTTCGCTTCCGCACGCGCGATCGCGTGATTGCCTGGACAGACCCCTGCTCCTGCGGCCGTACCAGTATGCGCATACGCTGTATAGGCCGCACCGATGATCTCCTGATCCTGCGCGGCGTCAATGTGTGGCCGTCGGCAATCAAAGACGTTATCGTGTCTCTACGCCCGCGCGCGACGGGAGAAGTGCAAATCCAGCTCACCCAGCCCGGACCCAGAGTTGAACCTCCACTGCACATGCGCGTGGAATACGGGTCAGATGTGGAAGACCTCCCATCGTTGAAACAGGAGATCGAAGCAGCACTGCGTGACAAACTGATCTTTACCGCCGATGTTGAACTTGTCCCGCCCGGCACATTGCCACGTTATGAAATGAAAGCGCAATTGCTGCGCAAGGTCTATGAACAGAGCCACTAGTCAACGGAAGAGGAGCATTCTATGCAATTTACGCGTGTCTCTATCCCCTATGGAAGCTACTGGTCTACCCCTTTCGCACGCTGGCAGGGCAATTTCGCGCACCTTCATCCCATCCGTTTTGCCGCCGCAGTAGCCAGCGACGCTTTGCAACAACGCGCGATTGCGCCTGGTACATTCGATGCTCTCTTTCTGGGCTTGACCGTGCCCGCGGAACACTCCTTCTATGGGGCTCCCTGGTTCGCCGGCCTTATGGGGGCGCCGGCTATCTCTGGACCGATGCTCAGCCAGGCCTGCGCCACTGCCGCGAGAGTGATAGGCAGTGCGGCATACGAGGTCGAGACCGACGGGGATCGCTCCATTCTGGCCATCACCTGTGACCGTACCAGTAACGGGCCTCATGTCTACTACCCCAATCCCTTAGCGCCTGGAGGCAAAGGAGAGGCGGAAGACTGGGTCTGGGATAGCTTCAACATTGACCCCTACGCCTGCAATGCCATGATCGAGACTGCGGAGAATGTCGCAGCGGAAGCCCGCATAACTTTTGAGGAGCAAAACGAGGTAGCACTGCTGCGTTACCAGCAATACCAGGAAGCGCTGAAAGACAATGCAGCCTTTCATCGTCGCTACATGGTCACCCCTCTGGAAGTGAAGGACCCATCTGGGCGCAAGGCCATGGCGACGGTCCTAGACGATGAGGGCATCTACGCCACCACCGCAGAAGGCTTAGCCAGGCTGCGCCCGGTAAAAGAGGGCGGTACCGTCAGCTACGGAACACAAACCCATCCCGCGGACGGCAACGCCGGCATGGTGCTCACTTCGCGCGAACGAGCGCAGGAACTCAGTCAGAATAGGAACATCGAGGTGCAGGTCCTCGCCTATGGGCAGGCACGTGCAAAAAAAGGCTTCATGGCCCAGGCGACTGTGCCGGCCGCCCGTCATGCCTTGAGCGCAGCAGGCATCAGCCTGGTAGATATCAAGACTATCAAGACACACAATCCTTTCGCCGTCAACGACATCTACTTCTCTCGTGAGATGGGTATTGCCGTGGATGCCTTCAACAACTACGGCTCATCGCTCATTTTCGGCCACCCCCAGGGACCAACAGGCATGCGACTCATTATCGAATTGATTGAGGAGCTTGTCCTGCGCGGAGGCGGCTATGGTCTCTTTTCTGGCTGCGCCGCGGGCGATACAGCTGCTGCTATCGTTGTACTTGTAGACGATGCATCCCGCTGAGTTTGTTTACGACCAAAGCGCAGAAAACAGAGAGCAGGTGATAGTCGCGGAAGTGCGAACCGGAGAGGTGCCAGGTGAGCCAGTAGCTTCATCCCACCCGACAAAAAATCGCCTTCAAATAGGCTGTCTCCGGCATCGCCAGATTGATAGGATGATCGACGCCGTGAGTATAGACCTCCAGCAACTGCACCGATCGGTGAAGGCGTTGGGCTGCCTGCGACAGCACTCCTAACAGGTCATCCATGCCGACGACGCCAGAGCAAGAACACGTGAGCAGAACGCCACCCGCTCGCAATACTTGCATGCCAAGGGTGTTCAGGCGACGATAGGCCTTGAGGGCCTGCGCTCGCGCTCCCTGATTCTTGGCAAATGCCGGTGGATCGAGTACGACGATATCAAACAGCTCTCCCTCTTGTTGCACTTGCTCCAAGTAATCGAACACATCGACTGTAAGAAATTCATGCTCGTCGGGGTTGAGGCCGTTGAGAGTGAAATGCTCTCGTGCGAGTTCGGTGGCCGATGCCGAGATGTCCACGCTGGTGACGCGGGTCTGCTTACTTGTGAGCGCGGCGTAGACGGAGAAGCCTCCGGTATAGCTGAAGCAGTTGAGGACACGCTTGCCGCGTGCGTACTTGCGGATCGCCTCGCGTTTGTCGCGCTGGTCAAGGAAAAAGCCGGTCTTCTGCCCGTGCCAGGGGTCGACGAGAAAGTGCACGTCGTTTTCTCGCACTGCGATGAGTGTAGGGATTTCACCGGCGGCTACTGTTGGCTCCTCTATCTCCAGACCTTCGCGACGACGCGATTGGCTATCGTTGCGCAGCAAGAGGCCGTGTGCTCCTGTCTCGCTCATGAGTGTGTCGATGAGGAGAGGCCGCAGGCGTTCCATACCTGCGGTGTGAATCTGTGCGACGAGGATGTCGGCGAAGCGATCTACGACGAGGCCGGGAAGACCATCGCCCTCGGAGTGAATCAGGCGATAGGTGTTGGTGTGGGCCAGGTCGAATACTTGTCGCAATTCCACGGCGCTGCGGATACGCTTGCGTAGAAAGTCGGCGTCAATAGCTTCCTCACTGTCGTGGGTCAGGATGCGAATGGCGATGTCGGTCTGCGGGTTGTAGTAGCCGCGTGCGACAAACTGACCGGTGGACGATTTGACGTCGACCAGCCCGCCCGGTTCTATCCAATGCGGAGGCTGTTGCAGTGCGCCGGAGAAGATCCAGAGGTGGCCGCTCAAGAGACTCTCTTCGCGACGTGGTTTGAGGCTGGCTGTGGGATAACGAATGGATATTGACACTGGTTCATTTTCACTTTCAAGCTGATGTGTTTTTAAGGGGGATGAAGGCATCCCGTTTGTTTATCCTATCTCTTTTTTCTTACGGTGGCAAATTTTTCTGATGGTGGTAACGGGATACTTAGGAGTAGCGCGTGGGGGAAATATCGGACCTTGCATTTTTGTGTAGACTCAGGCAGAATATAACTATGGTTATTTATTTTTATAACAACCGTTGTATTTTTCAGCAGCGGTAGCACTTCGACAGACGCTGCTAGGAGGAATGCCGCGTGGAACAACCACAGGAAACAGCGTGGGTGCTGCTCGTCTACAAAATTCCTCGTGAGCCGACGGCCAGCCGCGCGGCCGTCTGGCGGAAATTGAAACGCCTGGGGGCACTGCTCCTCCACGATGCCGTCTGGGTGCTGCCCGCTACCCCCTGGACGCGTGAGCAGTTTCAGTGGCTGGCTGTGGAGATTGGCGAGCTGGGAGGAGAAGCGCACCTGTGGGAATCTCACTTGCTCTTGAACGGGCAAGCAGAGGCACTCATACATCAGTTTCAGGCTCGCGTAGGTGAGGCGTATCAGGAGATACTGGACGAACTGGAGCAAGAGGACGCCGATCTGGTGGCGCTCTCCCGTAAATACCAGCAGGTGCGGGCGCAGGATTACTTCCACTCCGAGCTAGGTCAACACGTGCGGATGCGACTGATGAGTGCGAGAGGAGGGTAACAAGCTACCTCCCATGGCGCTCTTTTCTTGTTGTTCGTTCAGACGATGCTCAAAGGAGCGAGAAGGAGAACATCTCGATGAAGTGGATTACCCGTGAGCGAGTCAAGGTCGACCGCGTGGCCTGCCCCTGGCTCATCAAGAAGTTTGTGGATAAGGACGCCGAGTTTCTGTTCGTCCCCACCGACCAGGTCATGGAGGTCGCCGAGCGGGAAGGAGCGATTCCTTACGACGTGAAAGAGGTGGAACTGGGGCATCACGGCAAAGAGTGCTCGTTTGAGGCCATCCTCAAGAAGTACAATCTGACCAACAATCCTGCCCTGGTCTTGCTCGGCAAGATTGTCAACGGTGCCGATACCGATAACACCCTCTGGCACCAGCCGGAAGGAGAGGGGCTGGAGGCAATTGCTGAGGGCTTCCGGCACCTGGGCTTCAAAGATGACCACGAGCTGAACGCCGCCGAGTGGATCATCTATGATGCCCTCTACGCCTACTGTCAAGAGATGATCCGCCAGGGCAGACCCGATGGCGCATTCAAAGCAGATCAGCCGAATGCGGGGAGTTCGAATCCATGGGATCGCACAGGGCAACAGATCAGGCCCGCTCAGTGAGACTCGTAGGTGACGAACGATCCCACCAGGCAGATGCCCTGTGTATTCTTGTCATGCGTGGGCTGCGCTCGTTGGCCTATGGGTTGCTGGCCGTGCTGCTGGGTATGGCCCTGACTGGCGCAGGGTTCTCGCCCACAGCCATCGGCATACTGCTCACCGTGTCTCTGGTCGGCGACATGGTCGGAACCTACATCATCGGGCTTATTGCTGACACCTGGGGACGGAGGTACACGCTCGCGCTCCTGGCGCTGCTCATGGCTGGGACGGGCGCGATCTTTGGGCTAGTCACGAGCTATCCCTTGCTGTTGGTAGCCGCGTTCTTTGGCACGCTGGGGATCTCGGCCTCCGAGACCGCACCGTTTCTGCCTATCGATCAGGCGATGATTACGCAGATCACGACGACTGAGCATCGGACCGCGCTCTTCGCCCGCTACAACCTGGTCGCCTCGCTCAGTGTGGCGGTGGGAGCACTGGTGGCAGGGCTACCTGACCTGCTGGTTCATCTTGGCATAGCCCTTGCCTCCGGCATACACCTCCTGTTCGGCGTGTATGCAGCGCTGGCCCTCGTTGTTGCCGGGCTTGCGCTGCGGCTCTCTCCGCATGTGGAAGCTCCACGAAATAACGCCATGCAGGTGCAGAGTTTCTGGCAGCGACTTGTCCCGAGGCTTTCCCGTTCGCGCGGTATCGTCTGGCGACTGACAGCCCTCTTCAGCGTGGACGCACTGGCCGGGGGACTGGTAGTGCAGAGCCTGATGGCCCTGTTCTTCCACCTGCGCTTCGGTGTTGCGCTCACGGATCTCTCGCTGCTCTTCTTTGGAGCAAATCTGCTCTCAGCGCTCTCGTTCCTGGCAGCGGTGCCACTGGCTCGGCGCATTGGGCTACTCAATACGATGGTGTTCACCCACTTACCCTCGAATGTGCTCTTGGCCCTGGTCGCCCTCGCGCCTACGTTTCCTCTCGCGGCAACGCTGCTGCTTTTGCGCCAGGCGCTCTCGCAGATGGATGTCCCCACCCGGCAGGCCTACACGATGGCACTCGTGACACCCGAGGAGCGGACCGCCGCGGCCAGTGTGACCTCGTTGGCACGAAGCGTGGGTTCGGCGAGCAGCCCGGCCCTTTCCGGCTTGCTCCTCCAGGGATCATTGCTGGTATTCGGGCTGCCGTTCATCCTGGCCGGAATCCTTAAAGCGGCCTATGACAGCTCGCTCTGGCTACTCTTCCGACATGTGCGTTTGCAAGAGGAAGAAAGCTGACTCTTGTCCCCCCCAGACCTGCAATGCTATACTATCTGCATTCTCAGCACAGACGTTCGTAAGCAAAGGGGAAACGCATGCAGGTCATCTTTGTCGGTGGAGCAAACCAGGTGGGCGCAAGCTGTCTTGCTATTGAATTGGCAGGTCAGTGGATCGTGGTTGACGCAGGAGTGCGCGTGGACCGCAAGAGCGATCCGCTGCCCGACCTGGCTCTGCTGGAAGGCAAGCAGGTGCGTGCTATCTTCGTCACCCACGCCCACGCCGATCATATTGGAGCCTTACCCTTGCTGCACCAAGCCTTTCCCAGCGCGCCCATCTTCGCCTCGCGAGGGACCAAGCTCCTCATGGAAGTCATGCTGGCCGATGCGGTCAAGATTATGACCAAACGCGCCGTCGAAGAGATGGAGTTGCCGCTCTATGCAGAAACGCTGGTTGCGGGGATGCTGGCGCAGGTGCGTCCGCTGCCGGTCGGACAACCCACAACGGTGCCACAGCTTGCGGGAGTGACGATTCACGTGAGCCGGGCGGGACATATCTGTGCAAACTCTGTGTGCTAAAAAGTGTTCCTTTCCACGTTCATATATCAAGCGCGTATACACTGGCCTAGATGGGAACGTGCCTGTGTGCCATTCTGCTGTAGAAATGGATTGCTGTCGCATTTTTCATGCGCAGAGGAAAATGTAGCGCGACGCCTTGAGTGCATGTCCGTAGTTCGTTGTCATGGCTCCAACGCCAGGTTGGTTGGACCCAGAACGATACCTCAGAACGCGATTGGCAAGCGAACAAGAAAGCCTATCAGGCTCTGCCTCAATGGGTAGACGAGGAAG
>WNFT01002357.1_pt1 | contig 16188 bp, 15 predicted proteins | sample 5400191 | NCBI WGS metagenome assembly WNFT01 (sample SAMN13153359, study PRJNA577476) | soil metagenome | isolation source: 80 cm saprolite under Madrone tree | place: USA:California | collected 2016-06-14 | reverse complement strand
GTCATCAGCGCCATGGCCTTATCGCTGTTCAGCATCGGCGGCAGGCGCAGCGATATTTTCAACGTCGTCGACGGCAACAGCACCGCGCCGGCATTGCCCGGCACCGGCAGGCCGTCGGCGCCGATGACGGCGAGCTGCGGCCGCCAGGTGCGGTTCAGGATCAACTCGGCCGGATCGCTCGCCATGGGGCGCGTTTTCCCGGCAAAGGGAAACTTCGCATAGACGTCCCGGCCAAGAATCGCCGCCGCGGCTTTGGCCTGTTCGATGCGCGCGGGCGGAATGTCGACGTAAAACCCGCGCGGCAGGACCTGGCCGGTCTTCTCGTCCTCGAGCCGCGACAGCAGCATCCGCGCGATGCGGAAGCTCGACGGCACGATGCCCGAAGCGTCGCCTGAGTGCACGCCCTCGGTCATCACCTTGACGGTGAGGCTGCCGATGGCGGTGCCGCGCAGAGACGTCGTCAGCCACAGGCGCTCGTAATCGCCGCAGCCCGAATCGAGACAGACGACGAGCCCCGGCTTCCCGATGCGCGCGGCGAGATGATCGACATAATACGGCAGATCGAAGCTTCCCGATTCCTCGCAGGCCTCGATCAGAACGACGCAGCGCGCGTGCTTCTCGCCTTGATCGTGCAGCGCAAGTATCGCGGACAGCGCGCCATACATGGCGTAACCGTCATCGGCGCCGCCGCGGCCGTAGAGCTTGTCGCCCTTGCGCACCGGGGTCCACGGACCCAGGCCCTCGGCCCAGCCGGTGGATTCCGGCTGCTTATCGAGATGGCCGTAGAGCAGCACCGGCTCTTTGCCCTCGCCCGGAATCTCGATGAAGATCACCGGCGTGCGGCCTGGCAGGCGCACCACTTCGAGCTTGGCGCCGGAGATCGCCGCGATGTGCTTGCGCGCCCAGGCTTCCATCAGCTTGACGGCGTCATCCATGTAGCCGTGCGCGGCCCAATCCTTGTCGAAGGCTGGCGATTTGTTCGGGATTCGAATGTAGTCGGTCAAGGACGGCACGACCGCGTCGTCCCACAGCGACCCCACGAAGGATTTCAGCTTTGAAGCGTCCATATCACGCTCTTTCCGTATCGATTTCGGAGAACGTCGCCGCATTGTAGCGCGGTCCGCTGACGGTGGCGGTGTTTATCAGCGCATCGAGGCGCTTCAGCGTGTCCGCGCTCAATTCGATGCCGGGCGCGCGCGCATTCTCTTCCAGATGATCGAGCCGCGTCGTGCCGGGAATGGGGATGATGTGATCGCCCCGCGCGAACAGCCAGGCGAGCGCCAATTGCGCCATGGAGCAATCGTTTTCGCGCGCGAGTGCCGAAAATCCGTCGAGCAGTCTCAAATTCTTCGAAAAATTCTCGCCCTGGAAGCGCGGCATGGCCAGCCGGATGTCTTTCGCGGGCAACGCGGTAACGTCGCGAACGTTCCCTGAGAGAAATCCGCGCGCCAACGGCGAGAAAGCGACGAAGGCGATACCCATGTCCTTGCAGGCGTCGAGGACGGCGATCTCGGCGTCCCGCGTCCACAGCGAATATTCGGTTTGCAGCGCGGCGATCGGATGGACGCGATGGGCCTTCTTCAATGTCTCCACGGAGACTTCGGAAATCCCGATGGTCCTGATCTTGCCTTCCTTCACCAGATCGGACAGCGCGCCGATGCTGTCCTCGACGGGAATGCGCTTGTCCCAGCGGTGAAGATAATAAAGGTCGATGACATCGGTCTGGAGCCGGATCAGCGCGTCGTCGCAGGTCTTCTTCAGAAGCTCGGGACGGGCATCGACTTCGCGCACGCCTTGGGCGTTCTTGAACATGCCGGCCTTGCTCGCGAGCACGATGTCGCGCCGGCGATGCTTCAGCACTTGGCCCAGCAGCGTCTCGTTGGCGCCGAAGCCGTATTGCGCCGCAGTATCGAAAAAATTGTAACCGAGATCGAGCGCCTTCAAGAGCACATCGGCCGCCGTGGCCGGATCGGGCGGATGGCCATAGGCATGGCTCAAACTCATGCAGCCCACGCCGAGGGCGGAAACTGAAAACGGACCAAGCTTACGTCGCTGCATCAATGACATCCGTGACGAAGTTCAATTGTCGTGCGGTGCGCGATCGTCCAACGATTTCCGCTCGCCATCGATCAACGATGGGGCCAGCCCGTCAACCCGGGACGGCCATAAGCGTGAAACTGCGTAAACCGCGCCATAAATCTACCTTAAAGCAAGCCCTAGAGTTTGCGCTATCATTCGATGGAGTCCAAGCGTGTTCTCATTGAACATGCGCCGGCGATTTTACATTTCTGTTGCCGTCATCGTGGCCGGACTGTTGGCATCGTACGTCGCTGTTCGAGTTCTTTTACCTCAGAGCGCTTTCCGCGATTGCTCAGACTGTCCATTATTAGTTTCCATTTCAGGCGCTGATTTTCTAATGGGCATCCCGCGGTCTGAGCAAATCCGGGAATTGGATACACTCCCGGACGATTTACGCGAGACGCTTTTGAATCAATATCCTCAACATCAAGCCACTGTGTCACGCTTTGCGCTCTCGGCGCATGATGTGACCCGCGGCGAGTTTGAATTGTTCGTACGGGAAACTCGTTATCGCGTGCCGAGCCAGCTTTATCGTCGCCTATGAAAAGGAAAGAGACCAGAAGTCATTATCGTTCAGCTACGACTTTGATTGGCGTAATCCGGGCTTTCTACAGACGGACAATGATCCCGCGGTTTGCGTTAGTTGGAACGACGCCAACGCGTATGCGGCTTGGCTTAGCAAAAAGACGCGAAGGAATTATCGCTTGCCGACTGAGGCCGAGTGGGAATATGCGGCGAGAGCTGGAGGTATAAGTGCCCGCTTTTGGGGTGACGACCGTGCCAAGGCATGCGAATACGCAAACGTATTCGATCTGAGCGCGGTGGCCTCACGAAGTGTTCCAAAAGAGCAAGGTGGCTTCTTCGATTGCTCCGACGGATTCGTGCACACGTCTCCCGTGGGCTCGTTCAAGCCCAACGCATTTGGCCTATTCGATATGCTCGGAAACGTTTGGCAATGGGTCCAAGATTGCAGTCCAAAAAGATACGGTTGCGTTTCCCGCGGAGGTAGTTGGGTCGACATTCCAGCCGTGGTCCGCAGCGGATACACCAATGCTTCGCGCCCCGAAGAAGCCTATGCAAACTTGGGTTTTCGTGTTGCGCGGTCAAAATGAACGTAACGCTAGATAAGCACACACGGCGCCTAATGTTTTCCCTTCCATTTACACGACGCACTCGCGCTTGGGGTCGACGATGCTTTCGAGCTTGCCCAAGACGCGCATGCAGGGAAGAACCTGGGCCAGGCTCGAGTTCGGCTCGCGCTTCTCCCTGATCGCGGCGATGAACTCGCGGTCTTCCAATTCGATCCCGTCCATCGAGACGTCGACCTTGGAAAGATCGATCGGATTCTTCTTCCCGTCCGCGAGATCGTCGTAATAGGCCTGATAGGTGGCGTTGTCGCAGATGTAGCGGAAGAACGAGCCGATCGGCCCGTCATTGTTGAACGAAAGCGAGAGCGTCAGGATGGCGCCCGACGGCACCTTCATCACGATGCCCATGTCCATGGCGATGCCGAGCGTCGGATGGCGCGGCCCCTGCACCGCATAGCACTCCGACGTCGTCTCGCCCGTCTGGTAGTGGAACAAATCGACGGTGTGGCAGGCGTGGTGCCATAAGAGGTGGTCGGTCCAGCTGCGCGGTTTTCCCGCCGCGTTCATATTGGTGCGGCGGAAGAAATAGGTTTGCACGTCCATCTGCTGGATTTTCAGCTCGCCCTTGGCGATGCGCCGGTGCACGAATTGATGGCTCGGGTTGAAGCGGCGCACATGGCCGCCCATGGCGATGACGCCGGTCTCCTTGGCGATTTCAGCCAGCGCTTCGGAATCCTCGACATTGTCGGCAATGGGGATTTCGATCAGCACGGGCCTGCCGGCCCGCATCACCTCCTCGCCCTGCGCGCGGTGCATCTGCGTCGGCGTCGCCAGGATCACCGCATCGGCGCGGCTGATGCCTTCGGAAAGATCATGGCCCCAATGGGGAACGCCGTATTTCTTGGCCACTTCCTCGGTGCCGGCGGGATTGCCGCCGATCAGCGACACCACTTCAACGCCGGAGATGCGCTTCAGTGCATCCAAATGTTTTTGACCGAAGGCGCCCTGGCCGGCCACGCAAATCTTCATGTTCAACATTCCTCATAAGGTGTGAGGTTTTCCAGAATGATGTGGCCGAGCGCGGTGTTCGACGCCGGCACGTGATAGAAGCGATGCACTTCCCTCACCTCTTCGTCCAGCGCGCCGCGCATGATCAGCCACATCACCAATTCGATTCCCTCTGACCCTGCCTCGCGCAGATATTCGAGATGCGGGATGCGCACATTCGCTTCCGGGTCCTTGGTCAGATTGTCGAGAAAGCGCGTGTCGAAGGGACGGTTGATCAGCCCGGCGCGCGGACCCTGCAATTGATGCGACATGCCGCCGGTGCCGAATATGACGACGCGCAGATTCTGCTCGAAAGACCCGACCGCCTTGCGGATCGCCTGGCCTAACCTGTAGCAGCGATGCCCCGTCGGCACCGGATAGACCACGACATTGACGGCGAGCGGAATGATCGGACACGGCCATTCTTCCGGCTGCCCGAACATCAAGGTGAGCGGCACCGTCAGCCCGTGGTCGACCTCCATCTTGTTGACGATGGTGATGTCGAACTCGTCCAGCACCAGCGACTGCACGAGATGCGACGCGAGCTCAGGATGGCCCTTCACGGGCGGAACCGGACGCGGGCCCCAGCCTTCATCGGCAATCGGGAAGTCGGCGGCGCAGCCGATGGCGAAGGTGGGAACGATCTCGAGCGAGAACGCCGACATGTGGTCGTTGTAGACGACGATGCAGACGTCGGGCTTAACCGCAGCGATCCATTCCTTGGAGCGCTCGAAGCCCGCAAACACCGGCTGCCAATAGGGCTCCGCGGTTTTGCGGTTGTCCCAGGCCGCGCCGACCGCGGGAATGTGCGACGTCGCAACGCCGGCGATGATTCTAGACACCATGTTTCCATTCCGATTTGCTGCGGTTGCCGTCCGGCGAACGGCCGCCGTTCAACATCATCTGCGCGTATTGTTCCTGGGTGGAACCGGTCATCATGGCCGCGATCTGTTGAAAGGAAAGGCCATCGGTCGCGGCGATCTTGGCCGTGAAGTAGATGTTGCCGCCCAATCGCAGCATCTCGTTCCAGTCGCGCTTCAGGACGGACTCTTTTTGCGCTTCCGTCATCGGCCATTTGTCGAGATAGGCCCGCTCATCGGCTTTGAAGGCGGCGCGGTTCTCGGGTGTCATCAGCGACATGCAGAACATGTTGAGATGATAGCCCTGACGCGCCTGATCGGCATCGAACACCACCGTGCCGGGGAGATCGTCATATTCTTTAGGGAGCGGCATGTTAGTTCGCGCTCCGAAGTGCGAACATGCGTATCAGCTCACCTCCCCCTTGTGGGGAGGTCGCCCTGCGTAGCGCATTTGCGCGAAGCAGGGCGGGTGGGGGAAACGTCGATAGTGCTGCACTCATCATTTCACGTCCAGTAGAGCCGCATCGGGTTGTCGACCAGCAGCGCCTTTTGCAGCGCGGGCGTCGGCGCGATCTTCGCAATCACATCGACGAGCACGCCGTCGTCGGGCGCTTCCACCGGCATGTTCGGATGCGGCCAATCCGTGCCCCATATTACGCGATCGGAAAAGCCTTCGACCAGCGCCCGTCCAAAAGGCACGACGTCGTCGTAGGGCGCGCCCGCAACGGTGAGCCGCTCGGGCCCGCTGACCTTGGTCCAGATGTTCTTATGCTTGTCCAAGAGGCGCAGATAGCGCTGAAATTCGGGATGGTCGAGGCCTTTCTTCACGTCGGGACGGCCCATGTGGTCGACCACCACCAGCGTCGGCAGCGAGGTGAAGAAGGATTCGAGCTCGGGCAGATCGGGCATTTCGAAATAGACCACGATATGCCAGCCGAGATTCGCGATCCGCTCGGCGATCCGTTCCAGAACGTCGCGCGGCGTGAAGTCGACGAGACGCCTGACGAAATTGAAGCGCACGCCCCTGACGCCCGCTCTGTTCATGGCTTTGAGCGCGTCCGAGCCGGCGTCTTCATCGATGACGACTATGCCGCGCGCCTTATCGTTGGAATTAACCAACGCATCGATGAGAGCCGCGTTGTCCTTGCCGTGGCAGCTCGCCTGCACGATGACGTTCTTGTCGAAGCCGAGGAAATCGCGCAGCGCAAACAACTTTTCCTTGGGGGCATCGACCGGCGTGTATTTGCGCTCGGGCGCGTAAGGAAAGCGGCTCGCCGGCCCGAAGACATGGCAATGCGCGTCCACCGCGCCCGGCGGCGGCTTGAAGCGCGGCTTCGATGGGTTCGGATGAAACGGAATATAGGACGGATTCGTATTCTTGTTCATCGCGCCGCCGATTTCATCCGATCGAGCTTCTTCGCCAGCCGCGGATAGACCTTGCGCGCATTGCCTTCGAAGATCTTCTGCTTATCCGCGGCGCTCAACGACAGCGCATCGACATAGCGCTTGGTGTCGTCATAATCATTGCCTGTGGTCGGGTCGATGCCTTTGACCGCGCCGAGCATCTCGGATGCAAACAGGATGTTGTCGGCGGAGATCAGCTTGGTCAGAAGATCGATGCCCGGCTGGTGATAGACGCAGGTGTCGAAGAAGACATTGTTGCGCATCATCTCGTCCAGGGGAGGCCGGTTGAGATTCTGCGCGAGCCCGCGATAGCGGCCCCAATGATAGGGCACGCCGCCGCCGCCGTGGGGAATGATCAGCTTAAGGTTCGGGAAATCCTTGAACAAATCGGCGGTGATCAGCTGCATGAACGCGGTGGTATCGGCATTGATGTAATGCGCGCCGGTGGTGTGAAAATTCGGATTGCACGAGGCGCTGACGTGAACCATCGCCGGCACGTCGAGCTCGACCAGCTTCTCGTAGAACTTATACCAATAGCGATCGGTCAAAGGCGGCGCCGTCCAATTGCCGCCCGAGGGATCGGGATTGAGATTGCAGCCGACGAAGCCCAATTCGTTGACGCAGCGTTCCAGCTCCGCAACGCAATTTTCGGGCGACACGCCTTGGCTCTGCGGCAATTGGCAGACGCCGATGAAATTCTCCGGGAACAGCGTGCAGACGCGATGAATGCAGTCGTTCGAGGCGCGCGACCATTCGAGGCTGACCTTGGCGTCGCCGATGTGGTGGCCCATCCCCGAGGCGCGCGGGGAGAAGAGCGTCAGCGTCGTGCCGCGCTCGCGCTGAATCCGGAGCTGGTTGCCTTCAACGCTTAAGCGAAACTCGTCGTCGCTGATCTTGACGGCGCCGAAGGACGGCAGCGGCGCCTTGTCCTTGAAGGCGGCGATCTGCTTCTGCCGGAAATCCATCAGGGGTTTCGGTTCCGTCGTGTAGTGGCCGTGGCAGTCGATAATCATCGGTTTCCCCTGGCGCAAATAAGAGAGGTGGATGTGACAGTCGCCGCAAGCTTCATCATTCGCGCCCTGGTAACTGTCGGCGCTGAAACTTAGAACCCACCTCCCCCTTGCGGGGAGGTCGATCCGCCGCAGCGCTTTGCGCGGAGGCGGATCGGGTGGGGGGAACGTCGAAGCAGCTCATTCCGCGGCCTTCGCCGTTATATTCATCGCCACACGAATGGCGTCCAGCAATGCGCCAAGATCTTTCTCGCTCAGCGCGTCTTTATGAACCGCGGCCCAATCCTCGCGTTCGGCGGTCGCAAGCGTCATCAGCGGCTCGACGCCGGCTTCCGCGACGGTGGCGGCGGCTTCGCGCATTTCCTCCGCGCGGCGCACGCCATGCTCGAGCGAGCGCGAGATGAAATAGCGCGCCAGCTTCGGCCAATCGCCGACGGGAAGAAGGTCCGACAGAGAATCCAGCACCGTCTTTTCCACGCCGTAATGGCGCGCCGCGAGCATGGACTCTGTCAGGAGCGCTTCGGTGCCCTTGATGATGACGCTGCGGCACATCTTCACCGCCGAGGCCTGGCCGACGATGGGCGAAAAGATTTCCGCCTTGAAGCCGAGCGGCGCCGCGCGATCCAGGAATTCAGCGGCATGCGGTCCACCGAGCAACATCGGCGAGGCGATGCGCTTGGGCGCGATCGGCGTCATCACCGCCGCCTCGACATAGCGTCCGCCCGCGCCCTCGATCGCTTCGGCGCAGGATTGTTTCATCCCGGGCGAGACGGAGTTGAGATCGAGATAGAATGCGCCGCGCGGGATGAACGGCGCCACCGAACGCGCCGCATCGAGATCGGAAGCAGCGGTGACCGCGCTGATGACGAGTTCGACACCGTTCACGGCGTCGGCGGCGCTCGCCGCTTTGCGCACCGGGATTTTCTCGAGCGCGCGCGAAGGCAGGCTGTCCTTTTGCGCAAACAAAATGTCGAAGGCCGAAACCTCAGCACCCGCTGCGATGAGATCGGCGGCGAGCGTCTGGCCCACCTCGCCGAAGCCGATCAAGGCGATGCGGGAAAATCCGGCCATGTCCTAATCAATCCTCGGCCGGAGAGTCGATATATTTGAGGCCTCTCTCGGCTAGCCTCCCGCGCATAGCGTTGACGTCAAGGCTCAGCTCGCCGCGGGCATAGCGGATGCGGCTTTTGGCTTCTTTCTCCTCGCGCTCGCGGCTCAAATCCATCACTTTGGCGGCTTCGCGGCGGCGCACGACGACGACGCCGTCGTCATCGGCGACGATCAGATCGCCGGGGTTGATCAACTGACCCGCGCAGACGATGGACGTGTTGACGTTGCCCACCGTCTCCTTGACCGTGCCTTGCGCGAAAACGGCTTTCGACCACACGGGAAATCCCATCTTGGTCAGCTCGGCAACATCGCGGCATCCCGCTTCCAGGATCAAACCCGCGACGCCGCGCGCCTTGAGCTGGGTGGCAATCAGTTCGCCGAAATAGCCGTCTTCGCAAGGCGAAGTCGGCGCGGCGACGAGGATGTCGCCCTTCGGGCACTGCTCGACCGCGACATGCAGCATCCAGTTGTCGCCGGGCGCCATTTCACAGGTGACCGCTGGGCCGGCAACGTGAACCGGGCGATAAATCGGGCGCATGGTGGAGACGAGCAGGCCCTTTCGCCCTTGCGCTTCATGGATGGTGGCAACGCCGATCGCGCCGATGCCTTCGACCACTTCCGGGCCCACCCGGTTGATGTTGCGGACGACCACGCTCACGTCGAATTCTCCCTTTAGATTGAAGCTCTTATCCTTGGGCCACATGAAGTGCTGGCGGGCCTGCGGACATTCATAGTGCCGGGCGGAGCCGTGCTCAATAGCTCGTCGCGAGCGGCTCGAATTATCGCTTCCGTGATTCCGCGATCGGTGTGCAGCCTTGCCATGGGATAAGCGTATTCTTCGAGCCCGGAGCGGGGTGAGGCCGATCATGGACGAGCGCGTCAAGAACAGTACGGGCATCGGCACTCCCGACGGGACGATCCAGGTTCGCGTCAGCGACATTTCGCAGCTCTTCGACACGCTCGATCCGTTTCCTTTTCCCCAGCGCGACCTCGACAAGGACGCCGAGGAATTCATCGTCGGTTGGGCGCGAGAACTCCCCCACGACAAGCCGTTCAAGATCGTCGTGCACATGCCGGCGGCCGAACTGCAAAAGCACGACGCCAAAGCCATACGCGATGCCATGAGTTGCTATTTCGATTATCGCGCCGACGTCATCGGCCGCGACCTCAACGAGCTGTTCCGCGTCGGCCGATTATCGCTGGCCATCGGCGTCACCGTGCTGGCGCTTTCCTTCGCCATGACCCAGATCATAGCCGGCGTCCTGAGCAACACTCCACTTGGGCGCTTCCTGGAAGAAAGCCTGATAATCGTCGCCTGGGTCGCCAATTGGCGGCCCATCGAGATTTTTCTCTACTCTTGGTGGCCGATCGTCCGGCGACGCAATCTTTACCGCCGCCTCGCGGAAGCCGAGGTCGAATTGCGCGCGTATTGAATTTCCGCGGCATATACGCGGCCCTCGACAGAAATCCGCAATCCAATAGACTTCGTTCGATCTATATGGCGGTTTCAGATTGTGATGAATCAAAAATTGTCATGGCCCGCAAAAGCGGGCCATCCAGGCGATGAAGGACTCGTTTGCCGCGCGGACGCGCGGCTGCTGGATGGCCCGGTCAAGCCGGGCCAGGACAAGTGTGGAGTGCGCCAGTCCAATCTGAAACCGCTCTAATGAGCGGAGGACGGACTTTGCCTTGGATTGAAGCAAACGGCGTCAGCATTCACTACAAGCTTGAAGGAACGCGTGGGCCCACGATCGTTTTTCTGCACGAAATCGGCGGTTCGCTCGATTCCTGGGACGGCGTCGTTCCCGAGTTGGTCAACGACTTTTGCGTGCTCAGATACGATCAACGCGGCTTCGGCCTGTCGGAGAAGATCCGCAGCCCCTACAGCATCGAAACGCTGGTTGACGACCTCCAAGGTGTGATCGCCGCGCTCAATCTTAATCCGCCTTTCCATGTCGTGTCGCTGGCGGCCTCCAGCATGCAGGCGCTCGAATTTTACGCGCGCAACCGATCGGCTGTCGCTTCGCTGGTTTTCTGCAACCCCGCGCCCGGCGTCGATGCAAGCCGCGCCGGCGCGCTCGAAAACGTGGCCGCGCTGGCCGAACGCGAAGGCATTCGAGGCGTGCTTCCCTTGATGCTCGACAAATCCTACCGGCCGGAGCTTTCCGACCGCGAGACCTATGAGAATTATCGCGGGCGATATCTTGCCAACGACGCGCTCGGGTTTGGACTCGCTTTTCGCATGATGGCGCGCACCAACATGACGCATCTGCTGGCAGGCATACGCTGCCCGACGCTGGTGATCGCCGGCCGTCAGGATGCCATCCGCGCGGTTCCGGTGACCGAAGGCATCGCCAAACAAATTCCCGACGCGCGTTTCGAGATCATCGATGCGGGCCATTTCATGCCGACGACGTCGCCCGCAGCACTTTCGGCGCTCTTGAACGATTTCTGGAAGGTTTGAAGCCATGAGAGTCAAGGCCAACGGCATTCAGTTCAACTGCAAGCTCGACGGGAAACGGGGCGCGACCTGGGTGGCGTTTTCCAATTCGCTCGCGACCAATCTTTCGATGTGGGACGAGCAGGCGGCGGCGCTTGGCGAGCGTTTCCAAATCCTTCGCTACGATCAGCGCGGCCACGGCGAAACCGACGCGCCCGAAGGCGCCTACAAATTCAACACGCTGGTCGAAGACGTCGTCGCCTTGTTCGATGCCTTCGAGATCGAGCGCGCGCATTTCGTCGGGCTCTCCATGGGCGGCATGACGGCGGTGGCGCTGGCCGAGCAGCACGCGGACCGGCTCGATAAGATCGTGGCTTCCGATTGCGGGCCGGCATCGACGCCGCAATCCGCACAGCAATGGGATGAGCGCATCGCGGTCGCCAAGGAAAAGGGCATGGCGGCGCTGGTCGGGCCTACGATCGCGCGCTGGTGCCCGCCGGAGTTCCTCGCAAACAACAAACAGCGCGCCGACAGGCTACGTCAGATGATCGGCACGACGCCGGCGGCGGGCTTCATCGGTTGCGCCCGGGCGTTGTCGGATTTCGATCTCCGGCCGAACTTAAACAAAGTTAACCGTCCGACGCTGTTCATGTGCGGCGGAAAAGACGCCGCCCTTCCGGGCACCAAGGCGCTGCATGCGGGCGTTGCGGGCTCGACCTTCATCGAAATCGAGGGCGCGGGCCACATTTCCAACGTGGAACAACCGGAAATATTTACCCGCGCGCTGACGGATTTTCTAAAGTAAGGCGCGGTTCTTGATCTCAATCAAGGCGGTTTGCAAAGTTTAGGGCAGGACTATATCTGCTAGGATAAGAGCGCTCGATCAGGAGGATTCTCATGACTGTCGCGACAAAACCGGCCCACACAGCCGACGCGGCCGAGGCGATGGAACAGCTCAACAGCGAGACCGCCAAGCTCAATGCCTGGATTCGCACCGAGGCGAATGCGCCGGCGCAGCGTCCCTGGTTCACCGATACGGGCGGCGCCACCGGCGCTGGTCAGCTCGCCAAGGGGCGCGTCGCGGTCAACCAGATGAAGATGCAGGCGCATCGCTGGCGCTGGCGCGAAATCAGTCCCTACCTCCTTCGCGTCGCCGAGATCGCGCGCAACGCCGAAGAGAAGCCGTTGGAGAAGACCGACCGCCAGGGCATTCTGCTGACCAATCCGGGCCTCGGCGGCCGGCTGCAGATCACCAATACGATCCGTTGCGCCATCGCCATTTACAACCACGGCGACATCGCGCCGGCTCATGTGCACAGCCCGAACGCCAGCCGCACCATTCTCTCCGACAAGGGCGGCTACACCAATGTCGAGGGCGAGCGCTGCGAATGCCGCCGCGGCGACATCGTGTTTACGCCGAACGGCACCTGGCACGATCACGGCAATGACGACCCCGATCCGATGATCTGGATCGACATGCTGGATTGGCCGTTGATGGAATATCTCGATTGCGTTTGGGTCGATCAGAATTACGCCGACGAAAGCCGGAGCAACGCCAAGTCGCAGCCGGCCATCAACACCGACGGCCATTCGATGCGGCTTTACGGAAACGGCGGATTGAAGCCGGTGTTCACCTCCAATCGGCGCGGCTGGGGTCATGAGGCGACGCCGCTGTTCCATTACAAGGGCGTCGAAATTCGCGAAGCGCTGGACCGCCTGCGCAAGGAGAAGGGCGATCCGTTCGAAGCCATCAAGCTGGAATTCGTCAATCCGATTACCGGCAAGCCGGTCTTCCCGACGCTGGATTACTGCGCCCAGCTGATCCGCCCCGGCGAGGAACTGTCATTGAAGCGCGAGACCAGCTCGACCTTCATCGTGGTGATGGAAGGCCAGGGCTTTTCCGAGATCGGCGGGCAGCGCTTCGATTGGGAAAAGAACGACATCATGGCGGTGCCGAATTTCATGTGGCGGCGCCACGTCAACACGGGCAAGAGCGACGCGGTGCTTTACACGGTTTCCGATTCGGCTCTCTTCCGCGCCATCGGCCAATACCGCAGCCAAGGCAAAGGCGCCGACGGCAAGGTCGTCCAGATCGTTCAGTAATTCCCGCCCGAGCGGGACGTCAGTCACACCAGAAGGCTCGCAGCTTTAGGAAGCTCAGGAGAATTTCTGCTCTTGGCACGAACAACGGACGTTTGACGACAACACGGAAAACGGCGTCTTTTTGACCCGTTTGAGACATCTCCGAACCTTCGGTTAGGTGTTAAGATCTCAAACTGAACGGAATATAAGTAGGCAGCCGTTCCCGGATACATGCGTGTGTGACCAGATGCGAGGAGATGTCTCGTCAATTGCGATACGGAGCATCTGGGCAGGGCTGTACGCGAGTACGGTTCTGTCCGCATTTGCAGCTCTGCATATTGTGTTGAAGTATCACTTCTCAGGATGGTGGGATCATTTCGGCAGCTTGGTAGCATTGTTCTTTTTTGGCTGGATACTCGCGGCTCTCCTTTGGTTTGCTCGTTATGGTGGGTTGCGCGTGCTTTTGCAGGATGACCCGACCGACTGGCGTCATCGAGATGATGTCTAGGTTTGGCGAGCCCCAGCCGCTTTCCAAGCCTCCGACGAATGTCCGCTTTCGGGAAGAGCGGCCGTTCTACGCCGGTGCCGGGAACGGGCAAAGATGACCCCGCATGGGCGGTATGCCCAGTATGGCCCCCGTCCGTGTCTCTTGGTCGTACAGGACCCCTGCGCACGCGAGGTCGTCCAGCGCGATAGATGCCGAATTCAGCGGCCGCCCAAGCGGCGTCCTGATCGGATCACGCGGCCCTCCGGGCGCGCTCGATCAGTTGCTGCTCGATGTCTGGCTTCAACGCTTCCGTATCCGGATTCGCTGCTGCCATCCAGCCCCGCACTTGCTCCAGGGTCGTTCGCATCGGAGTGGCAACCAGCCCGGCCTGTACCGCGCGATCGTTGCTCACATGCATCAGACCGCTCCGGGGAGCGCCCGTGGCGCGGTACAACGGGAGATCCATAAAGCTCAGTCGTGCCTCTTCGAGTATCGTCTTCGTGATCCAGAAGACGTTCTGCGGCGCGAGCATCTCGATGAACGAGCTCCAGGTAAGCCGCTCTCCGCTGAGGTTGTACGTGCCAGGAAGATCGCGCTCAATGACGACTCTTGCGAATCTGGCGATGTCGTGGACGTCGATCACCTGAAGAAAATCGCTGCCATCTCCTGGGGTGAGCATGGTTTCAGACTGTCGGGCCCGGCGAATCCAATACGTCAACCTGGGGGTCGGATCGAGAGGCCCGACGACGACTTGCGGGCGGAGGATCGTTGCTCGGTCGCCAAGGGCCCGACATACGATCCGTTCACACGTCACCTTGAGCCGGCCGTACATATCTCCGATGACCTCGGTGACATCCTCCGGCGCGGCGTCGACCAGGCCAGCACTCTCGCCGATCGGGCCTTTACGAGAATCGCCGTAGACACTGACTGCGCTGACAAAGATGTAGCGACCGATGCGTCCTTGCAGTTCGTCTGCAGCCGCCTTGGTGTGGACCGCCGTGTATCCACTGACGTCAACACACGCGTCCCACTTCTGACCATGAAGTTCGGACAGCCCCGACGTTCCGCGATCCCGATCGCCGCGCAGACGCTTGACTTGGGCCGGCAAGTCGTCTGGCGTCAGGCCCCGATTGAGAGTTGTGACGGTGTGACCTGAACGCAGCAACTCGAGCACGATGTGGTGCCCGATGAACCGGGTACCTCCGAGTACAAGAATGTGCATTCGCTTTCTCCAGAACAGGCATCCCCGTATACTTCAAGCTGAAAGAGCCTTCTTGGCAGCGACTTCTTCAACAGCCTCGGCGATACGGAAGCATGGCCGATATCTATCCAGCTTCTCTCGAACATTGCGATACCATCGGACAGATACATGTTACGTCGTGGCAAGAGACCTATCGTGGGATCATTCCGGATGCAGTTCTCGACAACTTGTCGGTACAGGTTCGTGCGGAACATTGGCGTAAGATCATGCGCGACCATCCGACTCAACCGACCTTCATCGCCACAATTCTAGGAGAGCCGGTTGCGTTCATTAACGGCGGTGTGCGTCGCGGCGATCTTCTGAGCGAAGATTCAGAGGTTTATGCGCTCTATGTACTGCGTCACGCGCAGCGACAGGGAGTCGGAACCCAGCTCATTGGAACGTTGGTGCGCGTATTCCAGCATCTCGGATTCAAGTCCCTCTGTCTTTGGGTAGCCAAAGACAACGGCCCAGCCCGACGGTTTTACGAAAAGCTAGGAGGAGTCCAGATTGGTGAGAAAGTCGAACACCAAGATGGCTTTGATCTATCGGAAGTAGCTTACGCGTGGCCGAGCATCAGCTGCATGATTCATCAAGTATCGGATGTCCTGTTGATGGCGATGAACCGAAGTGCCGTAGATCAGCTTTTATGACTTTTAATGCGTCGGAAGCCGATTGCCAGCCCGAATCATAGATACGACATTGACCCCAACTGGCCCATCCCAGAAAACTCTTAGAATTCGTACGAAAACTCCTGCTGCGCCGATGGGAGTTGCACATCTCAAACAAGCCCGATTTCTGAATGAAACCTCGCCCTGAGGGAAGGCCGAAATTTTAACGACGCAAAGCCAGGAAAAATTTCGCGGAGAGGTTCGTCAGCAGTATCCCTCCCCGATCCGCCTCGCTAAAACTACGGCGGATCGACCCTCCTCAAGGGGAAGGTGGAGACATGAAGGAGGATCGCATGCTTTTCTTGAGACACGGTATTGTCGCAAGCGCGGCGCTTTGGATGTTTGTCTCGGCAGCTGCCGCTCAGCCCACTCAGTCTCGGCCCGATTTCCAGAGCGCCTGGCTCGCGATGGGAGGCGAGTTCAAGGAAATCGGTGGCACGCCTTTCCCCACACGCCAAGACCCGCGCTATCGTTACGTGCCCAACAATACGAGCGAGCAGCCGACCTATCGCATTGGCGATATCACTAATCCCAATTTCAAGCCATGGGTCGCCGAGGTGATGCAAAAGGACAACGATGAGGTGCTTGCCGGGAAATACGCTTATACGGCGCGCTCGTCTTGCGCGGCAGCCGGCGTGCCGGGCTTTATGGGGTTCGGCGCCCAACCGAT
>WNFT01005675.1_pt1 | contig 16193 bp, 15 predicted proteins | sample 5400191 | NCBI WGS metagenome assembly WNFT01 (sample SAMN13153359, study PRJNA577476) | soil metagenome | isolation source: 80 cm saprolite under Madrone tree | place: USA:California | collected 2016-06-14 | reverse complement strand
CGCGCACCATCTCGGTGGCGAGGTCGCACTTGGCGAGCTCGGCGGCGCGGTCCGCCTCGGCGACGTGAGCCTGCAGCATGCCAAGGTTGAACCACTGCTCGGTCAACCAGCGGGCGATGGAGCGGACGCGTTCGACTTTGTCGCGGTAGCTGCCGAGGCGGGATTCATAGGTGATGCGCTCGAGTTTCGGCAGATAGTCGGCGAGCCGACACTTCTGGTCGGAGGCCCAGAAGAACTGCGCGTCGGCAAAGCGCGCGCGGAGGACACGCTCGTGTCCGGCGCGGATGATGCCTTTGGTATCGCCTGCGACGTTAATCACCGCGAGGAAGTGCGGGGCGAGATCGCCGTTCCTTTTCTCGACGGCGAAGTATTTCTGGTGATCGCGCATGACGGTGACGAGGATTTCATCCGGGAGGTTGAGGAAGGCGGGATCGAAGCCGCCCTGGATGACGGTGGGAAACTCGTTGAGATAGACGACCAGTTTTCGCAGCGCGGCATCCTCATGGATCTCGAGACCGCTGCGCTTGGCATGAGCCGCCAGTTCCCTGTCGATCTTTTCCTGGCGCTTCGCGGGACGGATGATGACGCCGTTCGAATGGAGCTTCTTCTCATAGCCGGTGAAACTCTTGACGCGGATGGCGCTGGAGCCGAGAAAGCGATGGCCGCGGGTCGTGTCGCCCGCGGGAATGCCGGCAACGGAAAGTTTCAGAGGCTGGCCTTCGAGCACGGCGACAATCCATCGGATGGGGCGGATGAAGCGCGCGCCCTCGAGGCCGGTCCAGGTCATGGAGCGCGGCCAGGTGAGATCGTGGACGGCGCGCGGGAGAATGGCGGTGAGGATTTGCGCGGCGGTGCGGCCGAGTTTGATTTGCTTGGCGGCAAGGTACTCGCCCTTGGGAGTCTGGATCAGGTAGAGGCCGCTGACATGGACACCCTGCTTTTCGGCAAAGCTCAGCGCGGCACGCGTCGGCGCGCCGACGGAATCGTAGGCGACGGACTTCGGCGGGCCGGTGACTTCGGTTTCCACGTCGGGTTGCTTGGCGAGCAGGCCTCGAGCCCAGGCCGTAAGCCGGCGGGGAGCGCTGAAGATTTCAACCGTCACGCCTTCGGACAGGCTCTCCGCGGAGAGAAGCTTTTCGATGTTAGTGCGAAGCTCTTCCTCGGCTTTCGGAAGCATGCCCGCGGGAATCTCTTCGCAGCCGACTTCGAAAAGGAGTTCGACGCGCTTGTCTTTAGCCACGGGCTTCATGGGCGCGCCTCTCTCCGCGGAGTTGCGCCGCTGAGTTGTTCGAGATAGGCGGCAGCGGTGCGGCAGGCAATGGTGCGGACCCGGGCCATGAGAGCGGCGCGTTCCGTGGTGGAGATAACGCCGCGTGCGTCCATCAAGTTGAAGAGGTGCGAACACTTGAGGCAGTGGTCGTACGCCGCGAGCAGTGGCCAGCGGACGCGGTCCTTCCCTTCCGCGGTTTTGAAGCCGTCCAGAAGTTCCTTGGCCTGTTTTTCGTGGAGTTCGAATTCGGCGCGAATGGCGGCAGCGTCGCTGCGATCAAAGCTGTACTCAGAAAGCTGCTGCTCTTCCATGAAGCGAATGTCGCCGTAGGTTTTGTCCTCGGACCAGCGCAGATCGTATACGCTCTCGACGCCTTGGAGGAAGGCGCAGATGCGCTCGAGGCCGTAGGTGAGTTCTACAGAGATGGGGTCGAGGTCGATGCCGCCGCTCTGCTGGAAGTAAGTGAACTGCGTAATTTCGAGGCCGTCGAGAAGCACTTGCCAGCCGATGCCCCAGGCGCCGAGCGTCGGGGATTCCCAGTTGTCCTCTTCAAAGCGGATGTCATGTTCCTTGAGGTTGATGCCGATGGCGCCCAGGCTTTCGAGGTACAGATCCTGTACGTCCACAGGCGAAGGTTTGAGGATGACTTGAAACTGCGAGTGCTTGTACAGGCGATTGGGATTCTCTCCATAGCGGCCGTCGGCGGGCCGACGGCTCGGCTGCACGTAGCCGACGCGATAGGGGCTGGGGCCTAGTACGCGGAGGAAGGTCTCCGGATGCATGGTGCCAGCGCCGACTTCCACGTCGTAGGGTTGTTGGAGGACGCAGCCCTGCTTCACCCAAAATTGGGAGAGCTGCAGGATCAGGTCCTGGAAGTTGAGTCCCTTCTGCCGCTTCTCAAGTTTTACTTTAACTTTCAACTCTGCTCCAAAAGTTCGCGAGTAATCAGACGGCGCTCGATATTGTGCTCGATCCAGGTCAAGGAAGCTTCACGCAATTCCCCTGCAATGGGCTGCATCGATTTGTCGAACGCGATGCGGTCGAGCCGCTCGCCGGTAAAGCGCTCGGCGAGAAGGCGTGCTTCCTGGCGCAAAGGCTTCATCCCGGAGCGGCGGCACTTCTCGCAGAAGAGTCCGGGTTGATGCGCGTCATAAAACGCCGGCTTGGAACCGAGCGGAGCGTCGCACCCGGCGCAGCGATCGAACCGCGGCAGCCACCCGCCGAGCCGCACCGTCCAAAACGCGAAATAACTGAGCGGCAGATTCCAGCCTCCGGTGCGCTCGACCTCCCGGGCCACCAGCAGGATCAGCCGGAACATGGGCTCCGATACTTCATGCTCCGGGAGGACCAGCTCCGAGACTTCACTCACCACTGCCAGACCAGTGCTTAGACCATAATCGCTCTGCGCCTTGTGAAAGGACTCGAGCGGTTCTGCTTGCTGGATGCGCACCAACTCCCGGGTTTCCTTCTCGACGTACCAGAGTTGCACGTGAGAGAGAACCTCGAGCGTGGAGCCATAGCGATTCTTCAGGCGCCGGGCTCCTGCGGCTACTCCGCGCACGCGCCCGGACGACCGTCCGAGAAAACTGACCAGGCGGTCCGCCTCGCCCAGTGGAAATGTCTTCAGGATGATGGCTTCCGTTTCCCGGGCAGGCATGAGCTGTCGGCGTGCCGACTTTGCGTCGAACGAATTCCAGCACACCCGCTCGAACCGCACGCACACGCAGAGCTATTGTAAATACCATACGCGCAGCCGCCGCGCAATCTTTGGGTGGAAAATTCTGCAAAATTCCGATAATTGCGGAGCCGGGAAGCTCGGGATTGTGGAATGCGGCGCTCGTCTTCCCCGGCGCAAGAACTTGCGAAAAGCGACGCCAATCGGACAGTTTCAGGCCAGAAATTATTCTGTTAACCTGCGAATTCTGCAGTCCAATATTATCGGACGCGTCGTGCGGGTCCGATTCCCTGCTCTTTTCGTTTCCTTTTTGTTTGCGATTCGTTACTCTGCTGTGGACCACCGCTCATGTTCATTCCTCTCAAGGACAACAATCCTTCTCGAAGCTATCCGGTCGTAAATATCACGCTCCTTTTCGCGAATGTGGTTATATTTCTCTACCAGCTCGCGCTTCCCCCCTATGACCAGAAGCTATTCATATTGTCCAATGCCACGATTCCAGCCCGCATCCCCGCCTTTCTAGACGGGCACGTGGGTTTCGAGGCCGCATTTCTGCCACTGGTCACCAGCATGTTTCTTCATACTGAGCCGCTGCATATCGCCGGGAACATGCTGTTCCTGTGGATATTCGGGGATAACGTCGAGGATTTCTTCGGGCATTTTACATATCTCTTTTTCTACCTGGTTTGCGGGATCGGAGCGGGGCTGTTGCACGTGCTCTTCAATCCGGATTCCACGGTTCCGGCTCTGGGTGCGAGCGGAGCCATCTCCGGAGTGATGGGTGCCTACATTCTGCTGTATCCGCGGGCGCGAATCCTTACGCTCGTTTTCATTTTCCCTCTGCCCGTGCCTGCTGTTGTTTTTCTTGGCTTGTGGTACGTCATGCAATTTCTAGCTGGAATCAGCACGATCGGAGTAAAGGTGACGGGAGGAGTGGCGGTGTGGGCGCACGTCGGAGGTTTCTTGCTGGGAGTGCTGTTGACGCTGTTGGCGCGGCGTCGGCAGGCCACAAAACAGCTGTGGAATGCTAGGTAAAGTATTACTTTAACTACGATTCGCAGCATTCTTCGCGGCCCGCTCGGCGATCCAATTTCCAACTTCGTGTGTTTTCTTTTCTCCGCCTAGGTCGGGTGTCACAAAATTCTCTCGGAGTGCAGAACGAACGGCTTCGCGAAGCGCCGCAGCCTCCGGTTTCCAGCCCAAGAATTCGAGCATCATCGCCGAGGCCAGAACGGAGCCCAGCGGATTGGCGATTCCCTTTCCGGCGATGTTTGGCGCGGAGCCATGCACGGGTTCGAACAGCGAAGTTCTTCCGGGGTGGATGTTGCCGGAGGGGGCGAGCCCGAGCCCGCCGGCGAGCTGCGCGCCCAGGTCGCTGATGATGTCGCCGAAGAGATTGCAGGTTACGATGACATCGAATTGCCGGGGATCGCGGACGATCTCCATCGCCAGAGTATCGATATAGAGATGCCGCGAGTCGATCTCCGCGAATTCCTGGCGGACCTCCTTGAAGACCCGCTGCCACAGGTCGTGGGCAAAGTTCATGGCGTTGGATTTGTCGCTCATGCACACGCGCTTCAGGCCGTTCCGCCGGGCGTATTCGAAGGCGTAGCGAATGATACGCTCGACGCCTTTGCGGGAATTGACATCTTCCTGGATGGCGATCTCGTCGGCGGTGCCCTTCTTGAAGAATCCGCCCACGCCCACGTAGAGGCCCTCGGTGTTCTCCCGGAAGACTATCAGGCGGACGTCTTTTTCGGTGCGGTCGCGAAGCGGTGTCAACCGATCGTGGAGCAGTTCGACGGGCCGGGCGTTGACGTAGAGATCCAGTTTGAAACGAAGCCCCAGCAGGATATCGGCGGCATGCTGATTCGAGGGAACGCGGGGATCCCCAAGCGCGCCAAAAAGAATGGCGTCGAATTCATCGCGCAGCAGTTCGACCGCACCGGCGGGGAGCGTCACGCCCTCGCGCAGAAGTTTGTCGGCGCCCCAATCGAATTCGAGGAATTCCATGGGCCGTTTGGCCGATGCGGTGACCGCCCGCAGCACCTTGACCGCCTCAGGCGTGACCTCTTTACCGATGCCGTCGCCGGGAATCACGGCGATGCGAGCCGCGGTTCCGCCATTTCGTAAAGGGATGCCGGGCAAGGTCTTGTCTCCTCGACGGCTGGACTTCCTGCCGTCCGGTCAACTGTGTGGAATGAAACGGCCGAGTATCTTGCTGCCGCGATGCCGCCGCCACGCTATTCTTCCATCAAAGCGCAGTTCGCGCCACCTGCTTTGAGGTCACTTTCCTGAGAGAGCGTTTGAGGGGAACTTGAGGCGATTCGACCAATCCGGAGAGAACAGGTAACATTTCGAGGCTCATCAATCCAACGACAACAACATGGAAAAGCCGAAAAGAGTAAAGAGCGGATTCCTGCTATTTGGCGGTCTTCTGATCGCCGCGACCGCACTGTTCGCGTTCGCGTGGCTGGCGGATGAAATGCTGGAAGGAGATACCCAGAAATTCGACGAATTTGTGCGGGATGCGGTCCACCGTCACGCCGCGCCCGGGTTTACCTGGCTGATGCAGGGATTCTCATTCCTTGGGTCCGTCACGGTGGTGACCACACTGTGTGTTTTGGCGATCGCCGCCTTTCTCTACTTCCGCCAGGCCCGCACGGCGGCGCTGCTGGCGATAACGATGGCTGGCATGGCTGTACTCGATGTGACGTTGAAGATGGCATTCCATCGCCCCCGGCCTGTTGCGTATTTTGGACCCACTCCAACCACCTATAGTTTTCCGAGCGGGCATGCCATGGGTGCATTCTGTCTTTATGGCGTGCTTGCCGCGATTCTCGCGGCACGTGTGAGCGGACGCGCGGCCAAATGGTCCATCTGGGCGGGCGCAGTGCTTCTGATCGGGATGATCGGATACTCACGAATTTATCTGGGAGTGCATTACCCCAGCGATGTCATCGCCGGATACTGTGCAGGCGCGGTCTGGGTCGGAGCGGTGAGTTCTCTCAACCGCATTTGGAAAGCATAGTTAGGTGCTTGCGGGCAGGCAAGCCTGTCAGTTTCGCCGCCCCGGAATTATTTGCGGTTGAGCCGATCGTCGAGCAGCAGAACCGCGCGGTAGAGAACTTCGGCCCCGTTGGCCACGTCTTGCCACGAAGTAAATTCCTTGGGAGAGTGGCTGATTCCGTCGCGGCTGGGAACGAAAATCATTGCCATCGGCGCAATCTTGGCAATTTCCTGGGAGTCCTGACCCGCCTCGCTGGGCAGATCCATGGTGGCAAGGCCAAGTGACTTTGCCGCATCGCGAATAGCGGCCTGTAAGGCTGGGTCGGCGTGGGCGGAGTCTGATTTGTCCAACGCCGTGCAGCGCGTTTCGACGTTCTCCTCCTTGTCAATCTGCTTGAATCTTACTTGCATGCGTTCCCACATGCGGTCGATTTTTGCTGCTTCCAGGTCTCGCAACTCGACCGGGAACTCAGCGCGGCCGGGAATGACGTTGATCGCCCCAGGCTCGGCCCGCAAGTAGCCCACAGTGCCCACCTGGTGGCCGGTCTCCGCGCGCACCACTTCGCGTACCACAAGCAATTCGCGGGAGGCTGCCGCCAGTGCATCCTTCCGGCGATTCATCGGCGTCGTGCCGGCATGGTTTGCAAATCCCGTGACCACACAATCCCGCCGTTGGATACCCACAATTCCCTGCACAACGCCGATGGGGATTTTGGATTCATCGAGGTGTGGGCCTTGTTCGATGTGTAATTCGAGAAATGCCGCCAAGGCCCCGCGCGGGATGCGCGCGTCGGTAAGGTGCGACGGATCCTGGCCGTAACGGCGCAACCAATCCGCAAGTGTGAGCCCCTGCTCATCCTTGCGATCGAGAATCTCAGGCCCGAGCGCCCCGGCGGCGACGCCCGAACCCAAAGTACCTATACCAAAGTGGTTGCCCTCTTCGTTCGTCCAGATCACCACTTCCAAAGGGTGGCGAGTCTTCACGTTTCCGTCGTTCAAAGCGCGAATCACTTCGATAGCGCCCATGCTGCCGACGTCTCCATCGAAGTTTCCGCCATGGAGAACGGAATCAATGTGCGAGCCGAAGAGCAATTTCGGCAGCTTCTCCGAGCCTGCGCGCAGGCCAAAGATGTTTCCCGCGGGGTCGACGCGAACCTCGAGCGCAGCTTGTTTCATCACGCCCATGACGTATTCCCGAGCGGCCATATCGGTTTCCGAAAATCCCGTGCGCGTGACGCCGCCCTCCGGATTCCGGCCGAACTCGCTCAGTTTCTCGAGCGTGCCTTGCAGACGATTAGAGTCGACATGAAACTTTTTCTGCTCGTTTGCTTGAGCCTGTGAATTGGGCGCGGCGAAGGAAACCACGCACAAGATGCTCAGCGCAAGAAGTGCTGCGATTCGACAAGCAATCCTGCGGGGCTTCCCCGAGTCTCCTGCCGTCATTGGGTTCCTCTCATTCACAAATAACGCGCCATCAGAAGTGCTGTACTGGATGTGCGGGCGCCATTCTTCCATCAAATCGCACCTTGCGTACGGCGAGATATACGAATTGTGGCCCAAATGAGAGCCGGAACCTAGAACAAGCGAGCGCGCGCGGAGCACAAACAACGGCGGTGCACCGATTCGTTATCCTTCGCCCTATTGAAGGTCGATGTTGTTTTTCTTGGCAAGGTCCTCGATGAATTTTGCTGGGACCGCCACGGAGATTCCCGAATTCTGCGCGAGGGGAGCGATTTCAAACTGCGGTTGGCCGTGAGCGTCGAGGATAGCGTTACCGGCGTCGTCCAGTTTGACCCTTGGGGTGAGCACTTGGCGGCTCCTTTCGTCCCTGATCGGGGATGGGAGGTTTCCTTCGAGTAGCCCTATCACTTTTCCGGTAGCGTCCAGCACAGGACCACCGCTGTTGCCCGGATTGGAAACAAGGGAAAGCATGATCCTCAACTTGCTTGCCGATTTGCCTGTTGGTGTTAAAGGACTGTTGTCGAAGTAAAGGCCGGTCGCCGTTCCGATCTGGAGGATCAGCGCTGATTCAGTTGACGTAGCGATTGGATAACCCGACAACAGCAGTGTTTCCCCAGCCTGGGGTAGGTCAACTTTGATGATTGCGCCTTTGGGGGAAAGTGGGATCTGAGGCGTGATCAGAGTTCTCTCAGAAAAACCTGTCACGAGTGGCATGAGTTGGATCTTGTCAGGTGTCAAGTCCGATTTGAGAATGGCAACGTCCATATCTGGGTCAGAGGCGACGAGGACGGCGTCATACACGTTTATCGCACTCCCGATTGTGATACTGGAGGTTCCTTCGGTCACGTAGGGCCCGCGAGCAAAACCAATCTTGAGTGGGCCGGACCAACCGGCAATTACGTGCTGGCAGGTCGCAATATATCCATTTTTGCCGATCCAGACACCGGAGCCCCTAGGCCAGCGCTGAGCGATTGGCCTCATTCCAGGCATCGGGGGTGGGTCCGTCAGGAAGATCATTAGTGTCATGTTTCGGGCGTCGGCGAAGGGAAGTTGCTGGGTGAGGTTTTTTTTCTCGGCCGTTGCTTTCTTGTTTGGTGGTGTCGTCTTTATTGTCTGAGCCTGGGAGAGTTCGATGCTTACGGTTGCGAGGAACGCGACGCAAAGGAGGTCTTTGAGCTTCATGCCGGGGCTCATAGGGCGTGACTGTACGTCTTTCTTGGGCAGTTGTCCATGCATGGAAGGCGGATCGCGGACAAGAAAAGGAAAAAAACAATTCTGTGTTTCACTTTTCTTTGTTTCGTTGGGCTTCAGTCTTTCGGCTCATGGTCAGAACTTCCACGCGCAATCGGACGCCATGCTTGCGTCGATTTTCCGAAAACGGGTAAATCTCATCTATGGTGACGCGGTAGGTCCATCCTGCGGCGAGGTCACCTGCTATGCGTCCGCCGCCGAGCCAGTAGCCAAGTTGCTCGCCATTTCGACGGCAAATCTTCACGGCACCAGCATCAAAGCGATTGTCGGGCTCGGGAATCAGAAACAACTCCTCACCCTCAAAGCAGCTATCGATTATTTTTTGACGGCTTGTTTTGTCCTGGTTCTTGTGCGTGATTCCGTGGACCTGACCGTAAAATACCCGATTACCGGAGTGGCTTTGGCTGGCGACGCCGCGCTTCCACACGATGAGCAGCACAACCAGCACAACCGCAACGAGAATGAACCAAGTCATTTTTTTTTGTCTGCTTAAATCGAAAACGCGCCGCCCTTGGCGATTCTCAAAAACCCACGTTTTTGTTGGGAAACTGGCGCGCCCGGAGAGACTCGAACTCCCGACCCTCTGGTTCGAAGCCAGATGCTCTATCCAGCTGAGCTACGGGCGCGTGAAGCCATTATACCCATCAAGCTAATCCGCCTCTAGAGAATCAGCGCTCCTGCCGGATTCGATCCAGTAGAGCCCGCCCAGCGCGAGAACGCTGCCGAGAATTTGGAACCAGGAGCCTTTTTCGCCGAGCCAAAGAATGCCGAGTATGGTGGCAAGCAGCGGCAAGAGGTAAGAGAATGCGCTCAGTTGCGATGCTTCGAGATAGCGCAGCAGCCAGAAATAAAAAACGTAAGCGATAGCGGAGCTGAAAATCGCCATATAGAGCAAGGCAGTCCAGCCGGACCAGGAAATCGCGCGCCACTCATCTGCGAGGCTCATCATCCGCGCCTGTTGCAGTGCCAGCGGCAAGACGATGAGTGCCCCGGCAAAGTGATTGAACGCCGTCATGGTCAGCGTGTCGTACTTCCCTGCCACTCGTTTTCCGAGCACGACGTACATTGCGAATCCGATGGAGCCGGTCATGACAATGGCATCGCCGAGCAGCGAAGGCGAATGCGCCGAGAGCCCCTTCTCGGATGCCATCACCACGATCCCCGCAAGAGCGATGGCCATGCCAACGGCTTTCCGCCACGTGGCGATTTCCAGTCGCAACAGTACCGCGAGAACTAGCGTATAGATGGGTCCCATGCCGACAATGACGGAAGCATGGCTGACCGAGGTGTAGTGAAGGCCAATCGTGAAACACATTTGATTGACGGTGACGCCAAAGAAGCCCAGGTAAAGGAAGATCCAGAAATCGCGCAGAGTAAATCCTTTGCGGCGGGCCTCTGCCGCTTCGGCGAATGCGGGCAAGCGGGAGCAGAACAGATACGCGGGAATCATCACGATTCCGGCAAGGACGACGCGAAACGAAGCCAGCGCCAACGCGGGAAAACTGCGCAGAGCGATCTTGCCCGCGATGAAGTTGACGGCCCAGACCACGATCAGCAGGGCAATCGATGCAGTAATGACGCCACGGGTGGGCGCTCGCCCGGCTGCGCGTTCGATTTGCACGGACTCAGGCCAGCCGTTCTTTTCGAACGGTGAGTTTTTCGATCAGTTCGCGGCGCGGTTCGAATCCCATGCCGGGTCCGGTGGGGACGCGAATCGTACCTTGCGGCGAGACAGTCACTTCGGGATCGATGAGATCTTCCACCCAATAACGCTTGCTGGCGGTCACGTCTCCGGGCAGGGTGAAATTCGGAAGCGTGGAGAGCGCGATATTGTGCGCGCGGCCGATGCCGGATTCGAGCATGCCGCCGCACCAGACGGGAACGCCGCGTTCCTGGCAAAGATTGTGAATGCGGCGCGCCACCGTGTAGCCGCCAACGCGGCCAAGCTTAATATTGATGATTTTGCAGGCGCCGAGTTCCACGGCGGCGCGAGCCTGCTCCTCAGTGTGAATGCATTCATCGAGGCAGATCGGCGTGTTGAGTTTTTTCTGCAGCTCGACGTGGCTGTACAGATCGTCCCAGCCGAGCGGCTGCTCGATCATCATGAGAGCTTCAGGAGAGGCCAATCTTCAAGCGTATACGCGGAGTTGGCGTCCACCATCAGCTTGATGCGCGGGAAATCCTGCCGCAGACGTTGCACGGGTGCCAGATCCTTACCGGGCTTGATCTTGATTTTGATTCGCTGGTAACCGGCGGCAAGTTCCTTTTTCACCGCTGCGACAAGTTCATCGAGCGAATCTTTGATGCCCACGGAGACGCCGCAAGCGATTTCTTCGCGCGTTCCGCCAAGCAGTTTCGAAAGCGGAATGGATTTTTGCCGGGCTTCCGCCTCCCATATGGCGGCTTCGAGAGCAGCTTTGGCCATGTTGTGGCCGCGTACATGGCCGAGAAGGTCCCAGACTTCGGCGGCCGAACCAAATTCCCTTCCCTTCAAAAGCGGCCAGAGATGATCGCGCAGAATATGCCACGCCGTGTCCGTGGTTTCCGGGCTGTACGATGGAGTTTCTCCGGCGACACACTCGCCCCAGCCGACGGTGCCGTCCACATCGGCTTCCACGAGGATGATGCGGCGGACGTCGGTACGTTCCGCGCTGGTTTCGAATGGAGCCACCAGCTTCATCCGCACTTCTCGCAACGTGATTTCTCGAACGCGCATGTTTCCTCAGTTTCTCGCTTTTTCCAAAAGGCTTAGAAGTCGCTCCATGGCGTCAACAGGTAAGCATTGATTGCTCCGGCCGTGCGCAGAGCGACCGCGGCATACCCTTTCGCAAACCACTTGGTGAACTCTTCGCGAAGCCGGGCTTGGGCTTTGCCAACCTCCGGTGACCCTTCGCGCTGCCAGCGTTCCAGATCCGCGGGCAATTCGATAACCGCTGGCGCCTCGACGAGATCCTTGGCGAAGCCACCGATCGCGGCAACCACACGCGCGGAGTCCAGATGCCATTCCACTAGCAAACGGTCCGTCGGCAATTCCCTGTGAAGCGGGCTCGTCGTGACCCCATACAAGTTCGCACAATACTTCCGGCAAATCGCGCCGAGCTTGTTCAAATTGAAGTGCGCGTTGCGCAGCTCCAGAGGATCGAACGTCCACTGAACGAGCCGGATGCCACGACCCAAGGCTTCATTCCGCTGAAAGAGCTTCAGCATGCGGCCAACACCCCGGTCGCGGTATTCGCTGTGGACGCCGGTCATGTGAGAGTGCAGGTACGGGACGCTACCCTGGAGTCCGACGACCGCGAGCGTAAAGCCCACCAGACGATTGCCATCGAAGGCTCCCAACACCTCGCCGCCGGTATGCGCGGCGACGACGAACAGTGTGGCCGGCTCAACTTCCAGGTCCGCTTCTCCCCAAATTTCGCGTTGCAGGTCCACGCAGCGGTGAAATTCATCGAGGCTCTCGCATTTGCGAACAACAATATCCGCGCTCATCGCTTGGCTCGCACTCCGCTCAGTCCTACTTTCTGCTCCGCCCGCTTGGCGAGATCCCAGAGCGCTTCCATTTCCTCTCGCGGAAGATTCTTAAACTCCCGCCCGCTTTCGCGCGCCAGTTTTTCCATGGAGCGAAATCTTCGTGAGAATTTCGCGTTGGCTTTTTTCAAGGCGATCTCCGGGTCCACCTTTAGAAATCGCGCGAGATTTACAGCCGCGAACAGCAAGTCTCCGAGCTCCTGCTCAACCTTCGGCTGTTCCCGGGCGTCCAGAGCATTTTGCAATTCCCTGGTCTCCTCGCCCATCTTTTCGAAAATGCCGCCGGCAGTCTCCCAGTCGAAGCCGATCCGCGCCGCTTTACGCGTAAGCTGGAAACCTTCCAGGGTTGCCGGCAGTGCGCGCGACACGCCGTCAAGCAACGACGCTTCCTCCGGTCCCTTGCTTCCAGAGCGCTTGCCGGGGTTTTCAGCTTTCGAAAGCCGTTCTTCGGCTTTGATCTGCTCCCAATTTCTCAATACCTCCGCTGAATCTTTCGCGTGCGTTTCTCCAAAAACATGGGGATGCCGCCGAACCATCTTGTCGTGGATTTCGCGAATTACATCCGAAATCGTAAAACCACCCCGCTCCTGCGCTATCTGCGAATGAAATACGATCTGCAATAGAAGGTCGCCCATTTCCTCCGCGAACTTGGCGTCGTTCCTGCTCTCCAGCGCTTCCAGGACTTCGTATGCCTCCTCAATCAGATAGGTTCGCAGCGATTCGTGAGTCTGTTCGCGATCCCAGGGACAGCCATCGGGTGCGCGCAATTTCGCCTGCACGGCCACGAGCTTCTCAAACCATTCGCCCGGCGTCGCTTGCCTCCGCTTCACCGGTTTAGCGTGGCGGCGCCGCGAATTCTTTCCGTTCTTTGTTTGTTTTTTGCCGGGGCGCGTCATGTCTAGGAATATTTCCAGCTTTCGTCAAGCGTTCCACTCTACGGTGACGCCGGGCCTTTGACAAGCTCACCGCAGGAGCCAGCCCAAGGGCCGGAGCGACCCAAAGCTGCAACCCGTGATAAACTGAAGTCGAATTGCATCGTTAAGGAATGTCCCTTGTCCGAAAAGAAACAGGAAGAGTCGTTCCGCGTCATTGACCGGCGCCCATTTACCTCCGAGGGCGAACTGCGCAAAGAAGTAGTAGAAGAAGCAGAGCGCGAAGCCAAGCGCGAGGCCGCAATGCGCCCGCTCGCTCCTGCGGAGCCCGCGACGGCCCCTCCCGCGACGCCTCCGGCGGAGTTGCCCGCGCGAATTCCCGCGTTCGAAAACCTGGTCCGCATGCTTGGCAGCAACGCCGCCATGGTCCTCGGCGCTTACGCGGATCCGCGCTCCGGCCAACCGATGATCGATCCAGAAGCTGCGCGCGAATTGATCGACATGCTCGACGCCTTGCATGAAAAGACCAAGGGCAATCTCGCGCCAGAGGAAGATACTCTGCTGATGGATCTCCTTGGCAAATTGAAGATGACCTTTTTGGAGGTCAACCAGGCGATTGCGGCGCAGGCGGCGCAAGTTAAGGCCAAGGCGCGCCCGTAGGCTGCCGCCCGGTGGCCTGCTAAGTTGGGCCCCGCTTCTCGCCGTTCCGGCACTTTGAAGATGGCCTCCGCTCCACTCAAAATCACGGTTCTCGGTTCCGGCACCTCCATGGGGGTTCCCACGCTGGCCTGCCCCTGCGGCGTGTGTGCTTCGAACGATCCGCACGACAAAAGGCTGCGTCCTTCCGTCTTGATTTCACGCGGCGGCCAGCACGTAGTGATTGACACCACCCCGGATTTCCGCCAGCAGGCGTTGCGTGTTGGCCTCGACCGCCTCGATGCGATTTTACTGACGCACGGACACGCCGACCACATCCTTGGCTTTGACGACATCCGCCCGTTCAATCTCCGTCAGCGTTCCGCGCTTCCGGTTTACGCCAACGAAGAAACCTTTCGCGTCATCCGCCGCGTTTTCTCCTATGTCTTCGATGAGAAGCCCACGCTCAGCACCGTACCCAGCGTGACCTTGAACCTCGCCAACAGTCCGTTCGAACTTCTTGGCATCCCATTCATTCCTATACCCATGCTCCACGGCGACATGGAAGTTCTGGGCTTTCGCTTCGGCCGCGCAGCCTATCTGACGGACTTCAGCAAGATTCCTGATTCTTCCATGGCCCTGCTGCAGGGCCTCGACGAGTTGGTTCTCGATGCCTTGCGCGACGCTCCTCATCCCATGCACCAGACCGTGGACCAGGCCCTGGCCCTCATTCAGCAGCTCAAGCCGCGGCGCGCGTGGTTCACCCACATCGCGCACGACTTGCCGCACGCGGAAACCAATGAGCGGCTTCGCCAGCAAGGCTTTCCACACGTGCAGTTGGCCTACGATGGACTTCAATTTGACGTGCAGGTGGACGCACGAGATGAAGCGGGCTGCGAGCAACAGAAGGCGCCGGCACGGATGACGCTTGCCGGAGGTCCCTCATCACCACGGCTGACGACGTTTACATCCTCGGAAGCTTGGGCCTCGCGCTATGCGTCCCATGGAGACTCGTGCGTCCTGGCCATCGGCAACTTCGATGGGATTCATCTGGGCCATCAGGCGATTCTTCGCGCCACGGTCGAGCGCGCGCAAGCCCTCAGTGCGGTATCCACCGTTCTTACGTTTGATCCATCACCTCGGAAGGTGTTGCGGCCAGAGTCCGCGCCGTTGCGGCTGTCGACCATCGCGCAACGCATGGAATGGTTTAACTCGTTAGGCATCGAAGCCGCGGTCATCATGCCCTTCACCCTCGAACTGTCACGGCTCTCTCCTGAGGAATTTGTGGAGCAAATCCTTGTTCGAGATCTTCATGTAAAATCCGTTTTGGTCGGCGAAAATTTTCATTTCGGCCACAAGCAGGCCGGAAATGTGAAATTGCTGAAGGAGTTGGGTTCAAAAAACGGCTTCGCGGTCGTAGTCATTGCTCCGGTGCAGTATCACGGTGAGGTGGTTTCCAGCACGATCATTCGCCGGGAAGTCACAGAGGGAGATGTGTCCCATGCCGGGCGCCTTCTGGGCCGGCCGTTCGCGCTGACCGGTCAAGTGGTCCCCGGCACGGGGACCGGCCGCAAATTCACATTTCCCACTTTGAATCTTGCCGCCGAGCAGGAACTGCTCCCGGCGAGAGGTGTGTACATCACCCGCACGGTATTAGAGGGCGAAACCTGCAGCCACCGTTCCGTCACAAACATTGGCGTGCGGCCGACGTTCAATGGCTCTTCGCTCAGCGTGGAAACGCACCTGCTCGATTTTCAGCCGGAAACCACGCCAAAACGAATCGAAGTGCGATTTTGGGAGCGTCTTCGTGAAGAAAGGAAATTCAGCGGCCCGGAAGAACTGCGGACGCAAATCGCGCAGGACATAGGCGCGGCCAACCGATTCTTCAACCGCTTGCGCCGGTATCGCTCGGTCCGCCAGCTAGTCTGAGCCTATTCTTTTGTTTTTTGCAGGCAGTCGGAGCAATAGCCGCCAACTTCCGTGCGCGAGACGGTGACCTTCATGTGGAAATCGCGCGCGATTTGCTCCTTCAATTGCTCGTACAGGCGGCTTTCGAATTCCCGAACCTTCCCGCAGCGCAAGCAAGCCACATGAATGTGATCGCGCGGACCGTGCGTCTCGTAATAGTGGCGATCCCCGCGAAGATGCAGCAGATCCAGTTCGTCAATGAGGCCCTGCTTTTTCAGCAGGTCAATCGTGCGGTACACCGTAACGAGGTGAATGTCCGAATCTATCTTTTGCGCCCTGGCAAGAATTTGATCCACGTCCAGGTGCTGCTCGGCGTCATCCATCACCTGAAGAATCACGCGGCGCTGGCGGGTCATGCGAATTCCGCGTCCGGCCACCGCTTGCTGAAGCTTGCCCGTTGTCTCCGCGGTATTGAGGCGCTCTCCCGTGGAAGCCCGGTGCGTCGGTGATGTCGCCATTTCTAATTCCCCACTCGTGCGCGATTGCGTCCTAAGAGTGGATCGGCAGCAGCCGCACAACGTCA
>WNFT01003757.1_pt1 | contig 16201 bp, 13 predicted proteins | sample 5400191 | NCBI WGS metagenome assembly WNFT01 (sample SAMN13153359, study PRJNA577476) | soil metagenome | isolation source: 80 cm saprolite under Madrone tree | place: USA:California | collected 2016-06-14 | reverse complement strand
TAATGAGCAATTGACCTGGATTTCGGGACTTGGCATCAACTATAGGCTGGGCGTTGATGGCATCAGTCTGCTGCTTGTCGCGCTTACCTCGCTGCTGACCGTAGTATGCATCGGGGCATCGTTCCGCATCGAGCAGAAGGTCAAGAACTACATGGCCTTCATGCTGCTGCTGGAGTGTGGCATCCTTGGTGTGTTTCTCTCCACCAACCTCTTCCTGTTCTATATTTTCTGGGAAGTGATGTTGATCCCGGCCTATTTCCTGGTTGGCAGTTGGGGAGGCGAACGCCGCGTATATGCTGCCATCAAGTTCGTGTTGTATACATCAGTGGGCAGCCTGCTGATGCTGGCAGGGATTATTGCGCTGGGCTATTATCACCAGCAGGCAGCAGGCGGCAGCTATACACTCGACCTGGCAACCCTGTTGAATGGCAGGGTCGATCCCGGTGTGCAAACCTGGTTGTTCCTGGCATTTGCCGCCGCCTTCGCCGTAAAGGTCCCGCTGGTGCCGTTCCATAGCTGGCTGCCCGATGCCTACAGCGAAGCGCCCGCGCCGGTGACGGCAATGCTGGCCGGTGCCATGTCGAAGACCGGTGCCTATGGTTTCCTGCGTTTCTGCCTGCCGCTCTTTCCCAATGCTGTGCATACCTTTGCGACGCTCATCAATGTCCTGGCGGTAATCGGCATCCTGTATTGCGCATTGATGGCACTGGTGCAAATCGACATCAAACGCCTGCTGGCCTATTCGAGTATCAGCCACCTTGGCATCATCATGCTGGGTATGTTCGCCTTCAACGTGCAAGGCGTCGAGGGTTCGGTCCTGCAGATGGTCAACCACGGTATCACCATCGCGGCGCTCTTCCTGATTGCAGGCTTCCTTGAGGCACGGACAGGTACGCGCAAGTTGAGCGATTTCGGCGGGCTGGCGGTTCGTATTCCCGTTTTGGCAACCGTGATGCTGATTGCCACGCTCTCATCGCTTGGCCTACCGGGACTGAATAGTTTTGCCGGTGAATTCCTGGCCTTGATCGGGGTTTTTCATACGCACGCGATCTTCGGCGCACTGGGTACCGCGGTTATCGTGCCCGCGGCATGGTACATGATTCGCTTCTTTATAGGTATCATGGAAGGCCCTCTACAGAAAGATGGTGTAGTAGGTGCGCTCGTACGCAAGGGTACGCTGAGCGATATAAATGTTGGTGAGTTCATGTCGATCCTGCCATTACTCGTATTGATCTTTTATATCGGGTTTCAACCAAACCCGCTCACCAACCTGATGGAACCATCCGTAGTAAACACATTACAGAATGTCGGAAGCGCTTTGATACACTAACAAGGATTTCTCTATGTCGTTCACATTTACCGTATCCGCTGCCGATTGGGGGCGCATTGCCCCACTCGTAGTCCTGGCAGCCACAGCGTTACTGGTTCTGCTGGCGGATTTATTCGTATCGCAACCAGGTCAAAATCAGAAAGGGGTGCCCCTGGCAGGTACCCGGGGGAATGGCCCTGATGTCTTGCCTTTCAACTTGCTGGCGCTGCCATTCTTGAGTTTATTAGGGCTGTTGGGAGCCTTTGCAGCCACTATCGTCCTGTTCATCGTGGGAGACTACCAGCCTGCTTTTAACTCGATGATTGGCTCGGATGAAGGATCACTTTTTGCCTATATCATCATACTCAGTGCCAGTGTCCTGGGAATCCTGCTCTCTCCTGCTTATCTGAAGCGCCTCAATATTGTCCACCAGGGAGAATATTACGCGCTTATGCTTTTAGCCACCATCGGCATGATGATTATGGCGGCGGCCACGAGCTTCCTGACGATCTTCCTGGGCATCGAAATGCTCTCGCTGGCCCTCTATATCCTGTGCGGCTTCGTTGCACGGCGAACCACATCGCAGGAAGCGGGCATGAAGTATTTCCTGCTCAGTTCATTCGCCTCCGCCTTCCTGCTCTATGGCATTGCTATGACCTATGGCGCGACGGGCAACACGTCTTTCACCGGCATCAAGAACTATCTCTCGCTGCATACTTCCAGCACGACACTGTTGTTGATCGGCATGGGTTTGCTGATCGTTGGCTTTGCTTTCAAGGTTTCAGCAGTGCCGTTTCAGGCCTGGACGCCCGATGTCTACGAAGGTGCCCCGGCACCTGTTACTGCATTCATGTCCGTAGGCACCAAGGCAGCCGCTCTGATCGCTTTTGCACGTGTCTTCGATGTCGCGTTCCTGCCAATAAAATCAACCTGGGAACCGGTAGTCTGGGCCATCACCATTCTGACCATTGTTGGTGGTAATGTGCTGGCGCTGGCGCAAAACAACGTCAAGCGCCTGCTGGCCTACTCCAGTATCGCACACGCGGGCTATCTCCTGATCGGCGTCGTAGTGGGTGGCACAATCGGGCTTTCTGCCATCCTCTTCTATCTACTCTGCTACACATTCCTGAACCTGGGCGCTTTTGGCGTCGTCTCGGTGCTGGAAAACGCTGATAATACGGGGAACAGCCTGAGTGAGATACGCGGCCTATGGTATCGTCAACCGGTGCTGGCCGGTATCCTGGCCTTATTCATGCTGGCTCTGGCAGGCTTCCCGCCCATGGCCGGTTTCGCTGCCAAATATTACCTGTTCTATGCCGCGCTGCAAGGAGGCCATCCCGAACTGCTGATCATCGGCGTGCTTGCCAGCGTCCTGGGCATGTATTACTACTTGCGCGTGATTGCCTCCATGTTCATGGAAAGGGAGCCGGTCCCTGCACCGGCAACAGCGGTTCCAGCACCTGCCGCACCTGTTCCCAGGAAGCGTGTCTCCTCAAAACTGACCAATGCAGCTTCTGCTGGCGCGGCTACGGCGCTTGCAGTGAAGCCAGCGGCAGCCCGCGCAAGGACGGCTCCGCTAGAGAAGTCCGTCGAAAGCAGGTCTATCGGCTGGACAACCTGGTTAGCGCTCGATATTGCTCTGATAGGCACATTCTTGATGGGTACGCTGCTGCCGTTCTGGTTGGTGAACCTGGCCCAGCAGGGGGCGCAGATGATGTTGAGGTAAATAGGACTACTCAGACAAAAAGGCACCGGAAAGCTGCCGCGGCAGCTTTCCGGTGCCTTTTTGTCTGAGTAGTCCTATCCTTTTAAGGCTCGTGCAATCACCACGCGTTGAATCTGGTTGGTTCCCTCGAAGATTTGAGCAACCTTAACGTCGCGCATGTAGCGTTCGACCGGGTAGTCACGTACATAGCCTGCCCCACCTAAAACCTGTACAGCGTTGGTAGTAACTTCCATGGCCGTATCGGTAGCAAAGCATTTGGCCATCGAGGAATACATGCCCGCGCTCTGCCCCTCGTCCAGTTTGTAGGCGGCCTCGTAGACCAGGAGGCGCGCTGCTTCGATCTTCATCGCCATGTCCGCGAGCATGAACTGGATGGCTTGAAAGGTGCTGATAATCTGGCCGAACTGCTCGCGCTGGTGAGCATATTTTGTATCGGCTTCAAAGGCGGCCTGAGCCACACCAACGGCAACGGCCCCAATGTTGACGCGTCCACCATCCAATGATGAAAGGGCTATTTTGAAGCCCTGACCCTCCTCACCAAGACGATTGGCAAGCGGTATCTCGCAGTTTTCAAAAATGAGTTCTCGCGTTGGTGACGAATGAAGGCCCATTTTGCGTTCGGTTTTACCGAAAGAGAAGCCAGGAGTGCCTTTCTCAACCACGAAACAGGAAATACCCGCCGCGCCTCTGCCGGCGCCGGTACGTGCCATGAGGAGATAGATTTCGGCCTCGCCGCCGTTGGTGACCCACATCTTCGTTCCATTGATGATATAGTAACCATCGTGGCTTTCTGCCCGGCATTGCAGGCTGGCGGCGTCGGTACCTGAAGCCGCTTCGCTCAATGAAAATGCGCCCAACAGTTCACCGGAGGCCAGGCGTGGTACCCAGCGGCGCCGCTGCTCCTCGTTGCCAAAACGCGCTATCGAGCCGGTGATCATGTTATGCACCGAAAGGCCAACGGCTGTTGCCATCTCACCTTTCGCCAGTTCTTCATAGACGAGGGCAGCCGTGAAGCGACTGAGCGAGCTGCCGCCATGTTCTTCAGGCGTGGTCATGCCCATCAGGCCAAGTTCGCCCATCTGGTAGTAGACTTCGCGGGGAAAGTGATAAGTTTCGTCCCATTCTTCCGCGTGCGGGGTAATTTCCTGTTCGGTGAAGCGACGGACCGTGTCGCGAATATCTGATTGCTCGGCGTCGAGATCAAAATTCATCGTTGTTCCTCTCAGGGCGACGTTAAGAGACGTCCTATTTACGTACACGCAAATTCTGATAATAGTGGTAGCATATGTGACGGGCTTATGCAAGGGCGTTCCACTAGTAGGGGCGGGAGTGGGGATGCGGTGGGAGGGGGTGCTTGCACCGCCCTGGGGTAGGGTAGGGCATGCTCCGGGACCATTAGTAGGGCGGGAGTGGGGATGTGGCTCTCTCCCAGACACTTTTCGAATGGTTGAGGAAAGAAGGCCGAGCGCAGCGAGGAGAGGGCGGGCCCCTACGCCCGCCCTCTCCTCGCTGCGCTCGGCCGGGTGTTTTGTGGGTTCACAAAAAAGTGTCAGGGAGAGAGCGGGGATGTGGTGGCATGGGTCATGCTCCGGGGTCATCCGGCTAGTCCCCCCACCCCAGGGCGGTGCAAGCACCCCCTCCCCGCATCCTCCACAACCCCCGCCCCTACTGGCACATTCAATCGCCATAAAGAGCGGGGTCTTCGACGAATTGTGAAGACCAGGTATATGCAGATGGTGGACAGGTTCGTTGTTGCAAGATAAGCGGAGGCAAGGGCTGTTGATTGAAGTCAAAGACCTTGACCAGGTCGTTGGATTGCTGATCCAGTCCTCCAAGCGAAGGCAGGTTCAGGATTGTCTCCGCGAATTTGAGCATGGAGGGGAAACTGTAGAAGGTGTGATCGATGAAATGCGGCTTGACATAGGGAGATATAACGAGGAGCGGAGCGCGCAAACCATACTCAAGGTGTTTATTGGGACCCACTGGAGGTACAACATGATCGTAAAAGGCGCCGAAGTCATCCCAGGTCAGGAAAATGGCAGTGGAACCCCAGAGCGCCTGGTTGTTCATGACTGCATTGATCTGCTGCACCGTCCAGTTCTCGCCTACACAGACACTGGCAGGGGGATGGTCGCTCACGCTGGCGGGCTGCACCAACCAGCTGACCGTAGGAAGCGAGCCAGAGGCGGCATCCTTGGCGAACTGCGTGTAATCAACGACATGCTGCTGCCATTGTTGCGTGTTGCGGATATCCTGGATTGCATCGTAGGCAGACCATTCGTAGCCGTTTTGATCCTGTCCCGGCGCGTAGTATTTCCAGGAAATACCTTGCGCGCTTAAAAGATCACCTAATGTCTCAAATGTGAAACATGGAAACACCTTTGAAAATGAACCATCCGGATGCTGCTGTGGAGCATAGGTACCGGAGGGAGCATCGCATCCCCATCGCCATTTATAGCGATATTTCGTAATTTTAGGGAGTCCAAATACATCATCGTCGCTTGCGGCAATAGAGTAGAGATGGTTGGGAAAACTATCCGAGTTGATAGTGTAGAAAAAATGGTCGGGCAGGGCAAACGTTTGCGCGTACTGCCAATAATTGGGAATATCCGACTGGTACATCTGGCCATCGGCGACATCCGTCTGTACGCCATTGATATCCTGGATCGCGCCCTTGAGTTCTGAGAATCTATCCAGTTTGCCCTTGTCGAACGCCTTGAGATAAGCGTAATGCGTGTGCAGGATATCAGCGTTAAGCATATCAGGATCATGGGTTAACGGATGTACCTTGCCCTGTGGGTCTGTATAAGTGGTGGCTCCATCGGCCCCAGGAAAGGTGCCAAAATAGTTATCGAACGTTCTATTCTCCTTGACCATGATCACAATGTGCTGAATAGGATAGGATACCTGCTTCTCGGCCCTGGTTGCGCGGGGCTGAGAGATCGGGCTAAGGCAAAGAAGTACCAGGAGTATGACGAAGGTACCGAGGATGCGGGTTATCTTTGCCGTCCAAAGATGTTGCCAGAAGGTGAGGCCTCGTTTCTGAGATTGATTCATTCTTTCCCCCTTTAAGAAATTAGAAAATTGGAAGCTGGAGTGAAGTATTACTCGCTGCTGCGCTGAGCCAGGATATATGAGAGAGCGAGAAAAAGGTAGTGCGCGAGTAAGTTCATGGATAGAGTGTAGCTGAAAAAAAGGTTGATGTAAAGAGTAAAAGCGTTCTTGTTTCTGTCCGGGTCACAGTTTGGGACACTTTCCATGACGATGCTCATGGCGTTTTCATGACGTTTGCTCGTTATACTCGTACTAGAGAGGATGATAGTCAGCCATTCGTGGAAGGCACTTTGAAGCATCCAACACAGTAGAAGGCTTTAATGCCGCACCAAATGCTGTTGCTCCACGCATTGGCGGAAAATCGTGGCAAGAGGAGGCAAGCAGAAGCATTTAGCAAGTCTAGTCCTGTATAGTGGTTAACGTGTAAAGAAAGAAAGGAATTATCGTGAGAGATTACGACACCGGACCGGCACCGCAGGAACCGGCACGTCCAGCACGTATCGAGCGAACTGCAGAGGATATCGCAAGCCCTGCTCCACTCGGCCTGAATGTACTCGCGTTCGCAACAGCGATACTTGGCTGTTTCTATGCCGGGTTTATTATCCCATACCAGGGAATAGGTATCCGTCCAGCGCTTGGAGCCGTACTCTTAGTGTTGGGTATTGTGTTAATTCTTGCAGGCATGTGGGAATACCGCAAGAATTCCATGGTCAGTGCAACCATCTTCGCTTCCTACGGAGGATTTCTCGCTGCCATAGGCCTGATCTTCATGCCGAATCTGGGCATCCTGAGTTTCCTCCTTGCTAGTAGAGAATTGAATTTCGCAATGGGTCTCTTCTTCCTCTGCTGGACGATTTTCGCCGCCATACTGTTTGTTGGGACATTGAAGACGAACATTTCGTTAGCAGTAACAATGGGGATACTGGTGCTTGCCTACCTGCTCTTGACGATTGGGCAACTGGCTTCGAATAATAGCGCCCTCAATCATGTTGGAGGATGGTTGGCAATTATCGCCGCGTTGGCTGCCTGGTACACTGGCCTCGCCAGTCTTCTCAGCAGCACCGATCCCAACACGGCATCCCGTTTGCTCGGGCGTCGGATGACTCCCGTTGAATAAGGCAATGGGAGGCATTTTCGGGCCACTACCCATGACGATGCGCATAACGCTTTAATGACACTTCCTCCTTATACTGGTACCAGAAATGGTGAGGGGTGTCAGAGGGGTAGTGGCCCGAAGCCCTGCCGGGTGGACTTTTAAGTCAGGAAATACCGTCGCAACTCATTCTATGAGTGTGACGCTCATGTATCTGGAAGATCAGCTTACAACTGTGAAAGCCGCGGTTCTGCAGAGGAACCGGCGAGCAACGATGACAGAGATGAATGAAGGAGGAACGATAATGGGCATGTTACGGGTCATATCAAGCCGCGGGGATGATCGCCAGTTCTGGAATGAACAGGAAGCGCTGGGGGGTGACGCTGAGGCAATGGCGGCACTTAGAGAAGCAGAACGGATCTTTGCACAAGAGCGGGCCAGGGGCGCAAGAGCTTTTCGCGTCGAACCGGGTAAGCCGGTAGAGCGACTTGAGCAGTTTGACGCACAGGCTCCGCAGATTGTTATGGTCCCACGCGTCGTTGGGGGATGAGCATGGAAATCCTCCTATACGCTTTGTCAGGGGTCATCGTGTTTGTTTCCCTCTTGCTGTTTGTATGGTTCAACTCAAGTGCGGATCGACGAGCGCGTCAGCTTCTCCGTTCAGTCCTCACTCATGAACAATACCGCCAATTGATCCAGCGGGGATACATTGATATTACCAGCCCGAGCAATCCACAGCGCGTCTATCGTGTGCCACAAGTTCCTGGGCATGTACACGTGCTAGAAAACAAGAGACTAACAGCGGGTCTCTGTCTGCAACCGCTTGGTCGAGTACCCGATGCCGATTTTGTGGTCATTCATAAGCTCATGATTGAGGCGGATGAGGAGACCTATCTGCAGAAGGCAAACAGGATTGTGCCGGTAATATTTCCAGGGTAATTGTGCTGGCAGTCTCTACATGAAGAGAACATGTGTGATGGAAGATGATCAGTGATGATCAGTAAAATGATCAGAGATGATCTTCTTTTAATGCTCATCTCGAGGTATCCTGAAGGTAGGGGTAACCGGGAACCATCAGGAATATCTTTATCTATTTTATGCATCATCGCCGGTGCGAGCTATATATTTAGAGGGGCGCGGTTTACGTGTGTCGCGCCTCTCATGATGATCCAGCCACCGCCATGAGCTGCACCTCCATATAATAGTAGAAAAGAGTAAGCAAATATGCTACAATAAATGAAGCATTAGCCCATATTCACATCAAGCTGCTAGTGGAGGCACTTGCCTTGAGCAATCAATATATATCTGATCCCGGCTCCGGACCATCGGGGAACGGAAATGCGTTCGTCAGTCGCCGCGAAATGCGGGCAAGCAATGCTACCGGTGCATTACCGCCCATCAACGTGGGACGGACCTATGCGGGTTCGTTTGACTTCGAAGCTCTTATCTCATCTTTGCGGGAGTTGTTCGCACAGGATCGCCAGGTTGCAAGCCAGCAGGACAGCACGCGCTGCGGCATCTGCTACCTGTACTTCACCATCAGTGAGCTCAACTACCGCGAGGAAGAGGGATTCTACGTCTGCCAGAACTGTCAACGGGCCCTCGGCAAACAGATGCTGCCCATGGTCAGGCGACAACAAAAGTAAGAACAAGCAGCAGCGTACGCAAGCCAATGCCCCGGGGCATTAGCCTGCGTACGCTGCTGCTTGTTCTTACTCCACTATTGCCTCTGCTTCCGCCTCTTCCCATTCTTCCTCGTGCACCTCGCGCAGGTCCTCAGGCCGGTCCAACCGGTCCAGGAACAGGATGCCGTCGAGGTGATCGATCTCGTGCTGGAGGATACGTGCAAACCAGCCTTCGGCGCGCACCTTGATCGGCTTACCACGAGCATCCTGGCCCCGCACAATCACGCTGGCTGCCCGCCGGATATTGTCACCGGCATAACCAGGAATACTCAGACATGCCTCCGTCCCGATTTCCTCGCCTTCGGCTTTGATGATCTCTGGATTGACCATAGCCACCTTGCGTTCTTCGTACTCAGCAACGAAAACACGCAGCGAAAGCGCTATCTGGGGAGCCGCCAAGCCCGCACCATGTGCGGCATGCATGGTCTCAAACATATCATCGATCAACTTCTGGATGGATGAGTCGAAGCGATGAACCTTTTTTCCTTTCTGTCGTAAGACAGGATTTTCTGCAGTTATTATTTTCTGAATTGCCATACTATCGCTATTCCCTATGGGCGCTGGGCCCTACAAAGCGCCAGCCACGTGCCGGTGAAGTCGGCGTAGGTGGTGTATAATTGGCTATATCGTATCACATCAGACTGAAATTATCTATAAGTCGCATTCCCTCAGGTAAAATGTTACTGAAGATGGTATGGTTCCCTCAAATGAAAATGTTACCGAACGAGGGAAGCGATGCCAGTAACAGACGAGATGACGATTGATGAAAGGCGTAAGTATGTGAAACTGATGGCCTCACGCTATCAGCACGCCAAACGAAGCGAACGCAGCCAGTTGTTGACGGAAATGGAGCAGGTGAGCAAACTGCACCGCAAACACCTGATCCGGTTGCTCAATGGGGAAAGCCTGGAGCGCCAGAAACGACAAACGCCACGCAGGCGCACGTATGGCCTGGAAGTCGAGGCAGTAATCGTGTGCGTGTGGGAAAGTCTGGACTACATTTGTGCCGAACGGCTCACCCCCACGTTAGTCAAGACGGCCACCCATTTGGCGACGTTTGGCATGGTGGTGCTGACGGCAGAAGTCGCAAGCCAATTGGCGAGGATCAGCGTGGCAACGGTGGAGCGTAGGCTCGCGCAAGCATCGCTCACGCAAAACGCGGTTGCCACGTCCCGGACCACGGCGAGCCAATCAGGCCGACCTGTGGAGTGCCGATGAAACGCATGGCCTGGGACATCAAGGAACCGGGCCATTTCGAGGTGGATCTGGTGCATCATAGCGGCGAAAGCAGCGCAGGCGAATATGGACATACGCTGCAGTTGATCGATGTCGCCACGGGATGGAGTGAACGCGTGATGCTGTTGGGACGCGGGTACCTGGCCATGCGAGAGGCGTTTGAGCAGGTGAGCAAGCGACTGCCGTTTGCCATCGTCGAACTGCATCCCGATAACGGACCAGAGTTCTTCAATGGGCATCTGGTGCGCTACTGGAAAGACAAAGTGACCGGGGTGCAGCTCTCGCGGAGTCGCCCCTATCATAAAAACGACCATCGGAATGTGGAGCAGAAAAACGACACGCTGGTGCGTCGGTATTTTGGTGAGTTGCGGCTGGAGACGACGGAGCAGATCGCGGCGGGCAATCGACTCTATGAGCGGATGTGGCTCTACTACAACTTGTTCCAGCCCGTGATGCATCTGAGTGAAAAGACGATGGAAGGAGACAAAGTGCGGCGCAAATGGGATCAAGCTCAGACCCCTTATCAGCGTTTGCTCGCCACCGGAGTGCTCAGCCAGGAGCAGCAGGAGCGGTTGAACGAGCTCTATGAGCAGACGAACCCCTGGCTGTTACGCAAAGAGATCTACACCGGTCTGACCGCCCTCTGGGACACAGCACTCACTCAAAGTGGGACGGCAGCCTAACCACAGAAAGGAGTTGGCGCCGCCTCAAAAGCGACGAGCGGAGCGGGGATCAAGGTGGCCCGGCTCGCGAGCCGGGCCACCTTGATCCCCGCTCCGCTCAGTAACATTTTCATTTGACGGAACCGTCATCGTTCGGTAACATTTTCATTTGACTTGACACGTAAGTTGCGATGAGTTGGTAGCAGGAGAAAAATATATCTCTTCGCCCTCTTCATAGGGTGGCCATCTTGCTCCTGCCATAATTCATCAAGCTATAATTCATCAATATAAACAGAATGGACATGCTAGAGAGCGTCACAGCGTTTATTGAAAAACATCAACTTCTCCCCACCCGTGGAGAAATCATCGACGCAGTTTCGGGTGGGGCGGATTCGTTGTGCCTTCTGCACCTATTGAACCGCCTTTGTGGGCCAGGGAAACGCTATCCTGAGCTGCAGCTGCATGCCGCACACCTCAATCATAAGCTGCGCGGAGAGGCCGGCGAACGGGATGCTGAATCTGTCGCGGGTGTTGCAGCAGCCTGGGGCGTACCATGCACCGCCGGTGCAACCGACGTTCCCGCGCTGGCGCGCAAAGAGCATCGCTCTTTGGAGGATGCCGCACGCGTGGCACGCTATCGTTTCCTGCGCGAGGTGGCGCAGGGGCAACCGATCGCGGTGGCCCATCATATGGATGACCAGGTTGAGACGCTGTTGCTGCACTGGATGCGCGGCAGTGGTCCGGCAGGTATGGTAGGCATGTTGCCGAGACAGCAGGATATTCTGCGTCCGCTTTTAGAAGCCCGTCATGCGGAGACGGTTGCCTATTGCCAGCAGCACGCGATTGTGCCGTTAGAGGATTTGAGCAATACCGATCCGCACTTCCTGCGCAATCGCATTCGTCACGAACTCTTACCTTTACTCGAGTCTTTGAATCCAGGTATACAGGAGACGCTTTTACGCAATGCCGGTGTGACCCGTGTCGATATGGAATGGATCGAGGCTCAGGTGGACGCGTGCTGGCCGGCCGTAGTCATTGAGGAGCAGGATCGGTCTATCAAATTACATGCACATGCTCTTCTGGAACTGCCATTGAGTTTGCAACAGCACCTGTTACGTCGCGTTGCCGCCCGCCTATATGACGGGCAATCGCCGCTCGAAGCGCGTCATCATGCGCTGCTGGAGCATCTTTTGCACCATGAGGATGATGGACAGGAACGTCGCTTAGATCTTCCTCACGGACTGCGTGTGACATACGACTTTGATCATGTGCTGTTCGAGCGTCTAGATACATATACAACAATTCGTCCGTTGGCCAACGAGAGCCATGCGCAGGATGCAGTAGCGCTTCCAGTTCCTGGCAGTGTGGAGGTAGCAGGAACACCCTGGTTGGTCACAGCGGAGATTGTGCCTGAACAGGTAATGCGGGAAGTGAGACAAGCCTTGCAAGACGAGGACTGGCCTGAAGTGTGGCGTTTACTCCCATCCAATCGTCATACCGTGTATGTAGACGGTGATGCAGCTGGCCCTTATTTGCGCGTCCGCGCCAGGCGTCCAGGTGATCGTATGCGACCACTGGGGATGGCTCATGATAAAAAGGTGCAGGATATTCTGGTGGATAAGCACATCGCTCGCAGTGATCGTGAATCTATACCGTTAATCTTTTCTCCGCCCCACTGCATCTGGTTAGCGGGTGTATGCCTTGATGAGAGAGTGAAACTTGGCAGTAAGACGCAACACGTGGTACGTTTATCAATAAAACATTCGTAGACGAGAGGTAGCCATGGACATGCATGAAGATATTGCCGAAATATTGCTGACCGGTGAAGAGATTCAGGCCAAAGTTGTTGAGTTGGGTAAGCAGATTTCTGCCGACTACCGCGGCAAAAACCTGTTGTTATTAGGAACATTAAAGGGTGCTGTGCCATTCATCGCTGATCTGTCGCGAACAATCGAATTGCCGCTGGAGATCGATTACATGGCTATCTCCAGCTATGGCAATAGTACCGAATCGAGTGGTGTGGTGCGTATTCTCAAGGATCTGGAGGGTCCCATTTCCCAAAAGCATGTGCTGATCGTGGAAGATATCGTGGATAGCGGCCTCACGCTGCATTATCTCACCGATGTACTCCGGCAGAGGAGGCCGCGGAGCCTGCGCATCTGCACGCTGCTTGACAAGGGGCGGGAGCGTGTGAAGGCCGTGGAACTTGACTACACGGGATTTCAGATACCAAATCGGTTTGTCGTTGGCTATGGCCTTGACTACGCCCAGCGTTACCGCAACCTGCCTTACATCGGAATACTGAAGCCTTCCATCTACGAGGAAGAGATAGGAAATCCACAGGGGCAGCATCAGAGTCCGCTTGAGAAGTAGAAGAGACCACGTGACGAGCGCGATCAATCGGCTCTCTACGAAATCCGCACTCTACAGTGTGGTCGCCCGGGCCCTTTTATTGGCAAACGAAGGTACCGCCACCACCTTGTGGGAGCATCATCCCGAACGCGCTGCTGAAATGCAGGCGCGGCGTGAAAACACGCTTTTCCTGCCTGGATTTCGATTCCCGCAGAGCTTGCAAGTCACCGCGAATATAAGAGAGGCCGTCCGGGGGAAAGATATGCTCGTGTTGGTAACGCCATCGCAGCGCATGCGTGAAAATGTGCGCTTACTGGTCCCCTACCTTGGGAAAGAAACCATACTGGTGAGCGCCAGCAAGGGGATAGAAATCGGCAGCCTCAAACGTATGACCGAGATTATTGCCGAAGAAATCCCGCAGGCAGCAGATCGAGTGGCCGCGCTCAGTGGTCCCAATATTTCGCGCGAAGTAGCGGAGGGAAAGCCGACTGCCGCCGTTGTGGCAGCTTACGAGCAGGATATCGCGGTACGCGCACGCACACTGTTGAGTACGCTGCGCTTTCGCATCTATACTGCTAATGATGTTGTAGGCGTCGAGCTGGGGGGCGCGTTCAAGAATATCATCGCCATTGGCGCGGGTTTTAGCGATGGTATGGGCTATGGGGATAATGCCAAGGCAGCCTTCATGACGCGCGGGCTGGCAGAAATTGCGCGCCTGGGTATCGCTGCCGGTGCGCACCCCCTGACCTTTTCGGGTCTCGCGGGTATCGGGGACCTCATTGCCACCTGCGCCAGCCCCCTGAGCCGCAATCACCAGCTTGGTCAACGCCTGGCCGCCGGTGAAAAACTGCAGGATATCCTGGCCTCAACCCATTCGGTGGCCGAAGGTGTATCTACAACCGGGGCAGCTCTGCAACTGGCAGCACGCTTCGACGTTGAAATGCCGATTACCAGCCAGCTCGGCCTTGTCCTTTTCGAGGGGCTGGACCCTAAAAAAGCCGTGCCGGAACTGATGATGCGCGACCTGAAGGATGAGATGGAAGGGATTTTGTAGTGTCCAGGAAATCCGCGAGGGACAGCTTTACTACACGGCACGCCGTGTAGTAAAGCTGTCCCTCGCGGATTTCCTGGACACTACCATAACATCTATTAAGCGAGTATAATTATAGGAAATATAAACAAAAACACAAGGATATTAAGAGGTAAGAAAATAATATGCCACGAAAAAATAATCCACCAATGCGTCAAAATCATACCCCTGACCCATTTGAGGGGCAGCCAGCAACCGATGAATTTTATATTGATAGCAGCGATACTGAGCAGACTATAGAAGAAGGCCCTGACAATCGTGAGAACCTCGAATCGAAGCCCAGGGTTACTGATGTATACTTTGAGCAAGGCGAAGGGCGGCACGAGGCCGGCAAGCGGGATGTCGATCTGTACATACGCATGTATAACACGCTGCTGCGCAGTTCCGGTGAAATCAGTTTGAAAGCCCTGGTACAGGCTCACTACAACATCGACTCCAGCCTGCATCCCGATGCACGTTCACCCTATCCCGATATGTCTGCCTTCATTTACAGCGTATTGCGCTTACCAGCTTCGATCATTCATTGTAACCTGGTGCTGCTGGGTCAATCGGAGCAGGTGTTTTTGAGCCAGGGATTTCATGTCGATGGATGGCAGGCCGTGACGGCCTCTGCTCGCCGCCGCAAGTGGTTTTATGATGGGAAAGAGACCCTTGCCGCCTATGTCGCAAGTGTGAGCGACACCGATGATATTGTCCCTATACTGGTCGCGTTCCAGATCGAATGGAACAAAATATATTACCTGCTGAACGCGGACCCCACGACCATGCAATTGCTCGAGACGAGAATGGACCGGACCTCGCCGGTGTTCGCCGAAATTACCAAAGTGTTGCGTGAACGTTTGCACATCTCAGTTGATGATTGGCGGCGCTTAGAAGTAATCTGGGGTGATCGCCTCTGGGAAAACCTGCTCTTTATCGGCAAAGAGCGCAAGAGTTTCTCGCTGCGTATGCTGGGCGGCTCGCATGTCGGTTACGTGCGTGCCACTCGCGGATGGTGGGCTCCTGTCGAGAAACTGCTTGACACGCTTGGTCTGCAGGAGCGGCCTGTTTACTTCGTCTCCAGCAATACGCATAGCCTGGTCAATCTCATGTCGGGCAGCCTGCTCAGTCGTGAAGCGGAGTTGACGAAATTCGCGTTGAGCGGCGAAGACCCTTATCTTGCCGAGGAGTGCCGTAAGTTGCAACAGGGCATAGTACCCGGCAACTGGCAAAACTTCCTGTACTTTACAGCCCGTGAGTGGATGCATACCCCCTCCGGTAAAGAATTTGCTCGTAATCGCTTACGTGAAGAGCAGGAGCGCGGCATCTGGTACATAGGAGCCCGTCATGGTCTGGAGATCGATGCTCAGGTGTTCGAACTGGCCAGGCTGCGCCAGATGGAGGTTGATCCACGCTGTCGCATGCCAGGAATGGACGCGCTGATGAAAAGCCAGGCCATCATCATCAATATTGACTACCCACTAGGGATGGCCGCGTATCGCATGTTGCGCGAGATAATGGAAAATCTGTCGCAGATTCGCGGTATCTACATTTTGGGCAAGGCTGCTACGCTCAATGGCAGCATCGGTGACGTAATGATCTCGAACGTGGTGCTGGACGAGCATAGCCAGAACACTTACTGGCTGGATAACTGCTTCATTGCCCAGGATGTGCGGCCCTACCTGATTTACGGCTCGGTGCTGGATAACCAGAAGGCTGTTTCGGGCAAGGGGACTCATCTGCAAAACCGCCAGTACCTGGATTTCTACTACCGGGCCAATTACACCGTGGTTGAGATGGAGAGTGGTCCTTATCTCAACGCGGTTTACGAAGATCAATACCTGACGCGCTATCCCGTGGGGGAGAACATCAACTTTGCACGCCTTCCCTATGAGCTGGGCGTTCTCCATTACGCCTCGGATACACCGTACACACGCGGGAAGAATCTCGGGGCGGGCAGCCTGTCGTACTTCGGCATGGATATGACCTATGCCTGCGCCATAGCTATCCTGCGC
>WNFT01002682.1_pt1 | contig 16201 bp, 11 predicted proteins | sample 5400191 | NCBI WGS metagenome assembly WNFT01 (sample SAMN13153359, study PRJNA577476) | soil metagenome | isolation source: 80 cm saprolite under Madrone tree | place: USA:California | collected 2016-06-14 | reverse complement strand
TCCTTCTCCATCGCCACCGGCGTGATCAGGTCGATCGTCATCGTCACGTTGTCCCCCGGCATCACCATCTCCACCCCCGCCGGCAACGTCACCACCCCCGTCACGTCCGTCGTCCGAAGATAGAATTGCGGCCGGTACCCGTTGAAAAACGGCGTGTGCCGCCCCCCCTCCTCCTTGGTCAACACATACACCTCGGCCTTGCACCGCTTGTGCGGGGTGATGGACCCAGGCTTCGCGAGCACTTGCCCGCGCTCCACTTCCTCTTTGTCGACGCCCCGGAGCAAACAGCCAACATTATCCCCCGCCTGCCCCTCGTCCAGCAGCTTCCGGAACATCTCCACCCCTGTCACCACCGTCTTGCGCGTCTCCCGAAACCCCACGATCTCCACCTCTTCCCCCACCTTCACCACCCCCCGCTCCACCCGCCCCGTCACCACCGTCCCCCGCCCCGTGATCGAAAAGATGTCCTCGATCGGCATCAAAAATGGCTTGTCGATCGCCCGCTTCGGCGTCGGTATGTAGCTGTCCACCGCCTCCATCAGCTTCCATATGCACTCCGCCGCCTTACTGTCCTCCGGCTTCTCCATCGCCCCCAGCGCCGACCCCCGGATCACCGGAATCTCGTCCCCCGGAAACTGGTACTTCTTCAACAGCTCCCGCATCTCCAGCTCCACCAAGTCCAAAATCTCCGGGTCGTCCACCATGTCCACCTTGTTCATGAACACCACCAGAAACGGCACGTTCACCTGCCGCGCCAGCAACACGTGCTCCCGCGTCTGCGGCATCGGCCCGTCGTTCGCCGCCACCACCACAATCGCCCCGTCCATCTGCGCCGCCCCCGTGATCATGTTCTTGATGTAGTCGGCGTGCCCCGGACAGTCGATGTGCGCGTAGTGCCGCTTCGCCGTCTCGTACTCCACGTGCGCCACCGCAATCGTGATCCCCCGCTCCCGCTCCTCCGGCCCCGCACCGCCACCCCGCTGAACTTCGTGTGCAACACCTTCGTGATCGCCGACGTCAGCGTCGTCTTCCCGTGATCGATGTGCCCGATCGTCCCAATGTTCACGTGCGGCTTCGTCCGCTCGTACTTCGCCTTCGCCATGGGTCTGGCCTCCGACTCCGCGTCCTAGCGGGTGCCGGCGCGCGCCGCCGGCTTCCCCGCGACTTTCGCCATGATCTCTTCGGCGATCGCCGCCGGAACCTCTTCGTACCTGGCGAACTGCATCGTGGACGTCGCCCGCCCCTGCGTCATCGAGCGGAGGTCCGTCACGTACCCGAACATCTGTCCCAGCGGGACGTGGGCGCGGATCACCTGCGAGCCGCTGCGCGCCTCCATCGAGAGGATGCGGCCGCGGCGGCTGTTCAGGTCGCCCACCACGGCCCCCATGTACTCCTCGGGCGTCACGACCTCGACGTCCATCACGGGTTCGAGGAGGACAGACTTGGCCTTGCGGCACGCCTCCTTGAACGCCATCGACGCCGCGATCTTGAAGGCCATCTCCGACGAGTCCACGTCGTGGTAGGAACCGTCGACGAGCCGCACCTTCACGTCGACCATCGGGTAGCCCGCGAGGACGCCCGTCTCGAGCGCCTCGCGCACACCCTTCTCGACGGCGGGGATGAACTCCTTGGGGATCGCGCCGCCGATGATCTTGTTCTCGAACGAGGACCCTTCGCCGGGCGCCGCGGGCTCCACCTCGAGGTAGACGTCGCCGTACTGGCCGCGGCCGCCCGTCTGGCGCACGTAGCGTCCCTGCGCGGAGGCCGGCTTGCGGATCGTCTCCCGATAGGCCACCTGGGGCCGGCCGACGTTCGCGTCGACCTTGAACTCGCGCAGCAGGCGGTCGACGATGATCTCGAGGTGCAGCTCGCCCATCCCGTGGATGAGCGTCTGGCCCGTCTCCTCCTCGCTCGTCACCCGGAACGTCGGGTCCTCGAGGGCCAGACGCGACAGCGATACACCGAGCCTTTCCTCGTCGGCGCGCGTCTTCGGCTCGATCGCGACCGCGATCACGGGCTCGGGGAACGTCATCGACTCGAGCACGATCGGCTTACTGGGATCGCAGAGGGTGTCGCCGGTGGTGGTGAGCTTGAGACCGATGGCCGCGGCGATGTCGCCGGCGGCGACGGCCTCGACCTCTTCCTTCTTGTTGGCGTGCATGCGGAGGAGGCGCCCGACCCGCTCCTTTTTGTCCTTGGTCGAGTTGTAGACTGCGGAGCCCGCCTCGAGCGTGCCGGAGTAGACGCGGAGGAACACGAGCTGGCCGACGTGCTGGTCGTTCATGATCTTGAACGCGAGCGCGGCGAACGGCGCGTCGTCGGACGCCTTCCGCTCTTCGAGCGCCCGCGTCTCCGGATTGATGCCCTGGACCGACGGGACGTCGAGCGGCGACGGCAGGTAGTCGATGACCGCGTCGAGCAGCGGCTGGACACCCTTGTTCTTGAAGGACGCGCCGCAGATGACGGGGAAGAGCCGCATCGCGATCGTCCCCTTGCGGACGGCCGCCTTGAGCTCCGCGGCGCTGACGGGCGCGCTCGCGACGTACTTCTCCATGAGGTGCTCGTCCACCTCGGCGAGCCCCTCGATCATCTTCTCCCGGTACTCGTGGACGAGCGCGGCGAGGTCGGCGGGGACCGGGGCCTTCGTGTACTCCTTGCCCAGCGTCTCGTCGTCTTCCTGCCAGACGAGCGCGACCTGGTCGATCAGGTCGACGAGCCCTCGGTACTGGTCCTCACGACCGATGGGGATCTGGATGGGCACCGGGTGGGCACCGAGTCGGCTCTTGAGCATCTCGATGCAGCGGAAGTAGTCGGCCCCGACGCGATCCATCTTGTTGACGTAGACGAGCCGGGGGACACGATACTTGTCCGCCTGGCGCCACACGGTCTCGGTCTGAGGCTCCACGCCCGACACCGCGTCGAGGATGGCGACGGCGCCGTCGAGCACGCGTAGCGACCGCTCGACCTCGACGGTGAAGTCCACGTGACCGGGGGTGTCGATGATGTTGATGCGGCAATCGCGCCAGAAGCAGGTCGTGGCGGCGGAGGTGATGGTGATCCCGCGCTCCTGCTCCTGGACCATCCAGTCCATCGTCGCGGTGCCTTCGTGCACCTCACCGAGCTTGTACGACCGGCCGGTGTAATACAGGATCCGCTCGGTCGTGGTCGTCTTCCCGGCATCGATGTGCGCCATGATGCCGATGTTCCGCGTCTTCTCCAGCGAGTACTGCCGCTCCACCTCTCGTCCCTGCTTTCTCGACTCTGTCGTGTCTGCCCGATACATGCGGAGAGGGGGGTCAGCCTGCGGCCCCCCTCTCGGTTCGGCCCTTCGGTTACCAGCGATAGTGAGCGAACGCCTTGTTGGCCTCCGCCATCTTATGCGTGTCCTCGCGCTTCTTCACGGCGGTGCCGCGGTTGTTCGCGGCGTCGAGCAGCTCGGCGGAAAGCTTCTCGGCCATCGAGCGCTCGGCACGGCGCCGCGCGGCGCCGATGATCCACCGCATCGACAGCGACGTCCGTCGATCGGGACGCACCTCGACCGGCACCTGGTAGGTCGAGCCGCCGACCCGTCTTGACTTGACCTCGACGGCCGGCTTCACGTTGTCGATAGCCGACTTGAACATCTTCAGCGGGTCCTGCTTGGCCCGGTCCTCCATCGTTGCCAGGGCGTCGTACATGATCCGCTCCGCCGTCGACTTCTTTCCGCGGATCATCATAATGTTCACGAACTTCGCGATGAGACGCGACCCGTACTTCGGGTCCGGCAGCACCTCGCGTCTTGGGGCACCCGCCCGGCGCATGGCCTACGCCCCCCCCGCCTTCGGCGCCTTGGCGCCGTACTTCGAGCGGCTCTGCTTCCGGCCGGCGACGCCAGCGGTGTCGAGGGTCCCGCGGATGATGTGGTACCGAATCCCGGGGAGGTCCTTGACGCGGCCGCCTCGGATCATCACGATCGAGTGCTCCTGGAGGTTGTGGCCGACGCCCGGGATGTAGGAGGTCACCTCGAGGCCGTTCGTGAGCCGCACCCGCGCGACCTTCCGGAGGGCGGAGTTCGGCTTCTTCGGCGTCGTCGTGTACACGCGAATACAGACGCCGCGCTTCTGAGGACACGCCTGCATCGCGGGCGTCTTCGACTTCTTCCGCACCGCCTCGCGACCCCATCGGACCAGCTGGTTAATGGTCGGCATCGTTCTCCATCACCCGAAATGGTGACAAAACCCTCACTTTATAACCGAGAGACCCTCTGATGTCAAAGTCGTCACTCGCACTCCTAGCCGGCGGCGGCCACGTTGCCCTCCGATTCGCCGGCCTCGACGACGGGCGGGGGCGTGAGCGAGAGCACGCTGTCCAGCGTCTTCACGGCCTCGCCGCCCGGCGTCAGCACCTCGACTCGGGTGTAGTTCGAGAGCCCTGTGCCCGCCGGGATCAGCCGCCCGACGATGACGTTCTCCTTGAGACCGCGCAGCTCGTCCGTCTTGCCCGAGATGGCCGCCTCGGTGAGCACGCGCGTGGTCTCCTGGAACGACGCGGCCGAGATGAAGCTGTCGGTCGACAACGAGGCCTTCGTGATGCCGAGCAGCACGGGCTTCGCCGTGGCGGGGCGCTTGCCCTGCGCGATGACCCGCTCGTTCTCCTCCTGGAACCCGAACTTGTCCACGAGCTCGCCCACGACGAACTCCGTGTCGCCGACCTCCTCGATCCGGACGCGTCGGAGCATCTGGCGGACGATGATCTCGATGTGCTTGTCGTTGATCGTGACGCCCTGGAGGCGGTAGACCTCCTGCACCTCGTTCACGAGGTAGCGCTGCAGCTCGCGGTCGCCGAGCACGGCCAGGTAGTCGTGCGGGTTGGGCGACCCGTCCATGAGCGGCTCGCCCGCCCTCACGCGGTCGCCCTCGTGGACGCTGATGTGCTTGCCGCGCGGGATCAGGTACTCGCGCGTCTCGCCATTGTCGGCGCGGATGACGATCTTACGCATGCCTTTCACGAAGCCACCCATCTCGACGCGGCCGTCGATCTCGGTGATGACCGCCTGCTCCTTCGGCTTGCGCGCCTCGAACAGCTCCGCCACGCGCGGCAGGCCGCCGGTGATGTCCTTGGTCTTCGTCGTCTCCCGAGGGATCTTGGCGATGATGTCGGCGGCGAACACCTCGGTGCCGTCGGCCACCGCGAGGTTCGCCCCCACCGGCAGCGGGTACCGGTGCCGCTCGCCGGAGGCGTTCTCCGGGTCCGCCGACCGGATGATGATGCCCGGCTGGAGCTTGCCCTCGGGATCCTCGATGACGACCTTGCGCGCGAGGCCCGTCACCTCGTCGAACTCCTCCCGCACGGTCACGCCCTCGACGATCTCCTGGTACTCGACCCGGCCGGTGAACTCGGTGAGGATCGGGTTCGTGAACGGATCCCACTCGACGAGGACCGTGCGCGCCTTGATCCGCTGGTCCGCCTTCACCTTGATCTTGGCGCCGTAGACCACCGGGTAGCGCTCCCGTTCTCGGCCCCGGTCGTCGGCCACGCCGATCTCGCCGTTGCGGTTGGTCGCGACCAGGTCGCCGTCGCGGTTCACGACCGTACGCAGGTTGTGGTACTTGACCACGCCCGCGCTCTTCGACTCATGCTTGGATGCCTCGACGACGCGGCTCGCCGTCCCGCCGATGTGGAAGGTCCGCATCGTGAGCTGCGTGCCCGGCTCACCGATGGACTGGGCGGCGATGATGCCCACGGCTTCGCCGAGCTCTGCGAGCCGCCCGGTCCCGAGGTTGCGCCCGTAGCACATGACGCAGATCCCGCGCTTGGTGTCGCACGTGAGCGTGGAGCGGATGCGCACGCGCTCCAGACCCGAGTCCTCGATCTTCTGCGCGAGCTCCTCGGTGATCTCCGTGTTGACCTGGACGATGATCTCGCCCGAGAGGGGGTCGCGGATGTCCTCCGCCGCGACGCGACCCAGGATGCGGTCGCGGAGCGACTGGATGATGTCGCCGCCCTCGACCAGCGGCGTCGTCTCGATGTACTTCACGGTGCCGCAGTCGTATTCGCTCACGATGACGTCCTGTGAGACGTCGACGAGCCGCCGCGTGAGGTACCCGGAGTCGGCGGTCTTGAGCGCCGTATCCGCGAGGCCCTTCCGGGCGCCGTGGGTCGACGTGAAGTACTCGAGGACGGTGAGCCCCTCGCGGAAGTTCGAGGTGATCGGCGTCTCGATGATCTCGCCCGACGGCTTCGCCATGAGGCCGCGCATGCCGGCGAGCTGGCGGATCTGCTGCTTGCTGCCCCGTGCACCGGAGTCGGCCATCATGTAGATCGGGTTGAACTCGCCGCCCTGCTCGCCCGCCTCGAGCTCGCGGAACATCTCCTCCGAGATCAGCTCGGTGACGTGCGCCCAGATGTCGACGACCTTGTTGTAGCGCTCGCCGTTCGTGATGACGCCGTCCTGGTACTGCTGCTCGACCTCATTGACCTGCTCGCGGGCCGAGGCGATGTGCCGCTCCTTCGAGGACGGAATGTGCATGTCGTCGATGCCGATGCTGAGCCCCGAGAGGGTCGCATAACGGAAGCCGACGTCCTTCAGCTCGTCGAGGAAGGCGACCGTGACCTCGTTGCCGAGCAGGTTGTAGCAGCGGCCGACGAGCGCGGTGATCTCCTTCTTTTTGAGCTCCTGGTTCACGAATCGCAGCGGCTCGGGGACGACACCGTTGAAGAGCGTCCGTCCCACGGTCGTCTCGAGGACCTCGCCGCTCCAGCGAAGGCGGATCCGCGCCTGGAGGTCGACGTCCTCGTTGTCGTAGGCGATCCGAACCTCCTCCGGGTCGGGGAAGAGGCGCCCCTCGCCCCGCACCGGACGCTCCGGGGTGCCCAGGCGCTCCTTGGTGAGGTAGTAGATGCCGAGGACCATGTCCTGCGTCGGCACCGCGAGCGGCGCGCCATTCGCCGGCGAGAGGATGTTGTTCGAGGACAGCATGAGCACCTGGGCCTCGAGCTGCGCCTCCATCGACAGCGGCACGTGGACCGCCATCTGGTCGCCGTCGAAGTCGGCGTTGAACGCGGTGCAGACGAGCGGGTGGATCTCGATCGCCTTGCCCTCGACCAGGATGGGCTCGAAGGCTTGGATCCCGAGACGATGGAGCGTCGGAGCCCGATTGAGCAGGACCGGGTGCTCCTTGATGACATCTTCGAGGATGTCCCAGACCTCGGGCCGCTCCTTCTCGACGAACTTCTTCGCCGCCTTGATCGAGGACGCGATCCCTCGCTCCTCGAGCTTCCGCAGAATGAAGGGCTTGAAGAGCTCGAGCGCCATCTTCTTCGGCAGACCGCATTGATGGAGCTTGAGGTACGGCCCCACGACGATGACCGACCGGCCCGAGTAGTCGACACGCTTCCCGAGCAGGTTTTGGCGGAAGCGGCCTTGTTTGCCCTTGAGCGTGTCCGACAGCGACTTGAGCGGGCGGTTGTTCGGACCCGTAATCACCCGACCCCGACGACCGTTGTCGAACAGCGCGTCCACGGCCTCCTGGAGCATGCGCTTCTCGTTGCGGATGATGATCTCGGGCGCCTTGAGGTCCATGAGCCGCTTCAACCGGTTGTTACGGTTGATGACACGACGGTACAGATCGTTCAGGTCCGAGGTGGCGAACCGCCCGCCGTCGAGCGGCACCAGCGGGCGCAGCTCCGGCGGGATGACGGGGATGACCTCGAGGATCATCCACTCGGGCTGGTTGCCCGATTTCAGAAAGGCCTCGATGACCTTGAGCCGCTTGACGATCTTCTTCCGCTTCTGCACCGACGTCTCGCCGAGCATCTGGGCCCGGAGGTCACGCGCCAGCGAGTCGAGGTCCATGTCGCGCAGCAGCTCCCGGATCGCCTCGGCGCCCATCCCGACCTTGAGCGCGTCGGGCCCGTGCTCCTCCTGGAGCTTGCGGGCCTTGTCGACCGCGACGAGATCCTTCTTCTTCGTGGCCGGGATCTTGGAGTCGAGGACCACGTATTCCTCGAAGTAGAGGATCTTCTCCAGCTCGCGCAGGGACATGTCCAGCAGCTGGCCGATGCGGCTCGGGAGCCCCTTGAAGAACCAGACGTGGGAGACGGGCGAGGCGAGCTCGATGTGCCCCATCCGCTCCCGGCGCACGCGGGCGCGGGTCACTTCGACGCCACACTTGTCACACACCACGCCGGCGAACTTCATGCGCTTGTACTTGCCGCACGCGCACTCGTAGTCCTTCGTCGGGCCGAAGATCCGCGCACAGAACAGACCGTCACGCTCGGGCTTGAACGTCCGATAGTTGATGGTCTCGGGCTTCTTCACCTCGCCGTGCGACCAGTCGCGGATCTTCTGGGGCGCGGCGAGCTTGATCCGGATCGCGTCAAACGTGATGGGCTTCGCATGCCGATCGAGGATGCCCCACAGATCCTTGGTTGGCTTGTCCTCTCTGATCAGGCTGCCGAAAGGCCGATCCGTCAGCATTCAGTCTCTCCTTTGTCCCGTGACTCGCTCCCTCACGACGTCTTCTTCCCGTCCTTCATGATCAGCTCGACGTCGAGCGCCAGGCTCTGGAGCTCCTTCACCAGAACGTTGAACGATTCCGGCGTCCCGGGCTCGAGGAAGTTCTCGCCCTTCACGATCGCCTCGTAGATGCGATTGCGTCCCTCCACGTCGTCGGACTTGACGGTGAGCATCTCCTGGAGCGTATGGGCGGCGCCGTACGCCTCGAGCGCCCACACCTCCATCTCGCCGAACCGCTGGCCGCCGAACTGCGCCTTGCCGCCCAGCGGCTGCTGGGTCACGAGCGAGTAGGGCCCGATGGACCGCGCGTGCATCTTGTCGTCCACGAGGTGCGCCAACTTCAAAATGTAAATCTGCCCGACGGTCACCTCCTGGTGAAAGCGCCGGCCGGTCCGCCCGTCGTAGAGAACCGTCTTGCCCGAGGTCGGCAGGCTCGCCTGCTTGAGATGCTCCTTGATCTCCTCCTCGGTCGCGCCGTCGAAGACGGGGCTCGCGACCCAGAGGCCGAGTGCCCGCGCGGCCCACCCCAGGTGCGTCTCCAAAATTTGACCGACGTTCATCCGGGACGGCACGCCGAGCGGGTTCAGCACGATCTCGACGGGCGTCCCGTCAGGCAGGTAGGGCATGTCCTCGTCGGGCAGGATCTTGGAGACGACGCCCTTGTTGCCGTGACGGCCCGCCATCTTGTCGCCGACGGAGAGCTTCCGCTTGACCGCCACGTAGACCTTCACCATCTTGATCACGCCGGGCGGCAGGTCGTCGCCACGGCGGAGCCGGCCGATCCGCTCCTCGAGCATCGAGTCGTAGATCGCGATCTGCTCTTCGGCCAGTTCCTCGATGCGCTTGATCGTCTGCGAGAGGCCCTCGTCCTCCTTGATCTTGATCTTCTTCAGCTCGTTCCACGAGAAGTTTTCGAGATCCTCGCGCGCGATCCGGTCGCCCTTCTTCCCGAGCCGGTTCGTCTTGTCGGTGGGATCGAACAGCTCCTGGACGAGCGTTTTGCCCACGAGAAGGTTTTTCAGCTTTTGATCGCGTTCCATTTCGACCATCGCGATCTCATCTTGATAGTCCTTCTCCAGGCGCGCGACCTCCTCCTCCTCGATCGACTTGGCCCGCTCGTCCTTGTCCACGCCCCGCCGCGAGAACACCTTGACGTCCACCACGGTGCCCTCGATGCCCGGCGGGACGGTGAGCGAGGTGTCGCGAACGTCCCCGGCCTTCTCGCCGAAGATCGCCCGCAGCAGCTTCTCCTCGGGGGTGAGCTGGGTCTCGCCCTTAGGCGTGATCTTGCCGACCAAAATATCGCCGGGCTTGACCTTCGCGCCGATTCGAACGATCCCTGACTCATCGAGATCCTTCAGGGCTTCTTCCGCCACGTTGGGGATGTCGCGGGTCACTTCTTCCTTCCCGAGCTTCGTGTCCCGGGCCTGGATCTCGAACTCCTCGATGTGGATCGACGTGAATCGATCGTCCTTGACGAGGCGCTCGGAGACGAGGATCGCGTCCTCGAAGTTGTAGCCGCCCCACGGCATGAAGGCGACGAGGACGTTCCGCCCCAGCGCGAGCTCGCCCTGGTCGGTCCCCGGACCGTCAGCGATCACCTCGCCCGCGGCCACGCGCTGACCCTTCCGGACGATCGGCTTCTGGTTGATGCAGGTGTTCTGGTTCGACCGCCGGTACTTCGTCAGGTTGTAGATGTCGAGCGGCAGGTCTTGCACCGGATCGGTCTTCTTCGACCGGCTCTCGGCACGCACCACCACGCGGTCCGCCGACACGTACTCGGCCACACCAGGCCGTTTGGCCACGACGACCGCGCCCGAGTCGCGCGCGACCACGTGCTCCATCCCGGTGCCGACCAGCGGCGCCTCGGGCTGCAGGAGCGGCACCGCCTGGCGCTGCATGTTCGACCCCATGAGCGCGCGATTCGCGTCGTCGTTCTCGAGGAACGGGATCAGCGACGCGGCCACCGAGACGAGCTGCTTCGGCGACACGTCCATATAGTGCAGCTCTTCGGGCGGGACCATGCGGAACTCGCCGCCCTTGCGCGCCGAGACCCGCTCCTGGACGAAGCGGCCGTTCCGGTCGATCTCGGCGTTGGCCTGGGCGATGACGAACTGCTCCTCCTCGAGCGCCGTCAGGAACACGATCTCGTCGGTGACGCGTCCCTGGACGACCTTCCGGTAGGGCGTCTCGATGAAGCCGAACTCGTTCGTCCGCGCGTAGGTCGAGAGCGACGAGATCAGGCCGATGTTCGGGCCTTCCGGCGTCTCGATCGGGCAGATCCGGCCGTAGTGCGTCGGGTGGACGTCGCGCACCTCGAACCCCGCCCGCTCGCGGGAGAGGCCCCGCGGACCCAACGCCGAGAGGCGGCGCTTGTGGGTCAGCTCCGCCAGCGGGTTCGTCTGATCCATGAACTGCGAGAGCTGCGACGACCCGAAGAACTCCTTCACGACCGCCGAGACCGGCTTCGCATTGATCAAGTCGTGGGGCATAAGATTCGTGATGTCGGAGATGGACATCCGTTCTTTGACCGCCCGCTCCATCCGCGTCAGGCCCACACGGAACTGGTTCTCGAGCAGCTCGCCGACGGACCGAACGCGGCGGTTGCCGAGGTGGTCGATGTCGTCGGTCGACTTGGAGCCGAGCTTGACCATGAGGAGGTGGCGGATCACCGCCACGATGTCCTCGCTGCGCAGCGTCTTGACGGAGAGCGGCGCCTCGATCTGCAGCTTCTTGTTGATCATGAACCGTCCGACGCGCGCGAGGTCGTAGCGCCGCGGGTCCATGAACATGCCCCGGAACAGAGCGCGCGCGGACTCCACGGTAGGTGGATCGCCCGGCCGGAGCCGTCGGTAGATCTCGACGAGCGCCTCGTCGGGGTTCTTGAAGTGGTCGCGCGCCAGAGTTTCGTACATGGACTGGTCGACCTTCTTGTCCGCCGGCTTGACCGTCGGCATGCCAGGAAGCACGGCCACGAGCAGCTTGAACGGCGCCACCCGCCGGCCCATGATCTGCGAGAGCATCTGGGAGGTGATCTCGGTGTTCGTCTGGACGAGCACCTCGCCGCTCTCGGCGTCCACGATGCGCGCGGCGGTCCGCCGCCCCACGAGGGACTCGGCGCGGACTGCGATCTTCTCGACGTTCGCCTCGACGAGCTTCTCGAGCAGCTTCGCGGTGAGCGTCTTGCCCGCCGTGATGAGGGGCTCGCGATGGCGCGGTGGCTTCACGTCCTCCGCGACCCTCACGCCCTCATGGGCATCGGGACTGAGCCTCACCCAGGCGTTGCCCTCCTCGAACCCGAGGACTTCCTCGCCCTCGTAGAAGTGGCCCAGGATCTCCTCGTCCGAGAGGATCACGTTGTTCTTCTCGAGGAACCAGAACGCGCGCAGGAACGCGGTGGCGAGCATCTTCCGCCGCCGGTCCACGCGCACATGGAGGATGTCGTTGGCGTCGAAGTCGAACTCGACCCACGAGCCGCGGTAGGGAATCACGCGCGCCGAGTAGAGCGGCTTGCCGGAGGCCAGCGTCTTGCCCTTGTCGTCGTCGAAGAAGACGCCGGCGGAGCGCTGGAGCTGGCTGACGACGACCCGTTCGGTGCCGTTGATGATGAACGTGCCCTTGTCGGTCATGAGGGGAAGCTCACCGAGGTAGACTTCCTGACCGCGCTGTTCCCGGATGGTCCGCGTCTTCGCCTCTTTGTCGTGGTCGAAGACGACGAGGCGCAGGGTGACCTTCAGGGGGATCGCGAAGGTCATGCCGCGGTCATGGCACTCCTCGACCGTGTACTTCGGATCACCGAAGTGGTACGAGTCGAACTCCAGCAGTGCGTTGTCGTTGTAGTCCGCGATGGGAAACACCGACTTGAACACCGCCTGGAGCCCGTTCTCCTCCCGGCGGTCCGAGGAAGCATCCTTCTGCAGAAACGTCTCGTACGAGCGCTTCTGCACCTCGATAAGATTCGGAATCTCGACGATCGACGGGATCTTGCCGAAGTCCTTCCGACTGCGGCGCCCGCACTGGATAGTGCCTGCCATACCCTCTCCCGAGGGCGGTCTCCCGCCCTCTCCTCAACCCCGTGCTAAACCAAGGAGCGGTGGACCACCCGCGCCTACTTCACCTGCACCGTCGCGCCCTGCTCCTCGAGCTTCTTCTTCATCTCCTCCGCCTCGGCCTTGGTGACCTTCTCCTTCACCGGCTTCGGGGCGCCGTCGACGAGATCCTTCGCTTCCTTGAGCCCGAGCCCGGTGAGCTCGCGGACGACCTTGATCACCTGGATCTTCTTCTCGCCCGCGGCGGTGAGGATGACGTCGAACTCCGTCTTCTCCTCGGTCGCGGCCGCGCCCCCCGCCGGCGCCCCCGCGGCACCCGGCACGGCGGCCACCGCCATCGGCGCGGCGGCCGACACGCCCCACGTCTCCTGGAGCAGCTTCGAGAGCTGGGCGGCTTCGAGCAGCGTCAGCTTGTTGAGTTGTTCGGCGATCTGCTCAACCGTGGACATCGATCACTCCTCCTTGAGTATCCGCCGACGTCACTCGGCGGCGTTCTTGCCGCGCTGTTGCAGGATGTACACGAGCTCGCGCTGTGGCGCCGCGAGCACACCGACGAGCTGCATCAGAATCCCCTGGATCGCGCCGACCAGCTGGGCGCGCAGCTGCTCCCGCGACGGGAGGTCGGCGAGCGCCCTGAGCTGCGCCGGCGGCAGCATCTGGCCCTCCACGTACCCCGCCTTGATCGCGAGCGCCTGATGAGCCTTCGCAAACGTGTGGAGCGTTTTGGCGAGGGCGACCGGGTCCTCCTTCGAGAAGACCACGCCCGTGGGGCCCGTGAGATGCGCACCGAGCTGCTCGAGCCGGGAGGACTTGATCGCCAGCCGCGCGAGGCGGTTCTTGATGATCTTGTACTCCGCCGACACCGCGCGGAGCTGCTTGCGGAGATCGGAGAGTTGTTGCACGGTCAGGCCACGGTACTCGGTCAGCACGACGGTCTTCACCCCGTCGAGCCGCGACCGGAACTCCGCGACCGCGTCGACCTTCGCCTGCGTTGGCACCGTCGGATCCTCCGCCCTAGACCGCTTTCTTGAACAGGTTCGCGATCGCCTGCGCGTCGATCGGCACGCCCGGCCCCATCGTCGTCGAGATCGTGAGCGACCGGAGGTACGTGCCCTTCGCCGCCGCGGGCTTTGCCCGCACGATCGCTTCGATCAGCGCCATCGCGTTCGCCACCAGGTGCGGAGCGGGGAACGAGTGCTTGCCGATCGGCGTGTGCACGTTACCCGCCTTGTCCACCCGGAACTCGACCTTGCCCGCCTTCGCCTCGCGCACCGCGCGGGCGATGTCGAAGGTCACGGTGCCGAGCTTCGGGTTCGGCATGAGCCCCCGCGGACCGAGCACCTTGCCGAGGCGGCCGACCTGACCCATGAGGTCGGGCGTCGCGATCGCCGTGTCGAACTCCATCCAGCCGCCCTGCACGCGCTCGACGAGATCCTCGGCGCCCACGACGTCGGCCCCCGCCTCGCGCGCCTCGCGCTCCTTGTCGCCCTTCGCGAAGACCGCGACGCGGACCGACTTGCCGATCCCGTGTGGCAGCACCACCGCGCCGCGCACCATCTGGTCGGCGTGCTTGGGATCGACGCCGAGTCGGAACGACAGATCGACGGACTGGTCGAACTTCGTTGGCGGCATGCTCTTGATGATCGCCACCGCCTCCTCCAGCGAGTACTGCTTACCCGGCCCGATCTTCGCGGCCGCCGCATCGTACCGCTTGCTCACCACCGTCGCCATGTCGGTCTCCCTTACGCCGATCCCACTGCTCGCCTCGGACGGCGGGGGCCTCGAGCACAGACTCGCCTCGCCGGTGGCTGCGGCTCGCACTGCGGCCCCGCGTTGTCCAGACGTCCGCTACACCACATCGATGCCCATGCTGCGCGCCGTGCCCTCGACGATCCGCATCGCCGCGTCGATCGAGGTCGTGTTGAGATCGGGCAGCTTCGTCTGCGCGATCTCCCGCACCTGTTGCCGCGTCACCTTGCCGATCTTGTCCTTGTGCGGCACCGCAGAGGCCTTCGCGATCCCCGCCGCGCGCTTCAGCAGCACGGCCGCGGGCGGCGTCTTCACGATGAACGTGAACGACCGATCCTGGTAGATCGTCACCACGACGGGCAGGATCAGCCCCTCCTGGCTTGCGGTCTGCGCGTTGAACCCCTTGCAGAACTCCATGATGTTGACGCCGTGCTGGCCGAGCGCGGGCCCCACGGGCGGCGAGGGGTTCGCCTTGCCGGCCGGGATTTGGAGCTTGACCACCGCCTGAATTTTTTTCATCGAGAAACGTCCACCACCGCGTCATCCATCAGAGCCGCTCGACCTGGTAGTACTCGAGCTCAACCGACGTCGGCCGGCCGAACACCGGCACGACGACCTTCATCCGGCCGCGCTCCGGATTCATGTCCTCGACGACGCCCTGGAAGTTCACGAACGGCCCGTCGATGACCCGCACCTTGTCGCCCCGCTGGAACACCGACTTCGGCTTGGGCTTCTCGGCGCCGGCCTCCATCTGCCGCATGATGTCGTCGACCTGCTCCTGCGAGAGCGGAACGGGCCTCGAGCCCGAGCCGACGAACCCGGTGACCTTGGGCGTCGAGCGCACGAGGTGCCACGTGTCGTCGGTCAGCTCCATCTCGACGAGCACATACCCGGGGAAGAACTTCTGCTCGGTCTCGCGCTTCTGCTTGTTACGCACCTCGACGACTTTCTCCGTCGGCACCAGGACGCGGGTGATCTTCTCCGTCATGCCGAAGATCTTCGCGCGGGACTCGATGGCCTCCTTGACCTTGTTCTCGAATCCGGAGTACGTGTGGACGACGAACCATTGCTTGTTCGTCGCGGCCGTCGTCGCTTCTCCGCTCATCGCAGGATCCTTTCCACGATCCGCGCCAGCACGATGTCCACGCCGCCCAGAAAGAAGGCGATCACGACCGTGACGGTGATCACCACGACCGTGGAGTTGATCAGCTCCTGCCGGTTGGGCCAGGTCACCTTGCGGAACTCCGCGAGGACCTCGCCGAAGAATTCTTGCGCTCGCTTCAGAACCCCCATGTCGTCCCAGCCCTGTCCGTCAATATCAATACATGGCAGGGGTGGAGGGATTCGAACCCCCATCCCCCGGATTTGGAGTCCGGTGCTCTAGCCGTTAGAGCTACACCCCTGTTCTCATCGGAGGGGACCGCGGCCCGGTCCGAGGCCTCCCCGACGGCCGATTGCGACGGCAAAGCCCCCGCTCGAACGCCGATGGAGCCGCCGCTCGAACGCGGTGAGGTGACGCCGTGGAGCACTGTCTCCACGCGTCGCTACTTCGTCTCTTTGTGCGGCGTGTGCTTGCGGCACCACCGACAGTACTTCTTCAGCTCGAGCCGGTCTGGATGGGTGCGCTTGTTCTTCGTCGTCGAGTAGTTCCGCCGCTGGCACGTCGTGCACGCGAGAGCGATGATCTCGCGCACCGCCTACTCCGTGATCTCCGTGACGACGCCGGCACCCACCGTCCGCCCCCCCTCCCGGATCGCAAACCGCAACTCCTTCTCCATCGCCACCGGCGTGATCAGGTCGATCGTCATCGTCACGTTGTCCCCCGGCATCACCATCTCCACCCCCGCCGGCAACGTCACCACCCCCGTCACGTCCGTCGTCCGAAGATAGAATTGCGGCCGGTACC
>WNFT01003244.1_pt1 | contig 16202 bp, 7 predicted proteins | sample 5400191 | NCBI WGS metagenome assembly WNFT01 (sample SAMN13153359, study PRJNA577476) | soil metagenome | isolation source: 80 cm saprolite under Madrone tree | place: USA:California | collected 2016-06-14 | reverse complement strand
AGCATTGACGCGCTGCCGCAATATATCGCGCTCGAATTCAGCGAGCGCGGCGAAGATATGAAACGTGAGCTTGCCGGTCGGCGTCGTGGTGTCGATGTTTTCCGTCAGCGAGTGGAGTTCGACGCCGCGCTCGTTGAGCAAAGCTGCGGTATCGAGTAATTGCCGGATAGACCGCGCGAGGCGGTCCAGCTTCCAGACAATCACGACATCGCCCTTGCGGGCATTGTCGAGCAGCTTCATCAGTTCCGGGCGATCAGCTTTGGCGCTTGAAACTTTCTCCTGATAGATGCGTCCGCATTTTAGCTTCTTAAGTGCATCGATCTGGAGGTGCGTTTCCTGCTCGTCGGTCGAAACGCGGGCATAGCCGATTTTCATGGTGCAAAAACCAAAAAAGGCGTGTATTTTTGCACCATGCCTTTTGCACCATAGTTTTGCAACATGTTTTGAGGGGTTTTCGACGATTTCGCGCGCAGGCCGCGGTGGAGCAAAAACAAGGGTTTATGCACCCGCTCAATTTTTATTGTGTGAGTTCACCCCATGGCGAGAATGAAAATATTCAACACACTGGAGGAGGAGGCATTTGAATCCCCGCCAGAGTTCAACAGCGGGGAGCGCAAGCGGTTCTTTTCTTTGTCGCTGCTGCTTAAAGAGTCTCAAGCGAGCCTGCGTACCCCTACCAATAAAGTCTGCTTCCTGGTCGCGGCCGGTTATTTCAAGGCGCGTCGAAAATTCTTTGCCAGACAATTCCGCTCGACGGATATCGAGTATGTCGCGCGCCAGATTGGCGTCAACCTGGCCGAAGTCCACGTCGATGCTTATAGCAAGGGAACCTACGCCCGCCATCAGCGTGTGATCCTGAACTACTTCGGCTGCAAGCCGTTCGACGAAAAGGCGCAGACCTTCACTGCTGGCGAGATCGCGCCGCTCATACGCGTCCAGTTACGGCCCAAGCTGGTCCTGGTGGGAATCATCCAGCTTCTGACCCGTAAGAAAATTGAGATTCCCAGCTACAACGTGCTGGCGGATATGATCGTCACAGCCCTCAATCAGCACCAGCGCGCGCTCAATGAAGTCATCGACGATTGCCTCGGCGCGACGCAGCGCGCCAAGCTGGACGAATTGCTGGAAAAGGAACCCGCTGACGGGACAGATGAGGGTTGGCGCTATCATCTCACGCTGCTGAAAAGGCCTTTCCAATCGACCAGGCCCTCGAAAATAAGAGCAAATCTGGCTGACCTGGACACCTTGCAGTCGCTCTATCTCGACCTGAGGCCGGTCGTAGAGCGCCTGAACTTGAGCTGCGAACACATCCGCTACTACGCCTATTCAGTGATCAAGGCCCAGATCCCGCAAGTCTCGCGTCGCGCCGACGAAGACCGCTTTCTGCATCTTATCGCGTTCGTCGTCTATCAGACCTTCAAACTCAACGACACTTTGATCGACACGCTGTTGAGCGCCGTACAGGCCGCCATCAATGCCGTGCAGAAAGAGGAAAAGGAAACCTATTTTCGGGAGCGCGAACAGCGCAGCCAATCTTTTTCCGTGCTGGTCAATCAGTTGAGAAAGAGCGTCGGGGAGACATTATCCTCAATCCGGGATATCGTGGCTGACGCGCAACTCACTGACAGCCAGAAGGTCGCCTTGATTGAGGAAGCGCTCAATACGGAAACCGCGAAACCTGCTCAGGTCGAAAAGCAAATCGATGAGTTCGAGCAAAATGCTGAAAAACTTCAGCAAAGTCAGGACAACTTCGCGTTGCTCGAAAAGCGCTCCCTTAAGCTGCAACACCGCGTCGCCGACATCGTATGCCAGGTGCAGTTCGCGCCGAACTGTAGCAAACCGCCGTTGTGGGACGCTTTGCGGCACTACCAGCAGAAGGACGGCGACGTCGACAAGAGTGCGCCAGATGATTTTCTGTCCGCGGCGCAGCGCGCCGCGCTGACCGCCCCTGACGGGAAGTTTCGCGTCTCGCTGTATAAGGTGCTGCTCTATGTCGAAGTCACCGAAGCTATCAAGTCCGGCGCGCTGAATCTGGTACACTCGGAGAAATACCGCTCCCTCGACGAATACCTGATCCCGAAGGCGGAATGGGATGCTCACCGGGCCGAGTATCTGCAACGCGCGCAGCTCGAAGGCTTCGCCGACTGCAAGGCCACCTTGAATGTGCTCGACCAGGACCTTGATGCCCGTTACGAGCAAACCAATAAGAACTTTCAGTCAGGCAAAAACCCGTATCTGACGCAACGCCCGAACGGCACTTTTCATGTGAGCACGCCCAAGCAGGAGGAAGTGGAATGCTTGTCACTGGCAGACTTTTTCCCGGACCGGAAGTATATCTCCATGCTTGAGATGCTCGCGACGGTGGATCAAGCCACCAACTTTCTCGACGAGTTTGAACATTGGCAAATTAAAAACCAGCGCACCAGGCCTTCCAAAAAGGTTCTCTTCACCGGCATCATCGGCTTCGGCTGCGACATCGGTCACCGCAAGCTTGCGCAGATTTCCAAGCAGATCGACGAGGGCGACCTGGACCAGGCGGTCAACTGGCACTTCTCCCTCCAGAACGTCCAGGGCGCCAATGATCGCATCTTGCAGTTTCTCAGCCGCATGAGCCTACCGAACATTCACCGGCGCGAAACCGATGTTTTGCATACCTCCAGCGACGGGCAGAAATTCGAGGTGGCCGTGGATTCCCTAAACGCCAATTACTCATTCAAATACGTGGGCAAAGACAAGGGCGTCAGTGTGGTGACGTTCATCGACATGCGTGATTTCATGTGGCATTCCACCGTGATCAGCGCCTCCGAACGGGAAGCGGCCTACGTCATCGATGGGCTGATGCACAATGACGTGATCAAGAGCGACGTGCATTCGACCGACACGCATGGCTATTCGGAGATCGTCTTTGGCGTAACTCACCTCTTGGGTTTCGAGTTTGCACCGCGGATCAAAGGATTGAGCAGCCAACAGCTCTACGCCTTTAAGCACCGCCGGCACTACGAGGCGCAGGGATACGCGCTGCTGCCGGATCGCTACGTCCGCGAAGGTTTTATTGAGGATCAATGGGATGATATTCTGCGCTTTGTTGCCACCATCCAGTTGAAGGTGACGACCGCGTCGCAGTTGTTCAAGCGCCTTAACTCCTATTCCAGACAGCATCCGCTTTATCAGGCATTGAAGGAATTCGGGAAGATTCCAAAAACCCTCTTTATCCTGAGATACAGTGACGATCTCGAATTCAGGCAGGCGATCGAAACGCAGCTCAACAAAGGCGAGGGATCGCAGAAGTTTTCCAAGGCGATCTCCTTCGGACACAACCAAGAATTCATCCAGAGCGAAAAGGAAGACCAGGAAATTGCCGAGGGCTGCCGGCGACTGATCAAAAACGCGATCGTATGCTGGAACTACCTTTATCTCTCACGAGAAGTTGCCGCAGAAAAGAACGAGAAGCGCCGCGCGGAACTGATCGAAGCCATTCGCCACGGCTCGGCTGTGACCTGGCAGCATTTTAATTTGCACGGGGAGTTTGATTTCTCGGATGAGCGGATGGTGGATTCCATGGGGCTGGCGGCGTCTCCCAAAAATCCAGCCTTTGAATGAGCCGAAAACTGGGAGGGTCGAAACTGACAAAACCCTATAATAGACAATGGCTTACCAAAAATCCTGTGGAACTTTTGTGTCGTTTGTTTAAATGCACCCGTTAATGGCGCTCGCGGCGTTACAATCTGATCAGGCCCCGCCTGGTCGCCTCTGCAACAGCTTCTGTACGGCTGGCGACATTCATCTTGGCGAAGACGGCTTTCCCATGCGACTTGACAGTGCCTTCGCTGATAAACAAAGCTGAACCAATCTCTTTGTTACTTTTTCCTTGGGCCATTAGCTTCAGGACTTCGATCTCCCGCTTGCTCAAAGTATCGCCGCTGACACGGTCCGCCAGCTTAGCCACGAGGTGCATAGGAAGGGAAGTTTCACCTGCATGCACGCGGCGAATGCAATCCATCAAGGCCTCGCGCGGTACATCTTTCAGGAGATAGCCTTTCGCGCCGGCTTGAATAGCCCGGTAAATGTCTTCGTCACTATCGAATGTTGTGAGAACGATGATCCTGGCTTTCTCGTCGTCAGCGCGAATCGCTTTGATCGCGTCGACACCATCGAGCTCGGGCATACGTAGATCGAGCAGCGTCACATCCGGTCGATGCTCTTTCCAGAGTTCGACCGCTTCACGACCGTTGCCAGCTTCGCCAACTACTGTCATGTCCGCTTTGTTGCGCTGGATCATTGAGACCAAACCTTCCCGCACCACGCCATGGTCATCGGCGATCAGGACGCGGATGCGGGCCTTTGGCGGGCGCGCGCTCGACGCGTCTTGCCCGGCAGTTCTCGCGTCGGAGACATGGCGCCGTTTCGGTCTAGGTTTGCCGCTCGGATTCATAGCATCGACTCCGGACTCAAGGGCAATATCGCCGTGACCGTGGTTCCTTTGCCGCGGGAGCTCACGATTTTCAACTTGGCACCCATTTCTTCGGCTCGTTCGCGCATACCGGTCAGACCGACACCGTCATGCCGCTCTTTGACTTGGAATCCGTTGCCGTCGTCACGGAGTTCCAGACGAAGTTCTTTCGAAGTGGAAATTAAGTGCGTCCGGAAATTCCTGGCGTGGGCATACTTCAGGGTATTGCTTAAAGCTTCCTGGCCAATGCGCAATAAGTTCTCCTGCCAGGCTGGCGGAAGAACCGGTACTTTGCCCTGTGTTTCGAATGTTGTGTGAAGGGTCGTTCCGACCGTTATGCTCTTAACGATCCCTTTGAGCGCTTGCCAAAAGTCGTCTTGTTCCAATGCTTGGGGCCGCAACGCATGCACTGACCTGCGCGCTTCGCTTAAACTCGTTCGAGCCAGTTCGCCAGCACGGCGCAAGTGGCTGTCGGCGTCTTTGCGGTCCCCCTCGGAAATGGCATAGTTGGCTGCTTCCAACTGCACGATCACTCCGGTGAACCCTTGGGCAAGCGTATCGTGGACGTCTCGGGCCATTCTATTTCGTTCTGCCAAAACGGCGGCTTGCCGGCTCTGCTCGCCGACTTCGGTGAGCCGGATGGCCAGCATCACTTGATGGGCGAGCGCTTGGGTTAGTCCGATCTCTTCAGTCCGATAGGGTGGCCGCTCGCTATGACGCACCGTGATCATTCCTCTGACCTGTCCACCTACCAAAATTGGGACTGCCAAAAACTTCTTGGTTCCCTTTGGCATGAAGTACTCTCGAAACTGGTCGTTTACGCGTGGGTCCGTTTCGATGTCTTCGCAGACTATCGGGCCAGCTGCGAAAAAGAGTTCCTGAATCACCGGATCCTCCTTCCATGACCGCGGATTCTGAATGAACGGGTGTTCTGGATCGAAGCCGAGGGGACTCACCGAGTCCACCACGAGTCGCAAAATGAGTGAGTCAGTAGGTTCGTCGAATAGCCAAAGACTCGCGCTTTGCCCAGTCAATAGGCGACAGATCGTAGTTAGCATTTTTCCCAGAAACTTTTCCGGCTCCGATGTGGTCGCCAAAACGTCCAAACTGTAGGTCAGCGCTTCCACCTGGCCACGTGCCACCTGCTCCGAGGCTCGGAGCGCTTCCTCCGATCGTTTGCGCTCGCTGATATCTCGCAGGACGGCCTGCAGATACCGGCCGCGGACCGTCGTCAGGGAAACCTCCACCGGAACGATATCCCCGTTTCTCCGGACGAACTTCCTCTCAAAACGCAGATAAGGCTCTGTCTTCATCATCTCCATCCGCGCCGGTATCAAGGGGCGCTCTTCCGGCACGAACGTCTCGGCAATCGGCGTGCCAATCAGTTCCTCCTGCGTGCACCCGGCTAGCTCTGCGCCTGCCGGATTTGCTGAAACATAGGTGAGGTCAGTATCGATAATATAGATCGCATCCGGCGAAACGTCGATCAGGTCTCGATATTTCTGTTCGCTTTTCCTTAGTGCGTCCTCCGCCTGGCTACGCTGGATGGCGACGCCTGCGTGATGCGTCATCTGTTTAATGATATCCAACTCTCGTGCGCTAGGACTCCGCGGTTCGCGACAATACATGCCAAAACTCCCCATCGCTTCCCCTTTTAATGAGAGTATCGGTGTTGACCAACTTGCTCGAAGTCCGTTCTCTAAGGCCAGAGCCCGATATTCTGGCCATCGAGAATCGGAGCTAATATCTGCGATTACTACCGCCTCCCTCAGACGCGCCGCCATGGAGCAGGGTCCGAAATCCGGGCCGACGGTAACGCCATTAATCGCCTGAGCGTAGTCTCGTGAAAGCCTGGGCGCAGCGCCGTGCCAAAGTCGGTCGCCGTTAGCATCCAATAACAGGATTGAGGCTATCCAACCGTCGCATGATTCTTCAGCGACCCCGCATAATGCCTCGAGGATGGAAGGAAGCGTGTCACCCTTGCTCATCATTTCGAGAACTCGCTTCTCCCCCGCCAACAAAGCCTCGGCCTGCCGCAGGTCGGCGTAGAGGCGAGCATTTTCCAGGGATATGGCCGCTTGCGACGCGAGCAAGTTCAGCACGGTGACGCGATCGGATGTGAAGGCATGGGTCGTAAGATTGTTCTCAAGGTAAAGGATGCCAACTAGCTCAGCCTGCCTGATTATTGGCATGCATAGCACCGATTTCGGGCGCCGTCGGCGCAAGTACTCGTCGTCTGAAAATAGGTTCCTGACGGAAGCATCCTCAAGGATGACGCTCTCCCGAGTGCGCATCACATAGTGGAGGATTGATCCAGGAAGTTTGGAGGTAGTGACGGCCACGGTTTGAAGAATAACTTCTACCCGGCCATTGATCGTCGCGGCCTCCGCATTAATTTGCGATTCGTTATTCCGTACAAGCAGGAACAAACCTCGCTCGGCTCCCGCGTGCTCGACCGCGATTCTCATCAGGGTCTTAATGAGCTTACTCAGAACGATTTCGCTGGAGATCGCCTGCAGCGCCTTGACCACAGCCGCCGAATCCAACCGCTCAGCGGCGCCTGCGACAGGCGCGCCCGGCAAGGAAACGGTTCGCTCCTCCGTCGATCTGGGATACCTCTCTTCGATCTGCCGAACCTTGCCTAGGGCACCCCAGCGGAGATAACAATAACGGGCGTTCCTTAAATAGGTGTAGGCGATAGTCTGGAAGCCTCGCCCGGTATAGAACTTTGCAGCGAACTCATTAGCCAGACCCTCGTTATGTACGAAGCCATTTTCACGCGCAGAACTGAGCGAATCCTCGTAAAGGCGCTCAGCATCAAGATCTCTTCCTTCAATTCGAGCGATCTCCGCGGCCACCAGTGCTTCCATGCACGCGAAATTTTCAGGACAATTCCGCGCCCATATGCTGAGCAGCTTTTGGTAAGCCGCGATCGTATCAAGATACCTGAATTGTTCATTAATACTTGCTGCGGAATACAAACCGGCGAGCGCAAGCGCTGTGTAAAAAGGGTATTCTGCCACCTCGAAAAAGGACTGTGATTTCCATCGGAACTCCTGGGCCTTCCCGGCCGCTGCGGCAGCAGAAGCGTAATCATCCGCGAAGAAGTGAGCTTGCAGTTTCCGGACCCAGTACCGGAACTTAGCTGCTGCCATTTGCGGATCGCGGTCCAGGTGTTGCTCGAAGTCGTGTTCGTCGAACTCGGCATCGTTGAAGCTCACCAAATTCGTGGTCAGACCTCGCAGAGCTCGAATGTATGTTAGCTGTGAGGTCATTAAGTCGACGGCCAGTCCGTTCCCCATCCTCCGAGCAAACTCGAGTCCACTTTCTGCCTCGTTCTGCACGTCATTCAGCGGTTCCCCGCTTGCTAGGAGGTTAGCGACAGTATTAGCGCAATTGTAAGCCGCAAAGGTGAGGTCACCGGCTTGCGGTGCTGCCGCAAAGGCGAGGCGCAGCCACTTCCGACCATGCTTAAGGTGGCGCTTCCAAGGATCGATGTGGTGCCCGAAGCATGAATATACGCGAGTCTTGAAGCGGTCCAATCCGCGCTTATCTACCAGCTCCAAGCTGAGTGTGCCAAAACGATATCCCGCTTCGTAGTCGCCGAAATGAGATCCCAGAGTTCTGGCGAGCAGGGCGTAGGCATAACAGGATGCTTCGCTGTTACCATACTCCAGGCTGAGATTCACCATACGAGCGACAAGGAGGTTACGCAAGTTCTCATCGGTGAACCAGGATGGCGGGACGATCGCAGTGAGCACTTCAAGCGTTCCTCTGCAGGCCGGATCTGTCATCGGTGGCAAATCGACCAGCTCTTCGATTGTGCGCTTTCCGAGCTGTAGCCAAATGCGCTCGTACTCCTCCGCTACCTCCTCCTTCGTTGGGTTCTGAGGACAGGCGAGGCCGACGTGCCACAAGTATTCCAGACAAACGTCAACGGCGCGGTGAGAACGATTCAACGTCGTATAAAGCACTACGCGTAAGCTTGTAACCGCCGCTCTATCTCTGTGGTTTTCGGCAAGGGTCGATAATCTCGACAACCGTTCATCGGCCGCTGTCAGTTGGCCCGTGAGTAATTCGCATTCCGCCAGATTGAGGGTTATCGCAAACGTCGTTTCGTAATTCGAATCCCAACAGTCCTTCCCCAATAATTCGCTACTGATGGCGAGATAGTTCAACGCCGAAGCGTAAGCGGCAGCAGCTTTAGCGCGCTTCCCTGCGATTAGATTGAGTTCGACCAATCTCGTCCGCTCCTCCGCAGAAGTGACTTGTGCCGCACCACGATTGAGCTGATTCACGATTTCGAAAATGTTCTCCTCAATTTGATCAGGGGGTATATGCTCCAGCAGTAGCCTGCCAATCCGCAGGTGCTCGAAGACTCGGTCGGCTTCCGGAATGAGCTGATAGGCTGCCTCCTGCACCCGGTCATGGACGAATTTTAAGGAGCCATTGAGGCCGGAAACGAGCCCCGCTCGAATGGCCTCCAAAACTAGGGCATCGAGCGCTTGCTCAGATTTGCCGCTTACCATGCTCACAGTGGACAGGGCCGCGCTGCTCCCCAGACAGGCGAGTTGTTTCAAGACCTGCTGCGTCGCATCGGGAAGACTGTCCAGTTTCTTGGTCACCAGATCCGCAATATTGTCGGTAAAGCCTTTGGTACGGATATGCTCAAGATTCCAATTCCATCCGGCTGTCGCCGGGTCAAAGACGAGCAATTTCTCTTCGGCAAGCGCTTTGAAGAACTGAATCGTGAAGAAGGGATTACCACCTGTCTTCTCGTGCATCAGCTGCGCAAGCGGCTTGGCGCGATCGGACTCCGCGTGAAGGGAATCCATCACGAGCTGAGTTACATCGCGAAGCGAAAGCGGCGCCAGGGCGATTTCGCGCACTGCGACCCCGGTATCACGAAGCTTTTCCAGCGTTCGCCTGAGCGGATCCAAAGCGCCAACTTCGTGGTCCCGATAAGCGCCGATCAACAAGACGTGGCGGACCTCCGGCTCGGTGAGCAAATGCTCAAGCAATTGGAGAGTTCCCGAATCGGCCCATTGCAGATCATCAAGGAATAGGGCAAGAGGGTGCTCCGGCCTCGCGAAGACGCCAAGGAACCGCCGAAAGGCTACCTTAAAGCGATTCTGCGCGTCCTGCGGCGGAAGGTCTGGGACAGGTGGCTGTTTTCCCATGATGAGCTCGAGTTCAGGGAGTAAATTGCTGATGAGCTGCCCGTTGGCGCCCAGCGCTTCCACTATCTTGTCTCGCCATTGGCTGACTTCGCCATCACTCTTGCTCAGGATTTGTCGGACGAGTGTCTGAAACACCTGGGTAACCGTTGTATAAGGAATGTCACCCTTGTGCTGATCGAACTTTCCTGAAGCGAATAGACTGCGTAATGGCCCAAGATGCTTGTGCAACTGGTTCACCACGGTGGACTTCCCGATGCCGGAATAACCGGACACCAGCACCAATTCCGGCGTGCCATCCGACGCTACCCGCTTAAAAGCCGTAAGCAGGGTGTCGATCTCGGAATCTCTGCCGTACAGCTTGTCCGAGATCAAAAGTTGGTCCGGAACGTCGTGAACTCCGAGCGTGAACGGGGCGATTTGTCCGCCGGATTCCAAGGCCTCAAGACACTGCCTCAAGTCTCTCTCTACACCAGCAGCGGTCTGGTAACGTTCCTCAGGTATTTTAGCCAGGAGCTTCATGACTATGGCTGAGATCGGCTTGGGGATCTCATGTACCCGCTCATTTGGCGGCATCGGCTGGATAGCAAGATGGCAGTGAATCCATTCCATCGGATCTTTGGCCGTGAACGGGAGCACGCCGGTGACCATTTTGTAGAGCAGAATCCCGTAGGCGTAGAGATCGCTCCGGGAATCCGTCGAACGATTTATTCGGCCGGTCTGTTCGGGCGCCATGTACGCCAAAGTCGCGCCCGTTAGCTCAGGTGGGGCCGGGATAGGAAGTCCTCGTGGCAACCGTGGTGTCAGGTAAATGCAAATCAGCCGGGCTTTTCCGGCAGCGAGATCCACGTAAACGCTGCTCGGTTCCAGGCGTCTGTGGATGAGGCCTTGGGCATGTAAACGACCAAGCGCTGCCACAACGCTGACGGCGACACGCAAACACTGTAGCAGTTCCATCGGCTGCCTGAGCTGCACCTCAAGAAGGTTACTGCCCGGATCCTCGAGTTCCAGCGCCGGTCGCCCGTCATGGTGCACCAGTTCGAGCGGTCGAACTGCCCAAGCCGAATCCAGCTCATGCCTGAGTGAATAGGCGTACTCAAGGCGCCGAACGATTTCGGGCGCCGGTTGCTCCGAAGCGGGCGCAAGCATCAGCACGGGGGCGGAGCCATCCTCCCGCACCTCACGGGAAAGGACGAACTCGCTGTCTTCCCGCAGCCTCTCGAGTGCGTATTCGGCACGCTTGCTCATGGGAAGAACTCCCCCTGAGGTGCGTCGCCCCCCGTACGTGCAATTCGGTTCGCCATTTTTCGTGAAAATACATCTTTTGCGGCGTTTCGCTCCCCGAATCCTGGCGCCCAGTCCATCTCGTCCAGAGCGCGGATAGCTATCTCCTAAGTCCCTGTAGGCGTTCTCACAGGTGACCCCGAAATCAGCAGGCAGTCCACGATTTAAAGAGACCGGAAAGAACCTGGGGGTCAGGCGGCGAGGTCGGCCGGTATTGAGTGATTCCCGGTGTATCGTTCCAGTCGTCCGTTGATAATCGCCGTTTTCACGTGAAGCAAGTACTGCGCTCCGGCTCGGCTCCATCCCGTTCGTTGGCCAGCGCCGCGAGGTCGTCGGCATAGGTATCCATGTCATTGCCTTGCCAGGGCTGGCTGGAGCGTCCATGGCCGCGGCGATCATGTGCGATGCAACGGTAGCCGCGCGATGCTAGAAAGAACATTTGATCCTCCCATGCATCTGCGCTCAGCGGCCAGCCGTGACTGAAAACGACCGGTTGCCCTTTGCCCCAATCTTTGAAATAAATCTGGGTGCCGTCTTTCGTGGTTATTGTGTTCATTTCGCGAGAAAGCCGGTTACGAATTTATGGCAGGTCCTAGTTTTGGTGGTTGAAATCCAATAGGACCTTGCCACCACGCTGGGAGTGTTCGATTGCTTCTTTGATTTGGGACATTTTGTATGTTGTAGTGATCGGCAAAGTTAATTTGCCGGAAGCGACTACTTTTGTTGCCTCAGTCAGTGCCGCTCGAATTTTGGGGAGATACTCTTCGTAATACATCCAGAAGCCGTGGATCTCTAACCTCTTGCCGATGAGATCGCCTTGCGGAACGTGAATCGGTAAACCACTAAGCCACGCATAGATGACGAGATGAGCCCCCGGAGAGAGTACGCTAGCCATCGTCGCTGTCGCTGGACCACCTACGGCGTCAAGGCCCAGAGATATTGGCATCCCGCCGGTTGCAATCTGAATCTGCTCTGAGATTTCCGGCGATTCGACGCCAACGAAATCAACACCCAGCTTTTCGATTTCTAGGATAAGCTCGGGCCGTCTCACAATACTTACAACGTTGAGATCGCGCGATTTAGCAATCGCGATCAGGCATCGCGCGACCTGGGAGTTGGCTGCATTTAACACAATCCAGTCTTTAGGCTTTAGCTTTACAAACTCACTTAAAAGAAGAACTGCGGTCGTAGGATTGATATTTAACATCGAGGCCGTTCTGGCATCGATTGAAGGAGGAACGACGAAAAGACCTTGGGCTGGAGCAAGAACTTTTTCAGACCAAGTGAATGTTCCAAATGGGATCGTAACACGATCGCCTACCTTGACGCTGGTGACTCCCGGCCCGATCGCCTCGACGATTCCCGCACCTTCACCTCCAATGACTGAAGGTAGCTTTGGTTTTAAGAGGTAAACTCCGTTCGCTAAAAGGAGGTCGCTGTAGACAATCGGCGCATACTCCATGCGCACAAGAGCTTCGCTCGCAGACGGCGCGTTTGGTTCCGAAACTTCGACCATCATTAAGCTCTGAGCTGGATTACCGTAGGCAGTGAGATGAATGGCTTTCATTTAGGATTCTCCTCGCTCTAAAAAATCTCTGCCGGCGAGAGGACCCCCTGCTTGCTGAATCAGACCTCCATCGCGGAGGTTTCCAAGATCAATAACGGAGTAGCCAAGCTGTTTGAGTAAGATTTCCACTCGCTTCTTTGCCTCGTCATTGTCTGCCGAAACAAATGCAACTCGTCTCGCCCCATTAACGACCGGATCCGCCTCCAAGTTAGGCACGGTCATGTTGTTCAGTGCCTTAACCACTCGTGCTCCAGGGGCTAGCACCGCAACAAGCTGGCTAGTAGATAAGTTTCCCACATCAGCCGGTGTGAAATCTCCGGCCTTACCGTGAAATGGATTGGTCCCGTCGATCAGAATCTGATTTTTCCATTTGGGAAGACGTGCAAGTGTTTCGGGCACGTTGTCCCAGGGCACAGCAAGAAGCACCATTTCGCAAGCTGCAGCCTCTTCCTTAGTGGCAGCCATTGCTCCAGGACCAAGTTGATTGACAATCTCTCCCAGGCTATCGGGGCCTCGGCTATTGCTAAGCTTTACCTTATGGCCTGCCTTCAATGCCCGTTTTGCGAACGCTTGTGCGAAAGCTCCTGCTCCAATGGTTCCGATTTCCATACGCTATCCTTTCTAATTTGGGCTTTTCAGCAAGACGATCCCGGTTTTTCCCGGACTAGACACATGCTGAATTGCTTTTTGAAAATCGCCAAACTCGTACTCATGCGCGACCTCGAAAAGCTCTGGGTGATTTGTTGCGAGACTCAGAGCGAGCTGGAAATCTTTCTGCTTTTCATCCTGGGTCAGACGAAACCAACTCATAATGGAAACGCTCTTAAGCGCGACATTATTCGGGATGAGCGAATAAATGTTCGTCCCCATGTTGCTACCCAATGAACCAAAATTAATGACTGTTCCACCGTCATCAACAATCTCAGCAAGATCGTCGATTGCTTTTCCGCCGATAGCATCGAAAGCCACTTCGAGCCTATATCCTCCCAGGGCCCCGCGAACCTGTTCTTTCCAATTGCTGTCGCTCGTTGAATAAACCGGCGGCCCAGGAAATGCCGATTGAAGCTTTTCAGCAGACTGACGCGACCTCACCAAACGAATGGGGCGGATACCGCGATCCAAAGCAATTTGAGTCAGCAAGCGTCCGACGCCGGATGAAGCCGCATTCTGAAGAATATAAACGGGAGGCGTAATTGGAGTTTTAAGCGAATTATGACCGGCTTTGATGAGTACGGATGCGGTGATCGTATTAATGAGCACCTGCGCCGCAATCTGGTCGGGAATCTCGTTCGGAACCGCCAAGAGAGAGTTGTATCGAACCACCACATATTCTCCCCAAGCACCATCTCGAACGATCGTCCCGACGCCCTCAAACCCAGGTACTCTTAGAGTTCCTTCTGGAATGGGCTCGACCGGTCCTCCTTGAGGAAGAGCGGACAGAATCTGGATATCACCGTGATGGATCGGTCGAGCGACGACCTTTACGAGAACATCGTCAACTCCAAGCTCTTCGCTCTTTAGTTGGCGCTTCGCAATTTTTAGAACTTTTTCCGGAGCACCATACTCACTGTGAACAATTGCGCTGAATTCGGTTTGCATGAGGAACCTGATTAACTTCTATTGAATTCGGGATAATCGATTCACCGGCGCGAACTCCGCGCCAATTAGAGCTTCACCGGGCCCCCGCGGGAAGCCGGGTGATCGATGACTTCGAGAACGTCTGCGGGATTTCCGGAAGCGGAGATTTGAATAGCGCGCATATGATATGACTCGGGTTGATTGTTGTCGGATGTGAGCGGTGAAAATGCGGGGTACTTCGGACTGCGTTGAATCAGGAGGTAAGCGGAGTTGCATCAGCTTCTGGAACGGAAGTGGGAACCCGTCTTTCTGCGGGGTTCCTCCGCTCCGTGAGGCGGCGAATAACCACAAAGAACACCGGGGTAAGGAGTAAGCCAAAGAAGGTCACACCGAGCATTCCGAAAAAAACTGCGGTTCCAAGCGCCTGCCGCATCTCTGCTCCCGCTCCTTTCGCCAGAACCAACGGAACGACTCCCAGAATGAAAGCGAAACTGGTCATCAGAATCGGTCGAAAGCGCAGCCGGGCCGCACTGGTCGCTGCCCGCACACGATCTGCCCCTCGCGCTTGTTCCTCCTTGGCAAACTCGACAATGAGAATGGCATTCTTGCAAGCCAGCCCCACAAGTACGACCAGCCCGATCTGAGTGAAGATGTTGTTGTCCATGTCACGCCACCACACGCCCGCGATGGCAGAGAGCAGGCACATCGGCACGATCAAGATGATCGCCAGCGGGAGAGTCCAACTCTCGTATAGAGCGGCCAGCGTCAGGAACACGAAAAGGACGCAAAGCGGAAAAATGTAAGCCGCGGTGTTGCCGGCCAGCTTTTGCTGCAGCGTCAGTTCGGTCCACTCGTAAGAATAAGTCGAGGGCAATGTCCGTGCCGCGAGTGCTTCCAGTTGTTCCATCGCTTGGCCGCTGGACACTCCCGGACCTACATCGCCCAGCAGATCTGCCGCGGTATAAAGATTGTAGCGCGTCACACGGTCTGGGCCGGTGCTTTGCTCGATTTTAGCGACTGCTCTCAATGGCACCATTTCGCCCGCCTTGTTGCGCGTCTTTAGGCGGCCAATATCTTCCGCACGAAGGCGGTATTTTGCATCGGCTTGGGCGGTGACATGGTAGGTGCGCCCGAAGCGATTGAAGTCGTTCACATACAAGCTGCCCATGTAAGTCTGCAGCGTGTCGAAGACATTTCCCAGCGGCACCCCCATGCTTCGAGCCTTCACACGATCGACATCAACATAGAGCTGCGGGACACCGGCACGAAATGTCGAAAAGACATTGGCGAGCCCCGGCGAATTATTCGCTTCCGCGGCGAGCTTCGCGGTCGCCTGCTGCAGTGCGGCGTAGCCTTCGTTCCCGCGGTCTTGCACCATGAGTTTGAATCCGCCCGCGTTGCCAATCCCCTGGACTGGTGGGGGCGGAAACACCGCCACGAAGCCTTCCTGGATTGAACTCAGTTTGCCAGCGATCGCCTTGGTGATCGCCATGCCGCTGAGTTCTGGCACCTTGCGCTTTTCAAAGGCGTCCAAGCCGATGAAGAACGCGCCGACATTCGGGCTGTTCACTCCGTTAAGCGGTTCGTAACCAGGAAACTCGACGGTATTGCGTACGCCGGGAACCTGACGTGCGAGCGAGCAGGCGCGAGCTACCGCCTGTCCGGTTCTCTCGAGCGAAGCGCCATCCGGAAGCCGGGCGATTCCCACCAAGTATCCCTGATCCTGAGTGGGGATGAACCCGACGGGCACACTCTTAAACCCCAGCCAGGTCAGACCGATCAGACCGAGGTAAATCAACATTGCCACTACAGCCAGTCGAATAATCCCGCCGAGCAGGCGCACATACCAGACATTCACCTTGTCGAAAGTCCAGTTGAACGCGCGGAAAAACCAACCAAAAAGGAAGTTCAGCATCCGAGTGAACCAGTCCGGCTTATCTTCCTTCGGTCGGAGGAGGAGCGCGGCCAGCGCAGGCGAAAGTGTCAAGGAATTGAACGCGCTCAGCACGGTGGAAACCGCTATCGTAAGCGCAAATTGCCGGTAGAACTGGCCCGTGATGCCGCTGACAAAAGCTGTCGGAACGAAGACGGCGCACAATACAAGCGCCACTGCAATGATAGGAGCGCTGACCTCCCGCATCGCCTT
>WNFT01003066.1_pt1 | contig 16204 bp, 16 predicted proteins | sample 5400191 | NCBI WGS metagenome assembly WNFT01 (sample SAMN13153359, study PRJNA577476) | soil metagenome | isolation source: 80 cm saprolite under Madrone tree | place: USA:California | collected 2016-06-14 | reverse complement strand
GTGATGGTGAAATGCAAGATGGCCGAAGCGAGGCGTCGCGGCGTGGCCTCCACACGCTGCGCTTCGATCGTCACTTGGAGCGCCTTAACCGGGGTGCGCTGCTTTTTCAGTATCGTCACGACGTCCGTGGATGCACAGGCTGCAATGGATGCGAGCAGCGCATCAAAGGGGCCGGGTGCGGTCGTTGCATCACCATCGATTCGAATCCTGGGGCCCTGCGGTCGCCCGGCCTGGAACTCCAGGCCTCCCACCCACTCCACTTCAATAGCTGCTGCGTGCGGGACAGTCGCTAATTGCGATTTTGACATTCGATTCCATCCTACACCTCTCCGCCTTTGTCCGATGCGGCGACCGCCGTTTGCACAACTGCGCCGCCTCTGCTACAGGGGTTGGGCGCAGCGTGATTGCGCGCCTCACCGCGCGGGCGGCTGTGAGACCGGATGAGAGCAATATCGGCGCGACGTCCTCACCCGGGAGCCGTTATGGGAGCGGAGCACATGTCTCGCAGGGTGTTCGTAAAAAGCGCATTGGCCGGAGCCGCCGGAAGTGTAATGCCACAAATTGCGACCCGCGCCGGTGGCGCTGAAGGGCCGCTCCATCGCTCCATCGATGCGAGTCCCACATCGCTCAGCCTCGCCGACGCGGCTCAGCTCGTGAGGCGCAAAAAGATTTCTCCGGTGGAGCTGACGCAGGCCTGTCTAACCCGCATTGAGAAGCTTACCCCCCGCCTCAACGCCTTCATAACCGTTAGCGCGGAATCGGCGCTGGCGGCGGCCCGTAGCGCCGAGGCGGAGATCAACCGGGATGCCTGGAAGGGTCCGCTGCACGGCATTCCGGTCGCCGTCAAAGATCTGCTGGATACAGCCGGCGTTCGCACCACTGCCGCCAGTGCCTTATTCAAGGATCGAGTGCCGCAGCAGGATGCGGAGGTGGTTCGCCGCCTCAAGGCCGCCGGCGCGGTGCTGTTGGGGAAACTCAACATGCACGAGTTCGCCTATGGCGCCAGTTCGGCGTTCAGTTATTTCGGCGCGGTGCGCAACCCCTGGAACATCGCTTACAGCCCCGGAGGTTCGTCCGGCGGATCCGCCTCTGCGGTCGCGGCCCAGCTGTGTTACGCCGCGATCGGGTCCGATACGGGTGGTTCAATCCGCCAACCGGCCAGCTACTGCGGCATCGTGGGCCTGAAGCCGACCTATGGTCGCGTAAGCACCGCGGGCGCCATACCCCTGTCGTGGTCGCTGGATCACCTCGGCCCGATGACGCGCACGGTGACCGATGCAGCCCTGCTGCTGCAGGTCATTGCAGGCTACGATGCACAAGACCCCGGCAGCATCGACCTGCCTGTTCCGGACTACCTGGCCGGGATTGCGGCTTCGACGTCCTCGCTGCGTCTTGGGATCCCCACAGACTACTTCTACGAGAATCTTCATCCCGACATTCAGGTGGCCCTGCACGATGCGCTGGGGGTTCTCAAGAAACTGACGCGCACGCAGCGCGACATCGCGCCCCTGGCGGCCGATGGTACCTACGCCTCGGTCATGAATCCGTACGTTGCGGTCCTCTCCGCAGAGGCTTACGAATATCACAAGGACTATGTTGCCAAGAGCCCCGAGCTCTACCAGGAGGCTACGCTCAAGAGAATCCGCGCCGGGGCAGACGTGAGCATCTCAACGTACATGCAAAGCCGTCGCCAGCTTGATCAGATTCGCCACTCCGTCGCGCACCTCTTCGACAACGTGGATCTCTTGATCACGCCCACGGCGCCAGTGCCGCCTTTCGCGCTTGCCGAGCTCAGCGATCCAACGACCGGGTTCACGGCCGAGCGGTTGCCGATCGGACTGCAGATTAGCGGTCGTCCGGGAGCTGAGGCCGCCGTTCTGCAGCTCGCTCACGCTTACGAGCGAGCCACCGAGTGGCACCAGTTCAAGCCAGCGGATCCGCAGTAGGCAACGGCCATGCAGTGCTCGCAACGCCAGGACTGTATTCCGCACTACGATCTGAGCTGAGCGACTTTCTCAGGCCACTGCCCTATCCGAGGGTCGGCTAGCGTTGCGGGCGCATTGGGTTCCTGAGTGCAGTGTCATCGAGGGCCTTGTCCACGACCTCACTCAGCGCCTTCTCCGCGAGCGCACGTAGCGTGTCCACCGAGCCAAACACTCCGACATTGCGCGCCATCAAAGTCTAACGGTCAAGAACAAGGTCAGACCTCATGAAGACTTCTGTGTTCGGATTCCCGACTCTCTCTGCCTTCTTGCTGATGAGTGGCAGCGCATTGGGTGCGAGCAACGTTGAGAGCTTTGCGGGTCGATGGGAGATTACAACCGCCTTCCCGGGCGGAACATATGTGGCAGGGCTCAATCTCACGAACGGCGCGAGTGCATACAAGGGACGATCCGGATACCTAGTGCCTGACCAAATGTTTCCTTATATGTATGCTGGGGTCGCGCAGAAGGATGGTCTACGCCTGCAAATCCTAGCCCCTGATGGCGCAACCGGCATCGGCGAACTGTTTCTGAAGTTGAAAGCGGGCGCATTGTCCGGCAACGGCGTACTGCATGACATCCCGATCACAATAACCGGTCACAGGCCGCTGTCGCGTCCGCCGGATGCGCCGAGAGTGCACGTATTCGAGCCGCAGCTCTACTACGGTACATTTTCCGGCACCAATCCACCGGCACTGCATATTTTTCCGGGAGACACGGTCCGCACCAAAACGGTTGATGCCAACGGTAATGATGAGAAGGATATTCACCGTACGCTCGCCGGCAACGCCCAGACGGGTCCGTTCTACGTCGAGGGCGCCATGGTCGGTGATACGATCGCTGTTCACTTCAATAAAATCCGCCCAAACCGAGATACGGCGTTTCAGTTTCGTGCCGCCTTAGCAGCGAGTGTACTTCCTCCAGGCTATCAACAGGACCGGCCGGCAAGCTGGCGCGTCGCCATTTGGAAGTTGGATCGTGAACGTGGCACGGCGACCCCAGAGCAGCCCTCCGACAGACTAAAAGCCCTGACTGTCAAACTCGCGCCCATGCTCGGGTGCGTGGGAGTCGCGCCCTACCAGTTTGAGTCGTTCAGTACCGTGCACCTCGGCCCCTACGGCGGCAATATGGACTACAACCAGATCCGCGAGGGGACGACTCTATACATGCCGGTCTACCAAGCGGGTGCGCTACTCACCGTCGGAGACGGTCATGCCTTGCAGGCAGATGGAGAGATCACTGGCCAGGGCTTGGAGACTTCCATGGATGTGGAGTTCACCGTGGATCTGATCCGCGATCAGCTGCTGGATCAGCCGTGGGCCGAAAACGATGAATACATCATGGTGTCAGGTATCGGCGGCTCCTTGACGGAGGCGCTCCAACGGGCCACCGCGGGGCTCGTCAACTGGCTCAAGAGTTACTACCGCTTGGACAGCGCCGAGATCGCGACCGTACTCGCCACTTCCATGCACTACGATCTAGCCGAAGTTGTGGATACTGAGTTTCACATCGTCGCCAAAATCAAGAAGGAGACGCTGACACAGATCCCCAAGCCGGAGAATCCGTCGACCATCTTCTGCCAGGCTGGTTGGGGATGCGCACCGAACTGATCACGGTCGACATACGAACCTTGCATAGTCGCGCGGAGTCCCCGCGGCATCTTCGACATCGACACCAGTTCGTGGCGCAACCTAAGTTCCCTGGAGCACACCCCACGTGGCGCAATACGAAGCGAACGAGTTGTGGGTAATCCACGAGGCACAGTGACAGGGCTGGTCGCGGTGATGGCGGCCCTTACGGCCGTGACTTCGCCGGCCCAACGCTCCGACGATAACGGTCGTCGATTTGAGGTGCGTGACTCAGTCGAAATGTCCTATTTCGGCGTGCTGCCCACCGCGCACCCAGAAGACTTGGATGACGATGGAATTGAATCACCGGACGGCCACTACCTCGTCAAGGTGACACATCGCGGGGTTCTCCCGCAAGGCAACACCGAGGGAACAATCTGGTTGTTCGATGCAAAAGCGATCCGGCGCAGCATGAGAAATCCCGCGGTGGCGGTGCCGAAGCCCACTCCACTCGTGCGCTTGTCAGCCGCGATCAATGGCTGCAGCAACGTCTCCTTTGACAGAGGTAATACGATATCCAGCCTCAAGTGGGCCGAGGACAGTCGGAGTCTCGCGTTTCTGGGGCGGGACGGACGCGAAAACTGGCGGTTGTTTCGCGTTGATGTCGCCTCGCACGCGGTCAAATCGTTGACGGCTCCCACTCAAAATGTCATGGACTACGCATGGTCGGGCGAGACGTTCGCCTACCTTGCCGGTCCGGATGCGCATGAGGAGCAGCGATGGTGGTCTGTCGGGCCGGGAATTCCAGACGTCGTGGCGGGAACGCGTCAGTCATTGTTCTCATTGGTGTACCCACACTTGAACTACTCAGATTGGGCGCTGCCGATGGCGGTGGAAATCTGGGTCGTTCGCAACGACATTGCGGCACCCGTGATCGATGCGGGCTCCGGCCAGCCTCTGCAAGTCGTGACGAAATATACGACCCGGACCCTCGCCCTGTCCTCGGACGGGATCCGTCTCGCGACGATCGCGTATGACGCGCCACCGCGAGGGCACGTGCGCCGCGAAGACCTGCCGGAGCTGGACCGGACGCTACGGTACCGCATTGTTGATCTGAGCCGCGGCAGTACTGCGCCGGTGATCGACGCACCGATTGTCGATGTTAACTTCGACGGAGACGCGCCGGGTCGGTACAGGGCTGCGTGGTCTCCGGGTGGAGAAGAAATTGCCCTAACGGCCACCAGTGTGCCGTCCGATCGTTCTGCGGCGCCGACGAGCGAACCGCGACCCTGCACTGTGGCGGTCGTCACGTTGGCGACGCGCCGAGCGCACTGTACCGTCGTTCACAGCGATCCCAAGCACGAGGTGCTGTATGGCCTGCAGTGGAGTCCCGACGGCCAGCGGATAACCCTTCGATATCACCAGCACTTTCTCTACCTCTATACCGAAGAGGTTCTTCTGCGGAAGGGGCTCGACTGGGTCCCCACCGGGCCGCCACCCCGCCCCGTAAACGCGTCTCTGCAATTGATCATCAACGAGGGCATGAACAATCCACCGGTGCTGCAGGCGACCGACCCAAGCACCGGGCGCAGGAAGGCCATATTCGACCCGAACCCTCAGCTCGCGAAAATCGCGTTGGGTTCTGTGGAGGTGTACGCATGGCACGACTCCCATGACCGGACGATCCAGGGAGGCTTGGTCAAGCCTCCGGATTACAACGCCCACAAGCGGTACCCGCTCGTTATACAGACGCATGGGTTCAATCCCTTCCGGCTTTACACCACAGGAGGATCGGAAACCTCAAATGCCGGGCGCGCATTGGCGGGCCGCGACCTGCTCGTGCTGCAGGTGGGTGAGCCCCATGCCCCTTACGCGGGAACGTGGGAAGAAGGAATGGAGAACGGGACCAAGGTGTACGTGGCCGCCATCGATAAGCTGGCTCGGGACGGGCTCGTTGATCCGAAGCGCGTCGGCATCTCCGGCTACAGTGCTTCAGGATTGCGCGTGGCGTTCGCGATCACCCGTGCGGCGGATCGATTTGCTGCCGCCGCAATCTCGAACACCGTTTCAGGCTCACTGACGGAATACTACAACACGATCGATGGTGACTCTGCGTCGATCGAGGGTCTGAGAGCGGTAATCGCAGACGCCAAGCCCTACGGAGAGGGCCTGCAGAAATGGATCGAGCGTGCACCAGGGTTTTCCTTCGACAAGATACAAGCCCCGGTACTGGTGTCAGCGGCCGATCCGCTGCATTTGATCAATCTCTGGCCCCTCTACGCAGCTCTACGCGATCAGAACAAGCCGGTTGATCTGCAGTATTTTCGGGACGGCGCACACAACATCACCAAGCCGCTGCAGCGCCTTGCGCACCAGGAAGCGCTCGTTGACTGGTTCGATTTCTGGCTAAACGGGCACGAGGATCCCGCTCCCCGCAAGGCAAGCCAGTACGGGCGATGGCGCGATTTGCGCGCACTGCCTCGACATCTCGATTCTGCGACGCAGCCGTAACCAGATGCATACTTCACGAAATGCCATCTTTAGCAGTCCTGCCGATGTCATCGGGCCGCTCGGAGAAGCAGTGATCGTCCGGATGGTTACAGCCTTACTCGGTGTACTACTCACACTCGCTAACTGTCCGGTGGCCTGGGCATACGACACGGTGTCATTCAACTCTGGCGGCAAGGTGCTTCATGGCCTAATGTACAAGCCAGCTGGTCCTGGGCCGTTTCCGGCGGTTCTTTACAATCACGGCTCCGCGCCTGGCCTACTCAACAATCAGGCCTTCGATCTTATCGGGCCGATGTTCGCAACTCGTGGCTGGGCGTTCTTCGCGCCTTACCGGCGTGGGCAAGGTCTGAGTAGCGACGCAGGTCCGTACATCGTGGATGAAATCCAGGCGGCGCGAGCGCGCGGCGGGGAACCGCTTGCAGCGAAAACCATGGTTCGCTTGCTGAGTACCCAACAGCTGGAAGACCAGATGGCCGCACTCGCCTGGCTGCAGAGACAAGCGTTCGTGCGTCCGGCTCAGATCGCGGTCCTGGGCAATTCGTTCGGCGGCATCGAGGCGGTTCTTGGGGCCGAACGCGGCGGCTACTGCGCGGCGGTCGCTGCCTCAGGTGGCGCCGAGAGCTGGGACGAGGCTCCCAGTCTACGTAGCGTCATGCGGCGGGCGGTCCAGCACTCACGAATCCCGATCTTCTTCTTTCAGGCGGAAAATGATTACAACCTTGCCCCGAGCCGGGCGCTCTACGCGGCCATGAAAGCCGCTAGCAAGCAAACGGAAATTCGGATCTATCCTCCGTATGGCCATTCACACTCAGACGGTCACAGCTTTGCTTACCGCGGCGCGAGCATCTGGATTGAAGATGTCGTTAGGTTTCTGGAAACAAACTGTAAGCCGTAACTGCCCTGCCGTCGCTCCCGCGCGCTCCCCCGGAGCGTCTTGAACGGCAGGTAGGGTTAGCGGCCGCAGTCGGCCCGGCTCTCCCTACGCCTTACCCAGAGAAACGGAGCCAGAATCGTGACGAGGGTAAGCAATACTCGAAGCCCCATGGCGGGACCCATGTCGGGAAATCGAAATCCGACGCCCGCCGAGATCGCCCCTTTGGGAAGGGCGGGTGACCAATCAAAACCTGCATTGGTCATGGCGCCTAGGAGGGCAATGAGAATGCTGCCGACGATTGGCCAGAGCGCCGGGGCACGATGGCGCGCCGCTAAGAAGCACGCGGCACCTGCCGCCAGCATCGGTGCAATCCACAGCGCGTAGGCCTGAAAGGCTTCACAGATCCACGGAACTGGGCCGGGATGAAGTGGAGTCATCCCCAGGGTGTGAACCGAAAAGGAGAAGACTGCGACGGCCGCGGCCATCGATAGAACAAACTGGACCGGCAGGCTCAACAGAGGGAGCACAGCAAACGCCAGCCAAGGCCACCGCCTGGCCCAGGATCGCAGCTCCGGACGGGCGATGATACTTGCCGCCAGAACATCCTCCGTCCCGAGGCGAACAGCGGCTTGAGACTCGCTCTCGGACCGAGACAAGCCTGTCGACTGCAGCTCCGCTACAAGGTCGTCGAAGTGCGCTTCAAGTTCGGAGACTAAGCGTCTCACGCGCCGCGGGCCTACTCCGGCCCGCAGCAGCCGCTCCGAAAGGCCCGCAAATCGCCCTCTAGGCATATCAGGTGCCCGCCAGCACCGATTCGACGCCGCCGGCGATTCGGCGCCACTCCTGACTCAATTCATTGAGGCGGCGATGCCCTTTCGGCGTGATCGTGTAGTACACGCGTGTGCGCCCAGAAACCGTTCGCCGACGCGCCTTCAAGAAGCCCCGGCTCTCCATGGCGTGCAACGCCGGATATAGCACGCCTTCCCCAAGGGAGATGGCTTCCCGAGTTGTCTCGCGGATTGCGCGAGCAAGCTCATAGCCGTACATCTCCTGAGCACTCAGAAGGCGCAGCACCAGCAGCTCGGGAACACCGGACATCAATGACGGGCTCTGCGTCACGCACGATCCTCAATACCTTGCCTGGCGAGGTATGATACGAGAAACTCTGCGCTTTGCAAGGCGGGAGCTGGCCCTCGCGATGCGACGCAGTTGTCGAGCCGACGCCGGAGTTGTCCCACGAAGTACGCCAGTAATGCGAATTCCTGCTGTGCTTAGTACCTTTCTCGTCGCAGCATTCAACTGTGCAGCCGCGAGCTCGCCAGTTGTCATTCCGTTCAAAATACGAGGCCATTTTCCGATTGTCGTTGCGAAGATCGACGGGATTGATGTCCCGTTGCAATTCGACTCGGGCGACCAGTCAACGGTGGCATTGCAGCAAAGCATTCTCGACCAGATAAAGGCGGTACCCACGGGCGAGTCGTCCGAGCAGAGATACGCCAGAGGGAAGGAGGTCCAGTCACCGAAATTTCGAGTGCCGCGTATTCAAATCGGGCGTGCGGTGTTCACCGACATCATCGGGCGCTTGGACATTCATGATCCGTCCTACCCGGCAACGGACATAGGCCAAAAGGGGTTCTTGGGAACCGGTCTCTTCAAGTCATATGAGGTGGTACTTGACTACCCGCATCGGACGATGACCCTGGTACCGAGAATCAATGGTGAGAGGCCTTCAAAGAGCTGCCAAGGAACGGTCGTGCCTTTTTCGCCGGAGTGGCACGGAGAGCCTGTCACCCAGACGGATACCGACCTGGGGAAAGTTACGCTGTGGTGGGACACCGGAGCGCCCACGTCAGTTCTGAGTAAGAGACTCGCTCGGGAGGCGCGACCGCATCTTGCTGAGGACACGGTGATGTCGAAGCAGTTCAGCCTCGGGGGCGTTGATTTTGGGCCGTGGCGCTTTGACGTGTGGGATATGTCTTTACCGGCTGGGTTCGACGGCTTTATTGGCTACAATTTCTTTGCCCGCCACATCGTGTGCATCGATTTCCCGGGGAGGCGGATCGTTATCCGAAGGTGATCGTGAGAATCTGAGGGCTCTGATATGCACCACTCCCGTCTCTGCGCCGTCCTGATCGACTGCCGGACCTCCGATTTGGACCGGGCCGCCCGCTTCTGGGGCGAGGCGCTGGGTCGCTCTGTGGATCCCAACCATCCGAGCAGCCGCGGCAATTACCGCATGCTGGAAACCCCGCCCGACGAGCCCATCGTGGAGATCCAGCGCGTGGACCACGAGAGCCGGGTCCACATAGACATCGAGACCGACGATATCGCCGCTGAAGTGGCGCGATTGACAAGGCTGGGAGCCAAGGTGGTGGACCGCCTCGAGCGCTGGGTGGTGATGGAGGCGCCAACCGGCCAACGCTTCTGCGTCGTAAGGGTACAGCGTCCCGGTTTCCCAAAGAATGCCAACCACTGGGACTAACCCTGCAGGGAGGGATTGCGGGAAATGGGACCACTCGTGCTAGCGGTACTTGGCGGCAACTTCGCCAGTGATGCCGAGCGGCTTGCCCGTTAGAGGGCGCAGTACTCGCGCGCCAGCCGCTTTGCCTTCGCGAGGATCGCCAGACTGCGCTCGCTGTCCTGCGTCATTGAGCTGGATCGAGCAGCTCCGGATGCTGCTTTAGATGCTCAAGCGCCCACGGCTGAATAAAGACCTGCTGAGCATATCTCCCCATGCGTTGATCGTAATTTAGCGTCTGCGTGCCGCTGCCTAGAATGCTGGAACCCATCAAGGCCTGCAGCGTGCCGTCGTCCGTCCGCAGGCGGCGCGACCGCACGTCAGCGACTACGAAGGGCCGGAGCATCGCCTTCTGATTCTGAGTAAGTCTCTGCAGCCGAGCCAGGCTCGCCTGCACCGCCCGCTCCTGCGCCGCTCGTTCCTCGCGTCCTGCTTGCTCGGCGCGTTCGGCCTCGGCCCTCAATTCCGACTTGCGCCGGCGACTTGCGACCACCCTCCCGCCAACTGACCACAGAGCGTCGCCAGCAAAAGAGCGGGCGATCCCAGCGCTGCAATCGCAATGATTGGACGGTGCTGCGAGACGAAGACGTCGAGACTGATCGGCTTGAGGACCCGATCCGGTACCAGAAGCAGAGCGCCCGTCGTGATCAACACCGCGGCGTAAAGGCGTGGCGAAGGTTTGAGCAGGTGAAGAAACGTGCCGAGAGGCAGGTAACCAGACATCGGTCTAAGTGGTCGGAGCGCCGAGATTTGAACTCGGGACCCCTTGCACCCCATGCAAGTGCGCTACCAGACTGCGCCACGCTCCGACACGATTGTTCTTATTTGGGAAGGACTCGCGCGCCGGCCGGGGACTTGCCGCGCGCTCAGGTCATGATACGCCGTTTTTCGCAGCCCGCGGCCGTCAGCGCCGCAGCACCTTCATCAGCTCTTCGAGCTCAACCCGTACCTGCTTCACAATCTGCTGGCTCTGCGTCCCGTCGGTGCGCGCTTCTTCACCGGTGAGTTTGTTGCGCGCCCCGCCGATGGTGAAGCCCTGGTCGTAAAGCAGGCTGCGGATCTGGCGGATGACGATCACGTCCTGGCGCTGGTAATAGCGCCGGTTGCCGCGTCGCTTCACCGGCTTCAGCTGCGGAAATTCCTGCTCCCAGTAACGCAGCACGTGCGGCTTCACGCCGCACAGCTCGCTCACCTCTCCGATGGTGAAGTAGCGCTTGCCGGGTATCGCCGGCAGCTGGGCGTTATTCTTTGGCTCCAACATAAGCTTCGACCCGTGCCTTGAGTTTTTGCCCCGGGCGGAAAGTCACCACGCGCCGCGCGCTGATCGGGATCTCTTCGCCGGTCTTGGGATTGCGACCCGGACGCTGGTTCTTGTCGCGCAGATCAAAGTTGCCGAAGCCGGAGAGCTTCACCTGCTCTCCGCCCGACAGCGCGGCACGGACTTCCTCGAAGAATAGATCCACCAGCTCACGCGCTTCACGCTTGTTGAGCCCGAGCTGGTTGAACAACGCCTCCGCCATCTCCGCTTTCGTTAGGGCCATTTCTTTATTCTCGAATTCTTGCGTTCAAGTTCTCGCGCAGATCCGCGACTACGGAGGCCATGAGGCGCTCCACGTCGTCATCGGTAAGAGTGCGAGAAATATCCTGAAAAATCAACCCCAAAGCGACGCTTTTTCGACCTTTTTCGAGGCCAGGGCCCCGGTATACGTCGAAAATTCGGAGATCACGCAGAAGGCTTGAGGCCGCCAAGGTTACACGCTCGGCCAGGGTACTTAAAGTAATTGACTCATCCACGACGATGGCGAGGTCGCGACGCACCTGCGGAAAGCGGGAAATCTCCTCGTAAGTGGATCGCTTGACAATCAGGGCCGCTTCCATGTCCAGCTCGAACAGAATCGGCGGATATGTGAAATCCAGCGCCTGCGCCAGCGTGGGATGCAGTTCCCCGAGCCAACCGACTTCCCGACCGCACCGCAGCACGCGCGCCGTACGGCCCGGGTGCAGCGCTGGCTGCGATCCCGCCTGGAACGTGAACGACTGCGGTTCTCCCGTCCCCGCGAACAGCGCCGCGAGATCACCCTTCACGTCGTAAAAGTCCGTGGCGGCGCGCGTGTCCTTCGACACGCCCCACTGCTCGGGCAACCGTGCACCGCACGCCAGGCCCGCGAGCGTGTCGAGCTCACGCGTGCCGACGCCGCCGGCTTCGAAGCGCGTGCCGTGCTCGAACAGTCGGATGCGATCCGCCTGGCGGCGCTGATTCTCAAGCGCTGCGCGCAGCAGCCCCGGCCACAGCGACACGCGCATGACGGACAGGTCGCTGGCAATCGGATTCGAAAGGGCGAGCGCCGGGCGCCCGGGAAACAACCGCTCCTGCAGCGCGGGATCGACGAAGGCGAGCGTGATCGCCTCTTGGTAGCCGCGCGCCACGAGCACGGCGAGCACCGCCTGTTCGGGGGGGTGCTCATCGGGCAGGCTGCGAAAGCGCTGTGGCGCGAGAGCATCCGTTTCCGGAATGGCCTCAAAGCCCACCACACGGGCGACCTCCTCGATCAGATCCGCCTCGATCCCGATATCGAAGCGGTACGCGGCGGGCGTGACCTGCCAGCCGCTCGCGCTGCGCGTGACCTGCATCTGCAGGCCCGCCAGGGTGGCCTCGACGCGCTCAGCGGGCAGCTCCACGCCCAGCAGGCGCGTCAGTTGCTTCGCACGCAACGGCACGGCGGAACGCTGCGGCAGATGCGCGGCGGATTGCGTCACCTCAACGGGGCCGGCGCTGCCGCCGGCCATCGGGGTCAGCAACGCGATCGCGCGCTCGATGGCGCGGCTTTGCTGGGTCGGATCGACGCCGCGCTCAAAGCGCTGGCTCGCATCGGTCTGAAGACCCAGGCGCCGCGCGCGGCCGAGGACTGCGTCGGGCGAGAAGTATGCAGATTCCAGGAACACGTCCGTGGTCTCGGCACTGACGGCGGTGCGGAGTCCTCCCATGATGCCCGCAAGCCCCACCGCACCCTCGTGGTCGGTGATCAGGAGCACATCGGCCTGCGCGCTGATGGCTTTGCCATCGAGGAGTGTGACCGGCTCACCGGCGCGCGCCAGGCGTACCCGGATCCCGCCCCTGAGCTTCTTGAGGTCGTAGGCGTGCATGGGCTGGCCCAGCTCGAGCATCACATAGTTCGTGACATCCACCACCGGGCTGATGGCGCGCACACCGGCGCGCCGCAACCGCTCGCGCATCGACAACGGCGTCTCGGCGCGATTGTTGACGCCGCGCAGGATACAGCCCGCGAACCGCGGGCACGCCGCTGGCGCCTCGAGCTGCACCGGAAACCGATCCGCGTGCCCGGCGGGGGCGCTGCCGATCGCCGGACCTGAGACTTTCGTGCCCGCGAGCGCCGCCACCTCGCGCGCGATGCCGATAACCGACATGGCGTCGCCGCGATTGGGCGTGATACTGAGATCGAGCACCGGCTCGTCCAGCGCCAGGTACTCGCGCAGAGGGCGGCCCAGGGGCGCATCCGGCGGCAGCTCCAGGATCCCGGCCGAGCCTTCCGCCAGGCCGAGCTCCTTCGCGGAGGCGAGCATGCCCTGGGACGCGACCCCGCGCAGTTTCGCCGCCTTGATGGTCAGGTCGCCGGGCAACTTCGCGCCCACCAGCGCGAGCGCACTCTTGAGTCCCGCCCGCGCATTGTTTGCACCACACACGATCTGCAGCGTCTCGCCGCTTCCGGTGGACACGCGGCACACCTGCAACTTGTCGGCCTGCGGGTGAGGTTCGGCGCTCACGATCTGCGCGACCACCACGCCTGAGAAGGGCGGCGCCGCGCTGCTGAGCGCCTCGAGTTCGATCCCGGCCATGGTGAGTCGTGAGCCGAGCTCAGGGGCCTGCCACGGCACCTTCACCCACTCGGCGAGCCAGGAGTACGGGATCTTCATGCGCCCAACGTCCGGAACTGCCTGAGGAACCGCAGATCGTTCTCGAAGAACAGGCGCAGGTCGTTCACACCATAGCGCAGCATCGCCAGCCGATCGATGCCGGCGCCGAAGGCGTAGCCGGTGTAGCGCTCAGGGTCGACACCGCTGGCGCGCAGCACGTTCGGGTGCACCATCCCGCAACCGGAGATCTCCAGCCAGCCGGTGTGCTTGCAGGTACGGCAACCCCGGCCGTCACAGAATACGCACGACATGTCGACTTCGGCGGACGGCTCGGTGAACGGGAAGAACGATGGGCGCAGACGCATAGCCAGGTCGCGCTCGAAAAAGGCTTGCAGGAAGCCGTGCAGCACCGCCTTCATGTTGGCGAAGCTGATGTTCTCATCCACCGCCAGACCCTCCAGCTGATGAAACATCGGCGAGTGGGTCATGTCGGAGTCGCACCGATAGACACGGCCCGGCGCGATGACGGCGAGCGGCGCCCCCTGTTCCCGCAGCGCACGAATCTGCACCGGCGAGGTGTGGGTGCGCAGCAGCCGTCCGTCGGGAAAGTAGAATGTGTCGTGCATCGCCCGCGCGGGGTGATCGGGCGTGAAATTCAATGCTCCGAAGTTGTGGAAGTCGTCTTCGATTTCAGGGCCCGAGGCGACATCGAAGCCGGCGCGGCGGAACAGGGTCTCGATGCGCAGGCGCGTCTTGGTCAGGGGATGCAGTCCTCCCAGCTCCTCGCCCCGGCCCGGCAGCGTTACATCGATGCGCCCGGCGCCGAGCCGCCGCTCGATGTCGGCGCGCCTGAGTTCTTCCCGCCGCGCGTCCAGCGCCGCCTGCACCCGCTGCTTCGCGTCATTGATGCGTGCACCGGCCGCGGGCCGCTCGGCAGCGTCAAGCGCGCCGAGGGACTTCAACTGCTCGGTGAGCGTGCCCTTCTTGCCCAGCCAGCGCACGCGCGCGTTCTCCAGCGCCGCGAGATCGCCGCACGCGGCCACCTCGTCGAGCGCCTGCCGGGTAATGACCGCCAGGTCTGCCAAGACCGACCCCCTCCGGTCAGTTGATGCCGAGAGCGGTCTTTGCCTGCTGCGCGATCGCGCCGAACGCCGCAGTGTCGTGCACCGCGATGTCCGCGAGCACCTTGCGGTCGATTTCGACGCCGGCCTTGTTCAGGCCGTTGATGATGCGGCTGTAGGAGAGCCCGTACAGGCGCGCCGCGGCGTTGATGCGCGCGATCCACAGTGCGCGGAACTCACGCTTGTTCTGCCGCCGGTCGCGGTACGCGTACTGGCCTGCCTTGATGACGGCCTGCTTGGCCGCGCGATAGACCTTGCGCCGGGCGTTGTAGTAGCCCTTCGCCTTGGCGAGAACCTTCTTGTGACGGCGTCCGGCCGTCACGCCACGCTTCACTCGTGCCATGGTAGTGCCCGCTTACTTGTGATTAGGGAGGAGCTGCCTGAGACGCCCGACATCGCTGTCGTGCACGAGACTCGAGCCGCCGGAGCGCGCGTGGCGTTTGACCTTACGGGCCTTGTGGCCGAGATTGTGGCGCCGGTTGGCCGCGTAGCCCTTGAAGCCCTTCGCCGTCTTGCGAAAGCGCTTGGCCGCGGCCCGGTTGGTTTTCAACTTGGGCATCGAAATCACTCCTCGTTATGTAGCCCCGTTCGCTGGGTGCTTGCGCACCCGCTGCGGGCGAACGCTCCACAGGCCTTGCGGCCTGTCTGAGCGTTACTTCTTTTTCGGTGCAAACACCATGACCATCTGCTTGCCTTCCATGAGCGGGTTCTGCTCGACCACCGCGTGTGGGGCCAAGTCGCCCGAGACCCGATCAAGGAGCTTGCGCCCGATGTCCTGGTGCACCATCTCACGGCCGCGGAACCTCAAGGTCACCTTGGCCTTGTCGCCCTCGGTCAGGAAGCGCGTCAGATTACGCAGTTTGATCTGGTAATCCGCCTCTCCCGTGCCGGGCCGAAATTTCACTTCCTTGACCTGAATCTGCTTCTGCTTGCGCTTCGCAGAGTGGGCTTTCTTGTTCTGCTCGAACAGGAACTTCCCGTAATCCATGATGCGCACCACCGGCGGTTCGGCGGTCGGCGACACCTCCACCAGATCAAGCTCAGCGGCGGCTGCCATCTGCAGAGCGTCGTAGCGGGACATCACCCCGGCTTGCGACCCATCGGCCGCGATCACGCGCACTTGCGGCGCGCTGATGTCTTCGTTGCGCCGCACCCGCTTTGTTGCACTAGCGATTCGTCAACCCTCCAATACCTGGCGCCCGCGGCTTCCAAGCTCGACACGGAGCCGTTCGGCGAACGTCTCCGGGACCATCGTGCCCAGGTCCTTGCCGCTTCGTGTGCGCACTGACAGCAGATTAGCGGCCACTTCCTTGTCGCCCGCAACCAGGAGATACGGAACACGCCTCAGCGTGTGCTCGCGAATCTTAAAGCCGACCTTCTCGTTGCGCAAGTCGGACTCGACCCGAAAGCCCTGATTTTTCAGGGTTTCCGTAACGCGACGGACATATTCGTCCTGCCGGTCGGTAATGCTGAGCACGACCGCCTGCACCGGCGACAGCCACGCGGGGAGTTTCCCCGCATGGTGCTCGAGCAGGATCGCGAAGAAGCGCTCCAGCGAGCCGAAAATCGCCCGATGGAGCATGACGGGCGTGCGCTTGGCGCTGTGCTCATCGATGTAGTACGCGCCCAGGCGCTCCGGCATGTTCAGATCCACCTGCAGCGTGCCGCACTGCCAGTCCCGCCCGATGGCGTCCCGCAGCACGAATTCGAGCTTCGGCCCATAGAAGGCGCCCTCCCCCTTGTTCAGGGTGTACTCG
>WNFT01009024.1_pt1 | contig 16206 bp, 7 predicted proteins | sample 5400191 | NCBI WGS metagenome assembly WNFT01 (sample SAMN13153359, study PRJNA577476) | soil metagenome | isolation source: 80 cm saprolite under Madrone tree | place: USA:California | collected 2016-06-14 | reverse complement strand
CCCAGGAGGGCCGGGCGGCGGTTGCAAGCGTTGCTGCGATTGAGGTGCTGATAAAGGTGCGTCGGTTCATGGGCCGCATTCTACTATTTCCCGGTGAAAAGGGAACCGGGATTCGTTCTAAGAAAAGAAGGGCGGTCCGACCAAGTCGAACCGCCCTTCCGCAGTAAAGGTCCTTAGAACTGGAACCGCAAACCGAACTGCATGCGGCGCGGTGCATGGGCACTGGTCGCATGGAGGAAGGTCGAAGATCCCAATGAAGAGTCTATGCCGGTAAATTGAGTATGGTTGAAAACGTTGTAGGTTTCCCACCGGAAATCAAAGCCATAGTGCTCTTTGAATGCGAAGCGCTTGAAGAGACCGAAATCGAAGTTCAAGCGGCCCGGCGAGTACAAAGTGTTACGCCCGACATCGCCAAAGGTGAGGCCGGTGGGCGTGGCGTAGGCATCCGGATTAAAGAACTGCGGACCGAACACGCCAGGGACATCGGTTTTGGACGTATGGGGGTTCCCGACCAGGTCGGGACGGGAGCCCGTGCCCACGCCGTTGCCAACGCCAGCACTGTCGCCAAAGTCCGTGCCATTGGTGACGCTGAAGGGGTTGCCGGTCTGAGCGATGGTGATCCCAGAGAGCTGCCAACCGCCGAGAAGCTTGTCTTTCAGATCACTGCCTTTAAAAAAGGGCAAGGCATAGACGTAACTGAGCGCGAAATTGTGGCGTTGGTCGAAATTGGAGCTGCTGCGATTTCGGGCAACGTTATACGAATCCACGAACGCTCCGTCGAAGCGGTCCGAAGAATCGTCGATGGAATGGCTGTAAGTGTATGCGACGCTCAAAGTGAGATCGCCTACTGTGCGGCGGGCTGAAAACTGCAAAGAGTGATAGATCGAATTGGCGGTATTCTCGAGACGAGTGATGTTGCTGAAGCCCGTGAGTGGCCGGTCGGGGTTGGCGTCGTTTCCACAGGCGATGCCCAGATTCACGGCGGCCGGACCCGTGACCGGAGTTCCGTTTGACAGTTGGCCGTCGGACGACAAGCTGTCGCAGTCCGCCTGAGTAATGGGCTGCCCCACCGCGAAAGGATTCGCGGAAGCAGAAATTGGCTGCAGCTGATTGAGATTTCGCTGCAGCGTCAAGTGCGTCCCCTTGCTGCCAACGTAAGAAACAGTGGCCACGATGTGGGAGGGCAATTCCCTCTGAACGTCGAGGTGCCATTGCTGGACGTAGGGCCAAATGGCCTTGTTCGGAATGGAATTCACGGAGAGCGGAAAGAAGGGAACTACCCCTGCGCCCCCGCCGATGGTGCCGTAGCCGCGTACGTTGAATTGCGAAGCATTGAGCGCAAAGGGAGCAGAACCTTCCAAGGACTCGGTGTTGCCTTCGTTCCCGTTAGTATGTTCGAAGAAAATGCCATACCCGCCGCGAATGGCCATCTTGCCATCACCTTTGGGATCAAAGGCGAAGCCGAAGCGAGGTGCGGGGTTGAAGAGATGTCCTTTTAGGCAGCCATCATTCGAAGAAGATCCAATGTCAGCGGTCGGAAAGTCCGATCCTACTACGAGAGGCAAAGCCCCTCCCGGTCCGCCGCACTGGATGACGCCATTAAGCCCATTGATAGTGCCCCCAGCGTTCTGTGCCAGAGAGCCATCCGAATTAAAATCGGCGGGGGTGGGCGCGTTGGCGGTCTTGAACGCACTCGGATCAAAACTGAAAGCATGTCTGTACCGCTCTCGGTAGGTACCGTAGAGGCTGAGACGGAGGCCAAGGTTGAGGGTCAGGCGTTTGGTGACTCTCCAGTCGTCCTGGAAATAGGGTTCGAGAATTCTGTAGCGGTTGTAATACTTGGGCTCGAGATTCCACTGCTGGTATTGAGCAACGTTTCCCAGCAACAGGTCAGCAAAAGAGTTCCCCGTACTAAGAGGACTTCCCCCAACGATCGTCTTATTACTCGAGTCGAAGGTCAGGATGCCCTGAAGATTGGCAGAGCTTTGCTCGTTCTTTTGAGCAAAAACCAAATAAGCTCCAATCGTCATGGTGTGGTTACCCACAATCTTGGTCAGGTTGTCCCGGTAGGTATAGGTAGGGTTGGCATTGTTCCAGGGAAAGTACCCCGTGTCCTGAGCGAGACCGTCACCGCCTCCGTAGGCGACGTTGTTGCCAAGGGCAATGGAGGGAAGCTTTCCGCCGAAGCCATTGCCGAAAATCGAGCCCATCCCGAAACCCGAGGGGAGGGTGGTTTCAGAAGCTGGGCCGACGGCCGTAAGGAAGATATGGTCGCCTGTGTAGCTGGCGACGAATTCATTGAGCAGCGTGGGGGAAATGTTGGAGTTGAGACGCGCCACGAAGCTGGTCCCAGGTCCCACAAATTTTGTATGGATATCCTGGAAATTAGAACTGCCCACGCCCCAGAGCGGGTTGGGTACTTCCGTTTGCCAGGAGTCGTGGATGTAGCGAAACGTAAGGCGGTGATTATTGGTAATGTTGTGATCAATGCGAATCAACTCTTCGCGCCAGGTTGTGGGCGTTGAGATGATCTGTGAGACGGCTGGAATTGGAGTTCCGTCATCAAATAGGCCTTTGGTTGAGTTTGCTTTGGGAACGAGATTAAGGAGCGCGGTGGCTACCGTACTGATGGGTACGGCAGCGGTGTTCGGGACATTTGGACAGTCCGAGGGCTGGTGGCCGCAGAGGACTGAAAAATCGCCCGTGCGCTCCAAATCCGAGGGGACGTTTTGAAGAATGGAAGAGGGATTCTTCTCGCGGCGCCATTCTTCGGAGAAGAAGAAGAAGGTTTTTTTCTTGTCGGCGTTGTAATGGTTGGGAATGTAAACAGGGCCGCCGACGGTGTAGCCGAAGTCGTGCTTTTTGTAAGGAGGGTTGGGATGGTCTGGATTATTGCCGGATTCCCAAGGCCGAGCGTTGAACATATCATTGCGGAGGTATTCGAAGGCGCTGCCGTGGAAGCTATTGCCGCCACTCTTGGTTTCGACTTCCACGGTGCCGGAGCCGTTGCGGCCATATTGCGCGCCGTAGTTTGAGGTGAGTACCTTGAATTCGGCGATGGCTTCCGGATTGGGATAGACGTTGAGAGTGGCGTTGCTGCCGTTGTCCATGTTGTCGCCGCCGTCGAGCTCCCAGTTGTTGTATTCGGTGCGGCCGCCATTCATGCTGAATGCCACGTTGCCATAAATGCCCACAGTGCCCTCGTCCTGGCCGGTCTGGTTCACGACGCCGGGCACAAGATTCACGAGTTGCGTGAAATTACGGCCATTGAGGACGAGCTGATCAATTTGCTTGCCAGTAATCGTACCGCTTAGCTCGGAAGACTGGGTTTCGACTTGAGCGACGCTTTCGCCGGTTACCTCGATTACTTCATTGACCCCGCCCACAGTCAACTGCACGTCGAGGCGAGTCTTCTGGGCCACCTCCAGCACGATTCTTGTGGCCGAGAATTTCTGGAATCCCTTCGCTGTCACGACAAGATTATACGTACCGCCAGGAAGAGCGGCGACGACATAGGCGCCGTCTGTATTTGTCGCAGTACTTCGAGTTAAGCTGCCGCCCACATTGTTAACGACGACTTCAGCGCCGGCGACGGCTGCTCCAGATTTGTCCGTAACCGTCCCGCTGATATAGCCGGTATCTTGGGCGCGCGAAGCGAGCGGAAGGATCAAGACCACGATCATCGCGCACAGCAACAGAGACACAACTCCCAACATATTCATCCGGTGATTCGAAGGATAAGAGTTTTTTCGCACGTTACTACCTCCGAGAAAGATTCAAGATGGGTGAGGAAATGAGTAGTGAAGGACAGCATCGCCGGCAATGGGAGCACCCCCTGCTTGCCGTTTGCAGAATACCCCTCACTGAACACAGCCCCCACCGCTCGACGACCACACCGATCGCACCGAATCGGTCTATTAAAACGAGTTAATAGTGCATTTAAGGGCTCTTGTCAAGTGGGAATTTCGTTTAAAAGTGAGATACGGCACCAGGCGTGCCGGAATACCGACGGGGCGGCGTCGGGTTCTCGCGGCTCAAAATGCAGAGGCTTCTTGTAATCTCCGAGGCACTGCCAGACACTACATGCCGATGTGCGCGCGATTTTTGGTCTACGAAGCCATTGCAATCTCCCTGGCAGCCATGCTGTCACTCGGTGAGTTAACGTTTTCGTTGGAAAACCCTGCCGAGGCTGGAGGGCATTCCTGGCAACAACCTGGCACCGGGCCCCAGAAGCGGGATCCCCAGGCGTTGTTTGCAAAGGGGCAGACGGCACTGCAAAACGGGGACCTGGACACCGCCGAAGCGTCGTTCCGCCGGGTGATCGCTATGGACCCGGGTGCGGGAGCCGCGTACTCCAACCTGGGCGTGATCGCCATGCGGCGCAAGGAGTGGGATCACGCCATCCTGCTTCTGCACAAGGCTGCAAAACTCGAGCCGAAGATGGCGGGCATTCGACTGAACATTGGCTTGGTCGAGTATCGCCGCGGAAATTATGCCGCCGCGATTGCTCCGCTCTCCTCCGTGCTTCGTGACCAGCCTGACTCGCAACAGGCTCGCTACCTGCTCGGGACCTGCCATTTTCTGACTGAGCATTACGCAAAAGCGGTGTCCGTACTTGAGCCCCTGTGGCCGTCGATGTCGAGCGACTTCGTGTACCTCTATGTTTTGGGCAATGCCGCGCACAGCGCAGGGCAAACCAATCTGGACGAGAAAGCGCTCAACCGCCTGGTGGAAGTCGGCGGCGACACAGCACAGTTTCACCTGATCCTGGGCAAAGCCTATCTCAACCGGGAAGAACCGGAGAGAGCCCTCGCCGAGCTCGAGCGTGCCGAGAGGGCCAATCCCGGCCTCCCCTTCGTCCATTTTAATCTCGGAATGGCGTCCATGCGGACGCACAATGACGAACGCGCGGTGGCGGAGTTTCTCAAAGATATAGCCATTGAGCCAGACCTCCCGGACAACTACGAACAGCTCGGAATGTTCTACCAGCGCATGGAAAGGTACGAGGATGCCGAAAAGTCGTTCCGCGAGGCTCTGCGGCGAGATGCAAAGAGGCCGACGTCGTACTTTGGCCTGGCCAGGATTCATCAACACAGGAAAAAATACCAGGAAGCATTAAGGGCGATCGATAACGCCCTCCGCCTCGCACCTGATAGTCAAAGCGTGCACTACGTGCGAGCGCAAATTCTTACGAATCTGGGGCGCCGCGGAGAAGCGCAAGCCGAATTGGCCACCGTCAAGAAAATGCTCGAGTCCAGTAACGCCAAAAGCATCGAGACGCTCGGCGAAGACCGCGTGCCAAATCCAGAGTTGACCAAAGAACCGAAATAGCGACATTGAAGCCCGCTGCTCACGGAAACTGCAGGGGTGGCGACTGCCAGGGGCCACGCGCCTCTTCGAGGCACTCGGCGACGGCCAAGACCAGCTCGTCCTCATGAGGCCGACCAATGATTTGGACGCCGATGGGGAGGCCTTCGTTTGAAAGAGCGAGCGGGATGGAGGCGGCGGGGAAACCGGTAAGATTCAGCCACTGCGAGAAGCGCATGGTGTCGAGATATCCCGTGCTGGGGCGGTAGTTTCCGCCTCCATGAAGGAACGCAGGGGCGGAGGAGACGGGGGAGAGAAGGATGGAGACCTCTTGCATCTGGCGGAGGATTTTTGCGCGCAAGAGGTCGCGCTCGGCGCAGGCTTCGATGAAGGAATCGAGCGTGATGCGTTCGCCGGATATGGCGTAGGAAAGATATTCGCGCAACATGGGGCTGATTTGATTTTCCTTGCCGGCGACGGCTTTGCCGAGAAGGTGGCCAATCACGGGGCCGAAGAAAAACCACCAGAGTTCGAGGGCGCGGTCGAGACCATCGAGGCGAAAAGGTTCGAGTGTGAAGCCCTGGCCAGCGAGAAGTTTTGCGGCGTGCTGGACGGTGGCGTAGGTTTCCGGGGTTGCGGTGCCGAGCGCGGGGCTTTCTAGAATTCCGATGCGGATAGCGCGCGGGTCAATTTTACTCTGCGTGCGGAGTGGAATGGGTGAGGAAAGAGCGTCTCCTGGGTCTGGACCGGCCATGACTTCGAAGAGTAAGCGGAGGTCGGCGATGGTGCGAGCCATGGGGCCGACGACACCGATCCAGGAAAATGCGCCGGCGCCCGCGGGGAAATGACCTGTGGCAGGAATGCGCCCGGGAGTTGGCTTCAGTCCGCAGATGCCGCAGAAATGCGCGGGTACTCGAATGGAGCCGCCGCCGTCGCTGCCAACGCCGCCTGCAGAGCAGCCGGAAGCGATGGCTGCGGCTTCGCCGCCGCTCGAGCCGCCGGCGGAGTAAGCCACGTTCCACGGATTGCTGGTTCTTCCATTGACAAGATTGTTGGTTTCGTAAGCCATCAGGAATTCGGGGGTGTTTGTGTTTCCGAGGAGGATGGCTCCAGCGGCACCGCGCAAAACGGCGGATTGAGCGACGGAGGCTTGAACACGGGCTTGGTGCGGGTCGAGATGGACGAAGGCGTTGAGCTTCGGCTGGCAAGACTCGATGCTCTTGAGATGGGCGTCGATGATTTCGACGGGGGAGAACTCTTTCGAACGTATGCCATTGGCGATTTCCTGGAGGGTGGAGAAGGTGGAGGTGAACATGGCCGAAGCGTGAGAGTATGCGGGTGACTTGGGAAGGTCAAGCAGGGAAGAGAAAGCGCCGCTAGAGATTTCATAAAACGGTTGACGATGGGTGGGGCAGCCGGGAGAATTCCAATGTGGCTGGGTGGGTTGCAGAAGAGTGCTTTCGGCGAACCCGGCGCGGACAGGAAGAGAAAATTCATGCGACCCGGCCTTCGGCGTAAGGCAATGGCCATCTCGATTTTTTCATTTTTGATTTGTTGTGGCACGCTGCTGATGCGTTCGAACGCTGCTCCGGGGCGGGAACAAGGCGTCACTTCGAAACTGCAGGCCCGAACGGTGAACTCCTCCGATGCGTATCGCTTCAATACGCTGGGCGTTGCGTATATGAATCAGCAGAAGCCAGCGGATGCGCAAAACTATTTTACGCAGGCGCTGGGAGCGGATCCGAAATTTGCGGTGGCACGGGTGAATCTAGGCATTTCTCTGATGGGGCAGCAGAAACTGGAGCCCGCGCGGGCGGCGCTGGAAGAGGCGGCGAAGGAGCTTCCGAAGGATCCCTATGCCTGGTACAACCTGGGGCTGGTGTACAAAGATTTGGGCGAGACGGAAAAAGGGATTGCGGCTTTCCAGCGCGTGACGGAACTGACGAACGAAGCGGACGCCTACTATTTTCTTGGCTACCTGAATACGCAGCTCCAAAAATACGATGAGGCCATTGCGTCCAGCGAAAGGGCGATGCCGCTGCGGCGAAGGAACATCTGGCGCGTTTTCAGAAAATCACGGCGGAACACCTGGGAGCACCGTTCGGCGCGGGCTATGGGGATCAAGGGAGATATTCGCTGGCGGAATTGCCGCGCAGTATGGTGATCGATGTCCCGGCGGCGATTCCCGTGCGATATACGGCGCAGACGGACACGTTTGCTGCGAAAGCCGCGGGCGGCGATGCCACTGCTATTGGTGCGAGCACGGGCGCATGTTTCTTTGACTATGATGGCGACGGCAAACCTGATCTTTTCCTTGTGAGCGGCGGGGCGAATGGAATGAGCCGCTTGCTGCGGAATCTGGGCGATGGGAAGTTTGCCGATGTGACGCTGACGGCGGGAATAGATCTGAAGGGCAGTGGGTACGGTTGCGCGGCGGGGGATTTTGACAACGACGGACACACCGACCTTGCGGTTTGTTTGAGCGACGGCGTGAAGCTGCTACGAAATAGCGGTGATGGCAAGTTCGTGGACGTGACGGAGAAGGTGGGCATTCGACGTGAGAAAGGTTGCGTGGGACTTACGTTTGTGGATTACGACCACGATGGGGATCTCGATCCGTATGTGACGATGACCCCGGGCGCTGGCGCTCGCAATGTCCTGTGGCGAAATAACGGGAATAGTACGTTCACGGATATTTCCGAGGAAACTGCGCTAGGTGTTTCAGCGACCGGCGCGGGCGTGGTCACCACGGATTTCAATAACGATCGGGCCATCGATTTCGTTTTGGCGGGAGGGGCGGCAGGAGCCTCGATTTATCTGAATCCGCGCGAAGGGAAATTCGCAGCGCTCTCCGGCATTAATTTCACGAAAGAGAATTTGCCTGCTGCAGTGGGTGTGGTTGCGTTGGACTTTGATAAGGATGGCTGGATGGATTTAGCGTTCACACATGCGGGCGCGCCGGGGATCAGTTTATGGCGCAACGTGGAAGGGAAACGGCTGGAGCGCGTGCGGCTGCCGGACTTTGGCTGGCAACGCGGGTGGGGGATCGCGGCGGTGGATTACGACAATGATGGATGGCTTGATCTTGTGGCTGCTGGCGAGACGAGCAGTGGAGCAGAAATTCGTCTGCTCCGAAATCTGGGGAGCAAGGGCTGGGGGGACGTCACCAAGGATGTGCATCTCGATGCCGTGAAGTTGAATCAGCCGCGGGCGATCGCGGTTGCGGATTTGCGGGGAAACGGCAGCGCGGATCTGGTGGTGACGCAACTGGGCGGCGAGCCTGTGGTTCTGCGGAACGAAGGCGGGAACAAACACAATTGGATGAGGATCGACCTCAAGGGACTCAACGACAACAAGAACGCGATTGGCACCAAGGTTGAGCTTTACGCAGGGACGCTCTATCAAAAGTGGGAAGTTGCCGGAGCGTCAGGCTACCTGGGGCAGAATGCGACTTCGATCATTGCCGGGCTCGGTACAGAGCAGAAAGCAGAGGTCGTGCGGCTGCTGTGGCCGACGGGCGTGCCGCAGGACGAAGTCAATCTTGCGGCGAACAAAGAACACTCTTTCGGAGAATTGGACCGGCGCGGCAGCTCGTGTCCGATTCTGTTTTCCTGGAACGGGCGGGAGTACGAATTTATCGCGGACATGATCGGGCCGGGAGTTGTGGGGCATTGGATTGCGCCGGGGGAACGCGACGTCCCGGACCCCGACGAATACTTGAAGGTTTCCGCGGGAAGCTTGAAGCCGCGCAACGGAATGCTCAGCTTCCGCTTTCTGGAGCCGATGGAAGAAACGGTGTACCTGGATCAAGTACGGCTGCTGGCGATTGATCACCCGAAGGACTACGAGGTTTTTCCAAACGAAAGATTTGTGAGCGCACTGCCATTTCCGGAGTTTCGCGTGATCGCAAGCCGCGACGCGCACGCGCCGGCTGGAGCGTGGGACGATCGCGGGAACGACGTGCTCGGGCTTATCTCGAAGCGCGATCGCAAATACGTGACGGAGTTCGAGGATTTGCCGTTCACGGGTTTTGCGAAACTCCACTGGGTCGAGCTCGACCTGGGAGAATGGGATGCGAAGAAGCCGCTGCGATTAATTATTGACGGCTACACGGATTACTTCACCGCGACGTCCATGTATGCGGCGGATCAGGCGGGAATAAAGGTGATCGTGCCGTACGTGGAAGCGCTGGACGCGCAAGGCAAATGGGTGCGTGTTGCGGAGGACATGGGATTCCCCGCGGGGCTGGAACGAACGATGGTGGCGGACTTGACGGAGAAAATTCCGCAGGGGACGCGGCGGATTCGAATTGTCAACAACCTGAAAATTTATTGGGACGCCATTCGAATCGATCAATCACTCGAGACACGGGACGTGCGAGTGGAGCAGGTACCGCTGGCCAAAGCAGATCTGGATTTTGTGGGCTACCCGCGCGAAATACGGCTGCATCCGGCGAGCGACACGGTTTATTCCTACGCGCAACGCAGCAAGACGGGGCCGTACGCGCACGCGGCGGGGAATTACACGCGTTACGGCAATGTGTATGACTTGCTGAAGAATTCCGACGACCGGTTCGTGGTGTTTGGTTCTGGAGAAGGATTGAAGCTGGACTTCGATCCGCGGGAACTTCCAGCGCTCCCGACGGGCTGGGTTCGCGATTACTTTTTTTACGCCGATGGATTTGAGAAGGATCTGGACTTCTACGCGGCACACGCGTTCACGGTCGAACCGCTGCCGCGGCACTCGGCGCTGCCATATCCGTATCCCGAAGGGCAAGAGTATCCTACCGATGCGAATCATCTCGGCTATCAACTGGAGTACAACACGAGGATGAGGTCGGACCGTTTGCCGCCGAGCTTACGCTATCAGTACGCGCCGCCGCGGTGAGACGGGGGACTTACTCCCAAAGCACAGGAATCCACGCCAGGTCGCTCGAGTCCAGGGCCGGAATTATCCCGGCCGGGGATTTGGCATTTTCCAGCCAGGGGAGTTAGGATGCTTCTCAAGGAGAAGCCCGTGACCACCCCACTTCGGAAACTCAGGCATATCGTTATTGTACTGGCAATTTGCGTATCCGCGGCCTTGCCGTCGGGCGCGGACAATCCCGGTGCGGGGATTGTGGACAGCCAGACGTTTTTGGAAAGAAATCTTACTCCGGCGGGTCCCGCGGCGAGCGCATCCGCGGCCAGCGTTGAAAAACTACTGGCGCAGATGACGCTGAAAGAAAAAGTCGGGCAGATGACGCAGCTCGAGATTGGAATGGTCACGGATGGAACCGGGCCAAACCTGCGGATCAATCCAGACAAGTTGCGCAAAGCAGTCGGAGAATACGGCGCTGGGTCGATTATTAATGTAAATGATCAGGCGCTGTCCTTGGAGAAATGGCACGAAATCATCCGCGCGATTCAGGAGGAAGCGAAGAAGTCGCGGCTGAAAATTCCCGTGCTCTACGGCATTGACACGATTCACGGAGCGAACTACATCGCGGGAAGCACGCTGTTCCCCCAGCCGCTGGCGATGGCCGCGACCTGGAATCCGGAACTGATGTTGCGCGGCAGCCAGATTGCGGCTGCGGAAACGCGCAAGGCGGGAATTCCATGGAGCTTTTCCCCGGTGCTGGATGCGGGGAGACAGCCGCTTTGGTCGCGGTTATGGGAGACGCTCGGCGAGGACACCTACCTTGCGATTGTGATGGGAGTGGCGACGGTTCGCGGTTACGAGGGGAGCGATCTGTCCAGTCCAGTGAACGTTTCCGCTTCGTTGAAGCACTACGTGGGCTACAGCTTTCCGACTACGGGGGGCGACCGCACACCTGCGCTGATTCCCGAAAACACTTTGCGAGAATATTTTCTGCCGACTTTCGCGGCGGCCGTAAAAGGGGGAGCGCACACGGTGATGGTGAATTCGAGCGAAGTGAACGGAATTGCGGGTCATGCGAACGGGCACCTGCTGAAGGATGTCCTGCGAGGCGAGATGGGCTTACAGGGGTTCGTGGTGTCCGACTGGATGGACATCAAGAAGCTCGTTGGAGTGCACCACGTTGCAGCGAATGAAAAGGAAGCGACGCGAATCGCGGTCCTCGCCGGGATTGACATGAGCATGGTGCCGAGCGATTACAGCTTCAGCAATCTGCTGCTCGAGCTGGCGCAGGAAGGAAAAGTGCCGTTGAGCCGTGTGGATGAAGCGGTGAGGCGGATTCTGACCGTGAAATTTCAGATGGGATTGTTCGACGATCCGCTTCGCGGCATGGAATCGAAGACGGTGGTGGGCTCGCCGGAGTCGCGGCAGGTAAGCCTGGAAGCGGCGCGCGAGTCCATCACTCTGCTGAAAAACGAAGATCACGCGCTGCCACTTTCGAAAACGGCGCACATCCTGGTGACCGGGCCGGATGCCGATTCGCTGATCCCGCTGAACAACGGGTGGACCTACACGTGGCAAGGTGACCGAGCCAGTGCCTATCCGAAGGATCACGCAACGATTCTGAAAGCAATCCAGGAAAAAATCGGCGCCGGCAACGTTACCTATGTGCCCGGCACTACGATGGACCACGAAGTGGACGTGGCGAAAGCGGTGGAAGCGGCTTCAAAAGCAGACGCCGTAGTGATTTGCATCGGAGAATGGGCGTACGCGGAAACTCCGGGCAATATTATGGATCTGACGTTGCCGGACGCGCAACTTTTGCTGGTCCACAAGATCGAGGAGACGAAGAAGCCCGTGATTCTCGTTTTGACGGAGGGGCGCCCGCGCATCATCAACCGAATCGCCGACCCGGCCAAGGCGATCGTCATGGCCTACAACCCCGGCAATGAAGGCGGACAAGCGATCGCGGACGTTCTCTTTGGCGACGTGAATCCCAGCGGCAAGCTACCCATCACGTATCCGCGCTTGCCAAACCGGCTGTTCACCTATGATCACAAAGTGTTCGAAGGAGAAGACTGGGGAACGGGGAAGGCTGCCCCGCAATTCGAATTCGGAACGGGGCTGAGCTATACGAGCTTTGCGTACTCCGACTTGCGGGTAGCGCAGGCTGGAGCGGCAGGCGCGCGGACCGTGCAGGTCGAAGTGAGCGTGAAAAATACCGGCGACCGGGCGGGGAAAGAAGTCGTCCAGGTCTACCTGAGCCAGCGGTTTGCGAGCGTGACGCCGCCGCTGAAGCGCTTGAAGCGATTCGCAAAGGTGGCGTTGCAGCCGGGGGAAAGCCGCAAATTGAGCTTTGCATTGACGGCGGACGATTTGTCTTTCATCGGGCTGGAAAACACGCGAGTAGTAGAGCTGGGGACGTTTGACGTGCTGGTTGGCGGGCTTCACCAGAGTTTCGATTGGAAATGAGGGGAGGAGCTGCGAGCCATCCACGATTTCATATGAACTCTCCATAGGTATTGATATTTGAGAAGATGACGGGGAGACGGGGAACCGCCCCAATGCCTAATCGTTTTCTAAGCAACGACTTGAGTTCTCTGCAAAATTTGGAAGTTTGGCACTCTTGTTGCGACGATCTGCTCGTTCTGTGGTGGAGCGGGTCGCCCAGCCTCGAGAGAGGGTGAGTAGCCCGCTCCAAATGTCATGGCACCTGCCCTTCGCCGCCGACTCGCCGCTTAGTCCTTCTGGGCGATGAGGGATTTCCGGACAGCCTCCAGCTCCTTCTTTTTTGCTTTGTCCACGTCTGGGAATAAGAGCTGGAGTTCGTCGAGCGCCTCGATAATCGCGGAAGCTACGATCAGCCGCGTAAACCACTTGTTGTCCGCAGGAACCACAAACCACGGCGCGTGCTTCGTCGCCGTATTCTGAATCATCTCTTCGTAAGCTTCCTGGTAGTCCTTCCAGAAGCCTCGTTCGTTCACGTCTGCCATGGAGAATTTCCAGTTCTTCTTCGGATCTTCCAGCCGCTCGAGGAACCGCCTCTTTTGCTCTTCCTTCGAAATGTGCAAGAAGAATTTTCGAATCACCACTCCATTTCGAGTCAAGTACTGTTCGAACGCGTTGATGTCCTCGTACCGCTGGTCCCAGATATGCTTCGTGATCATTTCGTCGGGCAACTTCTCCGCTCGTAGCAGGGTGGGGTGGACGCGCACAATCAATACTTCTTCGTAGTAGGAGCGATTGAAAATGCCGATCCTGCCCCGCTCCGGGACGCACTTGTGCGCTCGCCAGAGATAGTCGTGGTCCAGTTCTTCAGTGCTGGGCGACTTGAAGGAGAAAACGGAGCATCCCTGCGGGTTCACACCGGACATGACGTGCTTGATCACACCATCCTTGCCGGCAGCGTCCAGACCTTGGAGGACGACCAGGACCGCCCAGCGGTCTTGCGCGTAGAGTTTCTCCTGCAGGTGGCTGAGCACGCCTTCGCGTGCATCGAGTATGTTTTGTGCGTGTTGCTTGCTTTTGACCCCGGTCGTGTCAGCGGGGTCAAAATCCTTCAGACGAAACTTTTCGCCCTTGTTTACACAAAAAGGTTCTGCAAGGCGCGCGGCCTGTTTGACGAGCTTGTCGCGATTCATGGCTTCGGCAGTGTAGTACAGACCCGCCGCTCAGAACAGCGAGCCCAGTCCCCAGCCGAAAGCAGAGAAACGGTTTCTAGCGAAAAAGGTGGATTTGTCCGAGAGACGGATCGAGCGGTCGAGACGAAGCAGATTCAGAGCGTAGTAAGCGCGAAACGGAACATTAACACCGGGCACGGTCCAGCGGAGTTCGATCCCTGTGGAGCCGTGAAGCACTCCGTTGGTTGAGGGCAGAAGCAACGGCTTTGCAGGTCCCCGCCAGTTCGGGAGCAGCCAGCCGGAACCCAGGTCGAAGAAGCCCGCGGCCTCGATTCCGCGACTGAATGGGATGCGGTATTCGGCATTCGCTCCGGTGATGAGATTCGAACCGGCCGGCACAACTGAATATGTGCCGGCGCCTGATTGCGTTGGTTTGGGTGCCAGCGCATAAGGACCGAGTTCTCCGGGGCGAAGTCCTCGAACGATTTCGTCGCCGGAGAAAAAGCGGGAAAAGAAGGGCATCTCGCCGCGATAACTGCCAGCGCCGCTGAATGTCGTTCGAAAGGCCCAGGCATTGCCTCGCGAGAAAATCGGATCGCGCAAAATGCGGCCGTACTCGCTGGAGGCACGAAACATATTTTCGCCGCCGCCCAGGACACCTCCGGAAACGGAGCTCGAGAATGCGAGTCGCTCGTTGCTGGTGTCATGTGCCCAACCGGCGCTGAGTGTGCGGCTGGAGATTTTTGCACGAACATCGCTGGAAGTGACGCCGGTTGACGTTGGAGAGAAAAGGATTCTGTAGTCTGAAGTTGCGTGGGAGAGGGTGTAGCCCACGGCGAGTGAATCGGTGTTCGATGCGGCGTAGGTCCATGGGACGCTGATGCCTACATTGTGGGAGGTGAAGAACGGTCCTTGCGCGCTGGTGGCGAATCGCGGGCGAAGCACATTGTTGAAGACGGAAAATGCGAGCGAGGCGCGGGTGCCGAAAATGCCTTCTTTGGCTAATCCGAGCATGATTTGCAGGCTCTCCGGTCCGCCTTCGAGTTGTGCAGAAAGGAGTTCCTCGCGATTCAGGAGATCGAAAAGGGTGTAGGCGATTCCGAGCGTGCTGCCGAATTGTCCGTTGCCGCCGATTAGAGAAGCGCGCTGCTGACCAATTTCTTCGACGCGGATCGAGATGCTGGCGGTGCGCGTTACGTCGTTCATTTGCACGCGGATGTTTTCTTTGCGGATAGGCTTGAAATAACCGGTGCGCGCGAGCCGTGCGAGGCCCGCTTCGAGCGCGCGGTCATTCACGGGCTGTCCCTCACGCAGAGGAATTCGGCGGCGCAGGTAGCGGTCGCTAAACTTGTGCAGTCCCTGGAATTCAATGCGCTGGACGACGTATGGAGGAGAATCGCTCAAATCAATCGTAACGTTTGCGGTGTGCTCGTCAGCGTCAAAGACCGGTCTCGCTTCGACGGAGCGAAGAGGGACTGAGTTGTCCTTGAGATTGTGCTGTTGAATTCGAGTCAGCAGCGAGCGCCGCAGATTCTCGATTGTGCGCGCGGAGTAGGGCAGGCCTTCCAGCTCTCCAGGAATTTCTACCGGTTTAGCGGTGCGCTCTGCTTCGACTTGCTGGAGGGCACGGCTGTATTTGATGGATTCGAATCGATAGAGGGGACCTGCCTGCACGGGAATTGTCAGAGACAAACCATTGCGTGTTACCTGCCGCGGCCATGGGAGCCACCTCAGCGATAGCTCGCTGATTGGCGCTATTTGCGGACTGCCGATGCGCGCTTCGGGATATCCATGGTCTTGGTAGTAAGAGAGAATTCGCTGGCGGTCTTCTTCGAAAGCGTCCTGCGTGTAGGCATTTTTGTTCCACAAGGAAGCGAATGGTTTCCGCGGGGCAATGCTGCGCATTTGTGCGTGCAACAGGTTGGCGGAAAATCGCGGGTTTCCCGCAAAGTTTACTTGCCGGACTCGAAGCAGGGGCCCGTCGCTGATTTCGAAGCGAACGGAGACCGTGGCATTCTGCGCTACGGCGCGTTGGATTTGAACGATTGCTTCCGGGTGGCCCAATTCGTTCAAGACCGATTGAATCGCGAAAGCGATTCGCTGGAGTGCCGCAGGGTCTGCCGGTTTACCGAGGCCGGGCGTTAGTCTTTTCTCGTCGAGCAGTTTTTCGATCTGCCTTTGCGAAAGCAGCCGGGAGCCTGAGTATTTGACGTTGGAAAGAAATGGCGCTTCTTTTAGATGAAAGATGATGACGACCCGTTCAGATTTCTCGGTGGACTGTAGAGAAGGTTCATTTGAAGTACGAGCTTCAACTCGGATCGATTCGAACCATCCGAGGCGTGCAAGTGTTCGAACATCGGTCTCCACACTCCGTGCGTCGAGTGGACCGCCTGTTCGCGAGGAAATCTGCGCCTGTAGCGCC